>JGI20214J51650_10001791_pt1 | contig 13675 bp, 12 predicted proteins | sample WetSurMetagenome_FD_51650 | JGI IMG/M metagenome (IMG submission 51650) | reverse complement strand
CAGTTTAAAGGCTTTAGGATTTAATACGAGGACCATTCTTAGAGCCGCCCCAGTTTTGTTATAAAGTCAACTTCTTCAGGGGTAAACTTAAACCACTCCACCAGCGGGTGGTTTTTGTTTTTTATCAACAGCATCTTGATGAAGGGCACCATGTCTTCTTTGGCGAGTTCAATTGAGATATGGCATTGGCTGCCTATTTTACCGCAGAGGGCATCCAGCAAGTTGCGTTTGCCCTTAGTCCAAAAAAGGGTAATAATGCGTATAGGAGGCATGATGAACTCGAAAGGCTTGTAGGATTTCGGGTTCACGGCGGCTGCCTGCGCCAACTCGTTAAAGAAGTATTTGAGCAGGTGCCAGTTTTCTGTGCCGATTCTACCACGGTAAACGTCGGCTTTGGAAATGTAGTTATAGGCTTTGGCCAACTCGTTGGCGTCGGTGTAGCGTCGGGGCAGGTTGTCGCTGACTGATAGCAAAAAATCATCGTACTCAACGCTTGAATAGGATAGTAGGCTGGAGACTTCGGCGATGGATTTAGTCGAGAAGTACTGCCGTAAGGTTTCATCCATGCCTATGTCTCTGTTGCGGCTGGATAGCAAAATGGTGTCCTGCAATGTGAGGGTGTGGTTGCGTTCGCTGAGGCTTTGCAGGTCATTTATAGCTGAACGTACATCGCCTCGGCAGTTTTGTGCGATGCGTTCTAACCCTTCAAACTCGGCATGGATGTGTTCAAGGAGACATATTTTCTGCAGAAGCGCTATGATGAGTGGGATGCGGACTGGATGGAATCGGATTAGCGTGCAGTCTTTTTTTAGAGGCCGCATCTTGTCAATATCGGGGTCGTTTGCGGCTAAGATTACGGGTACAAGCGATTTCTCGATGATTTCTATGATTGCGCTGACGCCACCGCGGTCTTCGTTACCTGCAATGCCGTCGACTTCGTCGAGGAACAACATGTTGCCGCTGGTTTTAGTCGGCTCACCCGAAAAAGCGTCCAGCGCCTTATAGGAGGTGGCGGGTTTTGCAACTGCGTTTATTGCTTTTTCGCTGCGNGTATCGCTAGCGTTCATCTCAATTATCGTGAAATTGAACTCCCTTGCCGCTGCATTAACCAACGTGGTTTTGCCTGTGCCCGGAGGTCCATANAGCAACAATGCTTTTTTGGTGTGACGCTTATTTTTTAGCCATTCAACAAAGGAAGCTTTAGCCTCATCGTTACCAACGATGTCTTCGATCTTTTTTGGGCGATACTTTTCAACCCACAGCAGACTACTTTGCTGTAGCATAATTGTCCTCTATAGTTTTACCGAATTTGCCGAACTGTGCCAGTAACGCGCTGAGCTGTATGTCGCTGTTTGCGCCCTGCGTAAGGCGGTAATCGTAGTCGCCTATGATACTTGAGAGGTCCGCTTTCTGCTGCGGCGTCACATCGCTCATCTTATAGATTTCCCGCTGCACTTGACGGATTATTTCGCTTCCGCTGAAACCAAAGTTGCCCATGATGTCGTAGAGGGTTTTTCGTGCTTCGTTGAAGTCGCCGTAGAGTGCCTTGCGAATCATTTTCTGGACCTGCATTGGGCTTGCTTCGCCGATGACCTGTGACACAACTTTCTCGTCAACACAACCGTCTTTGTAAGCAGAGGCGGTTTGCAACGCGTTTATAGCATGGCGCAAGTCGCCTTCGGCGTAGTCAACGATGCGTTCTGCAGCTTCAGGCTGCAAGGTGACGCTTTCCTTTTGGGCTATCCATTGAAGATGGTCCACCATGGCTTTTCGATCGAGTCGTGAGAAACGAAAGATAGCGCATCGACTCTGGATGGGCTCAATGATTTTGCTTGATTGGTTGCATATTAAGATGAAGCGAGAGGTGCGGCTGCTGGTTTCCATGATGCGGCGCAGTGCGGTTTGGGCTGGGCCAGTCATCTGGTCACACTCGTCAAGGATGATTAATGCAAAGGGCACGTTGGCTAGTCTTGAAGGACCGTAAACCGAGAAGGTCTTGATCCTGTCACGCACAGTGTCGATACCTCTTTCGTCGGAAGCGTTAAGCTCCAAAGTGAGGCTCTTCCAGTTGGCACCATACAACGTTTTGGCAATCACCAATGCAAGGGTAGTTTTGCCGGTGCCAGGAACGCCTGCAAACATCAAATGCGGCATTGTTTCAGGCTTTTTTAGGAACGCCTTGAGGCTCTCGGTGATGTCGTGCAAGCCTACGACTTCATCAAGGATTTTGGGCCGGTACTTCTCAACCCACATAACTGCTTCATCAGATGCTGACATAAAGTATCTCTTCCACAAACAATTAAGTACAATAGCGTTTAGCAAAGTTAATTTAACTTTTCTGTGGCGGCTCCCATAGAAGGGGGGTTGTTTTTTGGCACTCATTAGAACGTCTGTTCCCTGCTTGGAACGTACACGGTCGGCCAGTCAAGAAAAATTGATTAAACTCCACTGTGAAGCAAGTTTCCTTTAACCGATTCTGCTACCTTCAGTTATATCCTTCTCCGGTGAAAGGACGCTCACAATGCCGGCGGCATCCTCTGCAGCAAGGATCATGCATTGGGATTCCAAGCCTGCGATCATGCGTCTCTGCAGGTTGGTTAGAAAAACGAATTTTTTGCCAACCATATCTTCCGCTTTATAATACTTCTGTAAGCCGGCGATGCACTGGCGATTTTCGGATCCGAAATCAATTTGGAGTTTTATTAGTTTTTTGGATTCGGGGACCGGGGTCGCGTCTATTACTTTTCCAATGCGGAAATCGAATTTTTCGAAGTCAGTAAATGTCACTTCAGGGGGTGGGCATTCAGTCATGTATTTCACTTCAAGGGATAGTTAGTAACTTTAGATATTTATTTTTTCGACTGCCAATCTATGCACTCCTTGGTTGCTATTCTGTGTGCCTAAAGTAGCAACTCTGGAATCGCAACCGGCGTTTTCAAAAGCTTCAACGAATCGGGATCCAAAACAGCTATGGCGCCCACTCCGACTTCATCAACGCAAGAAACATCCACACCAGCCACCAGACGGATATGGGGCAGCAACACGTCTTGGCGGATGATATTTTTTGATAGGCAAATCAGCAGGTTTGTGGACTTTTTTGACTGGAAAGTTTTTGCTCCGTATAGGCAACTCAAATCTTAACTTTGACTTTTCCAGGTTTGCCCTTGCGGGTTATGGGCTGGAACTTTTTGAGGATGTCTTCAAGGGATTTTCTTCGGACTTCCAAGGTTATGTCGCCGCGAGTAGTTTCGATAATGCGCCTATCAGCATCAGATTTATGCCTGAGCCCAGGAACGAGCATGTAGGCTTCGTCCAGGGCAAGGAGTTGGATAAATATTTCATCCATTGTATGGAGGCATTTTTCGCCTTTCTCCACTTCGCCTTCGCGAAGAAAATCCAATGCTAAACGGCGGAACTCACCTATCACGTCAGCTAAACCTAGGACNTAGTCAACTGAGGGCACACCAATCTCGTTGGGTGTTAAGAAGCGGTCTTCTTTTATTAGCGTAAGAAAGATGTTGGCTTCCGCGAATTCCTGATAAGCGGCGCTTAGCATTCCACCGTAGACTACGTCGGGATAGCGTTTAGCTTGTTCTTGAAGGCTTTGCAGGAGATTCTTAGCGTCTGAAAGCAGTTTTTGGGCTTCGTCGAATTTTTTTTGGTGAATGCGCAAAATCGCCTGTTTGGATTGGCTAGTGGCTTGGCGCATGCTGTCATGGCTGTTTTCTCGGATGTCGTTTTTCTGCATTAACTCGTTTTTTATTTCTTGAAGAACGGCTTCTAGTGACAAGTCTAATCAACTCGCTACTGAGGATAAAAGGAGGTTTAGTTACTTAACAATTTCTTGAAAACACCAGTTTAAGGTGACAGGTTTTCTGGCCATTCCTCGACCAGGAGTTTGCAGTCACCCAATGCGAAAGCGGACTTTGACAAAAATCNTGTTGGTGCCTTTAAAAGGGAACATTCTGTCTTCAGCTAAGTCTTTGGGTAAATAGACTATCTATTTGCCGTCTTTTCTACCGAATAGCCGTCCTCTTCCTTCAATTACAATAACAGGTACCCTCTGCTGAATGATAAATCAATAGGGCAAAAAATAAGTTTCTAATATNTCCAACCAAGGAAACCGTGGCAAAAGTAACCTCAGTTAGTCCCAACCTTTATCGCCTTGTCCAGACGACTCAGCAAAATGATGCGGCTTTCTGGAGCTTCGTCGAGCACCCTGTAGCCTGTTTCTGCAGCTAATTTCGTTGCGAACCCCTTTATTTCCTGATGGTTTGGCATATTATCGAAACCTAGCCGTAAACTAGAGAAGCCAATGTGCATGTAGGCTTTCGCCTCGATGTAGGTGGGGTTTGCCTTTGCAACAAGTTTAGCATAGTCTTCAACTTGGTTCATGTTGTGGTCACGGACAAGCGTCATCCGTAGAACGGTTGGGCAGCGAAAACTATGCAACAACTCGTATGTTTCATTAAGTTTAGCCCAAGCGCTGGGGAACTGTGGGCGGCAGACGCGTTTGTAGACTTCTTCGTTTGGGGCGCAGGTGGATATGTAGAGTTGGGTGGGTTCCTGACTTAACTTTGAAAGTCTATTTGGCAGGGTNCCGTTTGAAACCAAAAAAGTGGTTAAGCCTTTTTTTTGGAATAAACTTATGAGGTCGCCGAGTGGCTCGTAGAGTGAGGGCTCACCTGTTAAGCTAATAGCCACCTGTTTTGGAATCATGGCTTCTTGGAATTTGCGCCAATTCGTTTTCTCGTTTCCTTTGTAGCCGCTTATGATTCTCCCTTGCGCTTTAAAGCAGCCTGCCACGATGTCTTCTGGCGTGTCTTTGTTTGGGTTTTTCATTTCGTCCCATGTGACGTCCATGTCGCCGCTTTGCGCTCGCCAACAGAAGAGGCACTGATGTGTGCAACTGTATAGTGCGGGAGTCATCTGTATGCAGCGGTGGGATTTAATGCCGTAGAACTTTTCTTTGTAGCATACCCGGTNGTTAACTATGGATTCGTAGAGCCATTTGCACCGTTTAACCGCTGAATGTGCCCCGACTAAGTGGTATTTCTGTTTTTTAAGCGCTGATAGAAGCGGGTTTGCCGCGTTATTCTCCAAGAGTATGCACCGAAGTAAGTTATGAGTGGAAAAGCCTTCTATTAAAAATCGCTATCTTTGTGGGTGGTTTTTTGCATCAAACGCTGTATTTGCAGTTGTTTGTCTTATCCAGGCGTTATCGGCAACCATTAAACGGCAAAGTTTAAAATCAACTCTTAATTAAAACAAGAGCAAACAAACATTGACGTATCCTGTTTGGAGAGAGTGGGTTTGAACAAGAAAATTATCACAGTCATAATCCTATTTATCATGTCATGTATATCCTTAATTGCGCCGCTGGGAAACGCGCAAAACACCAGCATCGGAGTAAGCATACTTCAAATCACACCCAGCGACGGAAGCGCAACCGTCGGCACAAAAATCAACCTTATCGGCACCATCTATCAAAGTAACGGCTCTTACCAAGTTGTATTCAACAATAATATCGTAGTCGCCAGCGGCCAAGCGGACGGCTACTATGTAGATACAAACTTCACCGTTCCAGAAATCCCTGCAAACACTTATTCGCTTAAACTGCGNGATGTCCAATACAATATTAACTCGAGCTCTACCACTTCGCAAGTGACAACGTTCACAGTTGTTACGAGTTACTCGATTTCTGCTTCAGCTGCAACAATTCAAGAAGGAAGCGGCGTAACCATAACAGCGACAGTAAACGGAGCACAAGCGGGAACATCATACTATGCTAACGTCAAAGTTGCTCTCCCCAACTCAGGAACTGCCTACACTAAAACATTCTTATTGGGCATAGCAAACAGCCAAGGAACCGCCAGCTTAAGCGCACCGTTCCCAGACGCTAGTTTCAGCCCAACAGGCTCAACCACTAACTACGCTGGAGCCTACACTTACTCGTTTAACGATACCACAGCGTCAAACACATTCAACGTAAACATCTTAGACCAGACCAGCTATCACCGAGGCCAAACCGTGGCCATACGTGCAATCGGCTATGAAGCCAACCAAGCTGCATCCCTAACCGTGACCAGCGTCAAAACAGGCAGTGTAGTTGACACAATTCAAGTTACAGCTTCAAACGATGGAATTATAACAGCAAGCTACACAGTACCTCCGATCGCAGACCAAAGCGATTACACCATAAAAATCAACCCTACTGGCACCCAGAAAACCATAGCTGACTCCCAAACCTTCAACGTCGCAGGTTACTCCGTAACCGTCCAAACAGTCAACTTAGCAGGCGACGTAGTACCAAACATTCCAGTTCAAGCCCTAGATCCATTAACCAACACAGTCTCCAACGCCACAACAGATAACAATGGAAACGCAAACTTCAAATTCGAAAAAGGAACCATCACACTAACAGCTTACTGGAACGGTTTAAACATCGGCACCCAAAACATAACAGTAAGTGGCGACGAAACCTTCCAACTATCCTGCAAACTTACCAACCTAAAAATCACCGTTAAAAACGCAGCAGGCATACCCATACCCTTCGTGAACCTAAACATCCAATACAACTATCAGGCGGGAACCCAAACAGGTAGCGCCACAGGTCAAACCGGAACCAGTGGCAGCTACACCTTGCCCTCAGCATTGGCAGGCGCAAACTACCTAGTCGACGCATCCATCTACAATCAAATCTTTAACGCTGCTAACAACACGTTCAGCAACTTACCAAATCAAGCAACCGTAGAAGTCACCATAATCTGTCCAAGCGAAACCGTTAACTTTAACGTAGTCGGTGGCAACCAAGCCCCCATTGCAGAAGCACGCTTCGAACTCGTCGAAACATCCAACGGGCTCTTCTTCTCAGCCGTCACAGACAATAACGGCGCAGCATCAACCCAAGTCACCTTCGGCACATACCGAGTACGAGTCTACAAAGACAACACCCAAATCTACGAAACCATCTTGCAAGTCTTTANCTCAACACAAAAACAACTAACCTGCAGCCTTTATGGAATACAAGTACAAGTAAAAGTCATAGACTCATTAGGCGAAGCAATCTCAAACGCAGCAGTTACACTTAACGGACCCCAGACGCTCACTGGCACAACTAAAAGCGACGGCACAGTAACCTTTGATAACATAGTCGGCGGCAGCATGCAAGTCATCGTCCAAGCCAACGGTAACCCAGATGCATTCCAAGCCTTAACAGTAAACGTTGACCAATCAACCACCATAACCGTGAAAATGGACAAGTACATCGCTTTTGGCTCAACGCTCATACCCGCAAGTTTACTGTTCACCATAATCATCGTAATTCTTGCAGTTATCAGCTTAGTCGTGGTGGAAGTTATCCGCCGACGAAGGGTGAAATCCTAAACCGCGAGACAATCTTCCTTTTCTTATAATAAAGTTTATATTGATTCCAAGGAAATAAAAAAACCAAGACCCATGTACAAATATCAAACCAATTTTAGATATAGAGGTGTATCTGGTGGCTCAATCAAAACCTTGTTCTCCAACCTGTCAATCCTTTAAGTGTACTAAAAGCGCGGCGATATATCGGCGTGACTCGGTGTGGTGCCGTGAAGCCGAAGAGCAATGCAATATCGCCAAATGCACGTACTCCATGTGTTTTAAGCGACGTATGCTCCCAGGAGCAATATGCGGCGAAACAGTGCGACGACAAACAGTGGAACACGACATAATCGAAGACGACTATCGCGAAAGCAATAACAATGCATCCGTGAAACTTAAAGGGAAAGCATTACGTAAACTTGGAGATCAAGACTACTACTAAACAAAATTTTAAACAAAAATTTAAAACAAAATTGCTCGTGCAAACGCACGAGTTTTTCCCATTCTTATTTTGATTGAACACGTTTTACGACTGGCGGCTTAACCTTCTTNAAGATGCGGTAACCGCAGATGATGCATTTGGTTTCTCCTCCGCGTAGCTCTAATTCTTCAGACGGCACACGGGAGCCGCATCTCATGCATTCGTAAACAATTCCAGATTTCTCCATAGGAAACGCCTGTCCTACAAAGAAAAGCATTTTACTTTTAAACATTTCCAATAAGCAACCCCATAAGAGGATGCGCATTTGAGAAAACGTCTCAAAAAAAAACTCACAACCGACTTACCCGCCGAATCTGTGAGTAAAGTGTATAGTGCATTTGACATCGTCGGCGACGTAGCTATAATAAAAACCAATCAACTCAACCCCGAAGAAGCAAAAGCTGCCGCTAAGAAGATTCTTGCTATTCACAAAAATATGAAAGCCGTATACACCCAGAGCGGTGCAATCAAAAGCGGTTTCCGAGATCGCGAGCTTAAGTTGCTTGCAGGCGAAGAAAAATCCACAGTCGTTCACACGGAATCAGGCTGCACTTTTAGGGTGGATATAGCTAAATGCTATTTCTCGCCGCGGCTATCTTGTGAGCGAACACGCATCGCTAAACTTGTACAGGCGGGCGAAGTCGTGGTCAACATGTTCGCGGGGGTAGGGTGCTTTAGCATAATCATTGCCAAAACTGTGCCTCAAGTCAAGGTTTACTCTATTGACGTTAACCCATCAGCGTTTGAATTTATGGTTGAAAATGTGAGGAAAAACCGGGTTTACGGCATAGTCCAACCTCTGGTTGGCGATGCAAAAACAGTAATTGAAGCCCAATTGATGGGTTTAGCTGACCGCGTTTTGATGCCTCTGCCCGAGTTGGCGCTTCAATATTTACCGTCAGCGTTAATGGCACTCAAACCACGTGGCGGCTGGATTCACTTTCATTATTTTTTGCATGCAACCCCAACAGAAGACCCAGTAGAGAAAACCAAGGAACAAGCTGCAGCTAGACTTGACAGTTTAGGCGTAAAATACGTTTTTGATTACGGGCGAGTCATACGTAGCACTGGACCATACTGGTGGCATATCGTTCTAGACGTAAAGGTCTCTGGGGTGCCAAGCAAGTTTTAATAAACCAGCCTTTACCTATGTTATTCGTGGCTTTACAATGAAACGTAAACTAATGGAAATCCTAGCTTGCCCAATTGATAAGTATCATCCGCTTGATCTTCACGTTTTCGAAGAAAAAGACGAAGTCGTTGAAGGCTTAATCGTGTGCCCCAAATGCAACCGATGGTACCCCATCCGCGATGAAATCCCAGAAATGCTCCCCGATGAACTACGTAAAGAATCAGAGGATTTGCCGTTTCTTAAAAAATGGAAAGAAAAAGCCCCCGAAAAAGTGGTTTCGGAAGGCAAACCGTTTAACCTAAAATAAACTTTTTTTACCTTTTTAACGGTATNGCCCTGTTTTTAGCTGCTGACACAATCGCNGCAGTGGCTACTTCTAGTGCATCTACTCCGTCTTGACCTGTTACCAGTGGCTTCTTTTTGTCAACTATACAGTCCACGAAATGCTGTAACTCNGCTTTAAGTGGNTCTTGGAAGGTTGTTCGGGGCTGGANCGTTTCGGTTTTCTGCTCGATGGTCAGGTCTTGTGTTATGTAGTCGAGGCGCATTATGGCTTCACTGCCCGTCACCGTAAGCAACCGCGTTTTGTAAGGTGTTAGCCAGTTGGTTTCGACAAAGGCGCTTCTGCCGTCTTTGTAGGTTAACATGATGTGGGCGTAGTCTTCGAATTTTTTTATACGCATGCTGCCCATGTTTGCGTAAACTGAGACTGGTTGTTCGCCGGAGATGAAGTGCATAACGTCTATGTCGTGAATCGCTGTGTCTTTGACGACGCCGACGTCGCCGATGCGCTCAGGCCATTGCGAGACGCGTTTGGCGGTCGCGCAGACGAATTCGCCGATTTTTTTGTTGCAGACGGATTGGCGTATCTGCTGCAAACCGGGGATAAAACGCATTAGAAACCCGACAGTTATATGGAGCCCGTGTTCTTCGGCTGTTTGTACTAGCTTTCGGGCTTGAGTTGGGGTGGTCGCCATTGGTTTCTCAACTAAAACATGCCTTCCAGCGTTGAGTGCTTTCTGNGCTTCATGAGCAAGAACCGTTGACCATGTGCAAACGTTAACTGCTTCAATGGATTTGTCTTTGAACATAACGCTACTGTCGGAGTAGGCTTTAACGCCATATTGTTTTGCCATCGCTTGCGCTCGTTCAGCGTTAACGTCACAAATAGCGATAAGTTCGGTTGAGGGGAGTTCTTTATAGACTCTCGCGTGGTTTTTACCCCACTGACCTGTACCGATAACTGCTACGCCAAGTTTTCGCATGCCTTATCCTGTTCCTCTTCCAAGCCCACAATATATGAATCCTTCTGTTCGCACTTCACAGGGATCGAATTTGCCGACCAAATCGACAAGGACTGGAGGCGATTTCATCAACGGTTTGAGTTTTTTGAGGTTAATATTGTTGAATCGTTCCTGTGATGAAAGGATCACTATGCAGTCAGAAGCTTCAACCGCCTCATTAAAACTGTTTTTAACAGCGGTGTCAGTTTCTTTTTTAGCTGTAGGGTCGTAGATGCTGACTTTCGCGCCTTTCTGCTCTAAGTGCTTAACGAAAACTTCTGTTGCTGATTGGTTGGCGAAACCGCAAACAGCGACTTTGGCTCGACGAAGCGTCTTGTCACAGCAACGCAGCGCCTCTTGGGTCAGGTTCACGGTGTGCTTCACCATATCTTCGTTGATTTGACGAGCCAACGCGGCCAACCGAAGCTTCGCGTTAAGGTTCTCCGCGCTTTCAAGCAGAAGATAAGCTTCATTTTTGTTTTCGCATTCCGCGATTGCAGCCACAAACCCGGGGTCATTTGGCGCGAGCAGTTTTAGGACTTCGAAGTAGTCGACGTTTGCATTTTCACAGAAAGTCGCCAACTCGTTAGCTAACGCCATGTCTACATCTTTCTTTGCGATGGCTGCAAGCGTGAGGACCTCAGCGGTTTTTATACTGCTGATCTCCGTTACGTTTGGCGTTAAAGTCTTCAGAACATTTGAGGCTGCCCGCAAACTTAAAGTGTCGTTTGCCGCAACGCGGAGTTCTGGAATGTTGCTGTTTGTAGCGTGAATCGGGTTGTAGGCTAAACCGAAATCTTTGCCTGCTTTAAAACCCGACGTGTTTTCTAAGGTTTCTTTTACGGTACCTTCTGTGAAGCCTAAGCCGGCCACCCCGCCATAAATTACCAGTGCGCCTTTGGGAAACGCAGCACCGACGAGTTTACAGACGTTAACGGTGTGTGAATTATCAGTTTTGGTTTGTTCATCCATCTTAGCCGTAAAAGCAATAACGACTATGTCACTTTGGGAGACGACTTTTTTTAGGTCGCCGCTGATGGTAACCTGGCCTTTGGTAATGTTGCTTTTCAGCTTGACCTCCGCTATTGGGTCACAGGTTGCTGTTTTGCCTTTCGCAACTTTCTTGACAATGCTTGGGTCAGAGTCTGTACATAGTACCTGAAAGCCTGCCTGCGAGAAAGCGTTAGCGTAAAAAACGCCTTTTTGGCCACAGCCTACAATGCCCACCGTGAATTTGCTTCGTTTCTCGACGCTATCGAGGTCTTGCATTATGAGATTTAATACTTGGGGCATTAGCGGTCTCTTCCCCTAATAAGTTTGGGGGTTATTATATGGCTTGCAGGATTTTCTTAAGCCTTGCGCTATAATCCTCGACTAGTTGCAATGCTTTAGCGTGGTTCTTAGCTTCAGCATAGAGTCGAAATACTGGTTCGGTGCCGCTGGGTCGGATCAAAATTGCACTTTGATCTTTGAACCATATTTTTACGCCGTCAATTGTGCTGACGTTTTCGTTCTTAACCTGCTCATAAATCGCTTTTTGCAGAGGCTCTTTCTTCTCGTCGGGGCACTCAACTTTTCCTTTCTCAATGAAATATTGTGGTTCCTCGTCGACAAGTTCACCCAAAGATTTGCCTGTGTCAGCCATTATGTTTAGCAGAAGCGAAGTGGTCATGGCGCCGTCGCGGACTGCTTGGTGGGGACGGTAGAAAATGCCGCCGTTTTCTTCGCCGCCCAAGTTGGCGTTCTCCGCCTTCATGGTTTGCGATACGGTAACGCTGCCTACTTTGGTCCAGACTATTTTGCCCTTGTATGCTTCTGCGGTGTCTTTTATGAGTGTGGATGAGCTGACAGGTGTGACGATTTTTGCGCCAGGATTCTTCTGCAGATACCATTTGATTACTACCGCAAACGTTTTGTCCCCCCAGTAGATGTTCCCTTTTGCATCTACAAATATAGAGCGGTCTGCGTCTCCATCGAAGGCTACCCCCATGTCGGCTCCGACGGCTACCACGGTTTTAGACAGGTCGCCTAGGCTCTCAGGGCGTGGTTCTGGGAGGCGTCCGGGGAAGGTGCCGTCTATGTTTGCGTTGATTGTGGTAACTTTGCAGCCTAATTCGCGCAGAAGCGGTGGGCAGGCGATTCCACCGACGCTGTTGGCGGCGTCTATAACGACGTGGAAGTGCTTGGTAGCGATTTTAGCTACATCAACATGGCTTTTTATGGCTTCAGCGTATTCTTCGTTGATGCCGGGCAACTCTCTTTTGGCGCCAAGCTTATTCCATTCGGCGAATACGATTTTGTTGTCGAAGTAGATGTTTTCGATTTCGGTTTCTTGTTCGTGGCTGGTTTCTATACCGTCGCTCCATATCACTTTGATGCCGTTGTATTCCGGAGGGTTATGCGAAGCGGAAATGATTATGCCACCACCCATTTTGTGATTCTTAACCGCGAATTGGATTGCCGGTGTAGAAGCTAACCCCGCGGCATACACGTTAACTCCCGTGGCAACTAGGCCAGATATGACGGCTTTAGCGAACATGGGTCCACTAGTTCGGGCGTCGTAGCCTAAAAGCACGTTTTTGTTTTTCCCAAAAAAAGTGCCAACGGCTGAACCCACTTTGATTGCCATTTCAGGCGTTAATTCAACGTTAACAAGTCCACGGATTCCGTTAGTTCCAAAAAGCTTGCGTGCGCTCATAACCATTTCAACTCAGTACCTATTGTAGGGCAAGTTTGTGTTTTAAAAGGTTTTCAGCAGACTTCTTTAGCCGGGCAAACGGTGTGGCCTTCAACTATGTGGGCACCGTCTTTAACTTTAGCTTGGTCGCCTATTATACAGCCTTCACCCAACTTAACGTATTTACCTATTTTTGCGCCTTCACCGACTATGACACCGTTTAAGGCTACTTCGTCGCCTATTTCTGCATGACCAAACACTACCGAGTTGGCAATCTGCACGTTTTTACCGACTTTAACCTCTTTGCCTATTATTGCGTAGGGGCCGATAACGGATTTTTCTCCAACGACAACTCCTTCGCCTAAGGCAACAGGTTGCTTGAATCTAAAACATGCCCCCTTGGGGGTTTTAGAGGAGCCCTTGAGACTGTCAAGGATAATTTTGTTAGTTTCCAAGTATTCCTGGGGCTTGCCGATGTCCATCCATAGTCCTTTGGTGGTATAACCACAGAGTTTGCCTTCGTCAGCGAGTTTAGGGAAAACTTCCCGTTCAATGCTGACTGCTCTGCCTTTAGGGATATAGTTGAAGACTTCAGGGCTCAAAACGTATGCGCCGGCGTTTATGAGATTGCTTGGTGCGGTACCTTTAGGGGGTTTTTCTATGAAGCGTTTAATGAAGTTACCGTTACACATCTCCGCCACGCCAAACGCGGAAGGATCCTTAACCGTGTAGAGTGC
>JGI20214J51650_10001790_pt1 | contig 13681 bp, 9 predicted proteins | sample WetSurMetagenome_FD_51650 | JGI IMG/M metagenome (IMG submission 51650) | reverse complement strand
TCGCGCTCATACGCCGCATACGGCAGCCCCCCGCTCAACAGCTCCCCACACTGCGGCACACCGTCCGCAGGGAACCACCTTCTCATTGGGGCGCGGACATAACAGTAACCCTAACGGCAACAAGCGCTAAGTTTCGCGTTTGACTCCGTAGAAAAGGCACGCTGTCAGCGTGCCTTTTTTTATGCCAGATCCGCAAATTGTTGTGCTTGTTCGTTCTATCCTCTATCCTCACGCCAGTTAGCAATTTCAATGTACATCATGCCTATCAGTATCAAGACCCCGCAGGAAATCGAAAAAATGCGCATCGCCGGACGTTTGGCCGGTGAAGTGCTGGATTACATCACACCCTTCGTGCAGGCAGGCATCACCACAGACGAGCTCGACAAGCTATGCCATGACTACACAGTGAACGTGCAAGGCGGCATCCCTGCCCCGCTCAATTATGCGCCGGGCGGACATACGCCCTATCCGAAATCCATCTGCACCTCGATCAACCACCAGGTATGTCACGGCATCCCCAGCGACAAGAAACTGAAGAACGGCGATATCGTTAACATAGACGTGACGCCTATCAAGAATGGCTATCACGGAGATTCCAGCCGCATGTTCTATGTCGGCGAACCCTCCATCCAGGCCAAACGCCTGTGCGAAACAGCCTATGAGTCGATGTGGCGAGGCATCCGCATGGTCAGACCCGGGGCACATCTGGGAGACATAGGTCACGCCATCCAGACTTTTGTCGAAGGCATGGGTTACAGCGTGGTGCGCGAATTCTGCGGCCACGGCATCGGCAGCAAATTCCACGAAGAGCCGCAGGTGCTGCACTATGGCAAGCCGCATACGGGTGTAAAACTTGAAGCCGGCATGATCTTCACCATCGAGCCCATGGTCAATGCAGGCAAGGCCGGGATCAAGCAACTGGGTGACGGCTGGACCGTGGTCACGAAAGACCACAGCCTGTCCGCACAGTGGGAACATACCGTCCTGGTCACCGAAACCGGCTTTGAAGTGCTGACCCTGTCTGCCGGTTCGCCCCCTATTCCCGCTTAAGCAAGCCGCGATGTCCATTGCAGAAATACGTGACAGTCTGCGCAGTGCACGTCGCGCGCTGCAGGAAAACTACATTGAGCATCCCAACCCCGCTCGCTACCTGCGTGCCCATGCAAAGCTCGTAGACGAACATCTGCGCCGGATCTGGCGACTGCTCGAACTCCCTGCCGATTTGACGCTGGTTGCGGTGGGAGGTTATGGCCGTGCCGAGCTCTATCCGAAGTCGGACATCGACCTGCTGATTCTGCTGCCGCAGCAACCGGATGGATCATTGCAGCAGCGCCTGCAGGATCTGGTTGGGAAGTTGTGGGACATCGGACTGGAGGTCGGCCATAGCGTACGCACCGTGGGAGACTGCATGTCGGAATCCTCGGATGTGACGGTGCAAACCAACCTGCTTGAAGCGCGCCACATTACGGGAAACCAATCCCTGTTCCTGGAAATGCGCGAAACACTTTCGGCGCACCTGAGCCGCCGTGCTTTCTATCTTGCCAAGGTGCAGGAGCAGGAGCAGCGCCACACTCGCTTCGTCGACACCGACTACAACCTGGAACCCAATCTCAAGGAAAGCCCGGGCGGCCTGCGCGACCTTCAATCGGTCCTCTGGATATCGCGCGCCTGCGGTTTTGGGCATACGTGGCCGGCGCTGGCTGAAGCAGGCCTCATCACTGCCACCGAAGCGCGCCAGATCACACACCACGAGCACCTGCTGCAGGATCTGCGCATCCGCCTGCATTACCTTTCCGGAAGGCACGATGACCGCCTGGTGTTCGAATATCAAACGGCACTCGCGCAGCAGCTCGGCATCACCGCCAGCGCACAACGACGCGCCAGCGAACACTTGATGCAGCGCTATTACCGTACCAAGCGGGCCGTGCTGCAACTCAATGCCGTGTTGCTGCAAACGATGCGCACCCGCATCTTCCCGGCTGCCGAAACTTATCCCTTGAACGAACACTTCATCGCCCGCGACGACAAGCTGGAAGCACGCGACGAAACCCTGTTTGAAACCGAGCCCTCCGCCATACTGGAGAGTTTCCTGGTGCTGGAACAGCATCCGCGATTGACCGGATTCTCCGCCCAGACGCTGCGTGCATTGTGGCGTGCACGCAAATTGATCGGTTCCGCCTTCCGCAGAAACCCGCACAACCGCAGGCTGTTCATGGACATATTCCGCCAGCCGCAAGGCCTGACCCATGCGCTAAGGCGCATGAACCATCTGGATATCCTCGGGCGCTATCTGCCGCCCTTCGGCCGCATCGTAGGGCAGATGCAGCACGATCTCTTCCATGTCTATACCGTGGACGAACATATCCTGATGGTGGTGCGCAACCTGCGCCGTTTCACTCTGCCCATATACGAACACGAATATCCGCTTTGCAGCAAACTCATCCATGATTTCGCCCGTCCCGAGGTCTTGTATATCGCCGGAATGTTCCACGACATCGCCAAGGGACGCGGCGGAGACCATGCCCAACTGGGTCGCGTCGACGCGACCCGCTTCTGCAAGCAGCATGGTTTGATGCGCGAAGACACCGATCTCGTCGTCTGGCTGGTGGAACATCACCTCACCATGTCCGCCACCGCGCAGAAACAGGACCTTTCAGACCAGGATGTGATCGCCGCTTTCACTGCCAAAATCAGGAATGAACGTTATCTGTCCGCACTCTACCTGCTCACGGTCGCCGACATCCGGGGTACCAGCGCCAAAGTATGGAATGCCTGGAAAGCACAGTTGCTTGAAGATCTCTACAATGCGGCGCGACGTTTTCTGACCAGCGGAAAAGTGGCCGACCAGGTGGGTGAGATTCGCCAGCGCGCAACCGAGACGCTCACCCTGTACGCCATCCACCCCGATGTGTACGAGTTGCTTTGGGCCCAGTTCGACGCCGACTATTTCCTGCGCCACGAACCGCACGAGATCGCATGGCACACGCGCATGCTGGCTCATCGAGTGAACAGCGAGGAACCCGTCGTCAAAACGCGCATGAGCCGGATCGGCGAAGGCTTGCAGGTATTGGTCTATACGCAGGACAAGCCCTTCCTGTTCGCCCGGATCTGCAGCTTCTTCGCTCACATGAGCTACAACATCATGGAAGCCAAGGTGCACACGACTCAACACGGTTACGCGCTGGACAGTTTTCTGGTGATGGATGCCAACAACGACAAAACTGTCTATCGCGACGTCATGAACTACATCGAGTATGAACTGGCGCACCTGCTGACCGACGACATACCGCCCGCCGCACCGAACGTGGGCAGGGTCAGCCGCCAGCTCAAGCATTTCCCCATCGTGCCGCAAGTCAGCATCGCCAGGGACGAAAAAGGGCAACACATCCTGTCCATCGTCGCGGGCGACCGTCCCGGCCTGCTGGCCCGCATCGCGTATTTGCTGGCAAAGCATGATATCGAGCTGAGCAGTGCAAAGATCAATACCCTGGGCTCACGCGCGGAAGATACTTTCTGGATCAGCGGCGAAGCATTGGAACTAACACGGGAAGTCACAGATCTGCTTGAAGCATTGCAGCAGCAACTCGCATGAATAATTGATGTCTGCAACCGGTTGCTCAATCTTGAAAACAATGCGCTTATTTCTCCTGTTCAGTGTATTGACCTTGGCGGCTTGCACCACAGTTCGGCGCGAGCCGGCACCGGAATCGATATCCGCCTTTCCTGCACCAATAGGGTTTCCATCCGACATTCGTTTCGTCAGTACAGACCCGGAAGCCATCAAATCCAGATTTTCGGAGGTTCTTCAGCGCCGACGCGCCGCATCCAGGGATCATGCTCTCAATATTCTGGCACTGTCAGGCGGAGGTGCGGGAGGTTCATTTGGCGCCGGAGCGCTTGTTGGATTCAGCCGGTACGGCAAGCGTCCCCAGTTCGATGTTGTTACCGGCGTCAGCGCAGGCGCATTGATTGCGCCATTTGCTTTTTTAGGATCTTCCTGGGATGCCCGCCTGGATGAAAATTTTTCGGGTAATCACAGCGAGCACTTCCTGATTCCACGCTGGATGGGCGTACTCTTCCGGCCCGGACTCTACGAAAACGAACCGCTGGTCAAATTTGTGGACGACTTTGTCACCGACGAAATGATAAAGGAGGTGGCAGATCAGGCCGCTCTTGGCAGACTGCTTCTGGTTGCGACAACCGATCTGGACAAGGAAGAAACGATAGTCTGGGACATGGGGAAGATTGCCGCCCATGGCGACAAAGCGGCACACAATCTCTTCCGGGACGTTCTGGTGGCATCCGCAAGCATTCCCGGTGTATTTCCCCCCATCATCATTCCGGTAGATAGCGCGGGGGGCCGGTATGACGAAATGCACGTTGACGCCAGTGCAACCGTGCCATTTTTTGTTGCGCCTGCATTGGCCTATGTGTTGCCACTCGATCCGGGTACACTAAAAGGCGCTAACGTTTACGTCATAATCAACGGCCAATTGGGCGCGAAGCCGCAGATCACGCCGGTCGATACAATCTCGATTCTTTCCCGGAGTTTCACCGCGGTTCTTCAACACAGGGCAAGGAGCGAGATAGCTCTGACGTCGGAATTCGCACAGAAATATGGCATGAACCTGAGACTTACGGCAATCCCGGTAAGTTATCCATTCGAGGGACCTCTGGATTTTCATGAATCCAGTTCACAGCAACTATTCCACTATGGAGCCGATTGTGCCCAGACAGACAAATTGTGGACCACGGTAGAACAATTGGTGACTCTCGATGAAAATGATCTGTCTGCCAGGATTGCGCAGCATCAGCCCATCGGAACACAACCGACTCCGGCATGTCCATTGGGCGATGCAGATAAGCCCCCCCAAACATCAACCAAGCCGTGAGGACAGCCACTATCCAATGTCAGTACTTTCCGAAACGGAACGATCCAGACGTAAGCATGCCCGGACTCCTGGCCCGTCAGCATACTATGAACAAGGAAAATCATGGGAACTCCTAAAGTATTTCTGGCCAGATCCCTGGCTAAACTCACTAACCTTTTCGGGCGTGGCCAGATCGTATCCATCGGTGTCATCCTCTCCACGAGCCTGATCGTTGGCGCGGCGATCTTTGTTTACCTTGACTCCACCGCTCCGAACACGATCACGATCACCAGTGGACCCAAGGGAAGCACCTTCCAGAACTTCGCCGAAAAATACAAGGAAATCCTGGCCAAGGAAGGGGTCACTCTCAAGATAGTTCCTTCCGAGGGTTCGCTGGACAACCTTCACAAGCTGTCCAATCCCAAGATTGTCGTCGATGTCGGATTTGTACTGGGAGGAGAAGTCAAAGGGGCCAATATCGACAACTTGGTTTCGCTCGGAAGTATCGCTTACCAACCACTCATGGTTTTCTATCACGGCAAGACAAAGAACCTGCTTTCAGACTTCAAGGGACAACGACTGGATATCGGCAAAGAAGGCAGCGGCGTGCATTCCCTGGTGCTCACGCTCCTTAAAGCCAATGGCATTGAACCGAACGACGGAACCATCTTTGTCGACAGCATCTCCGGAGACTCGATACAGGCACTCGAAGAGAACCGCATTGATGCCCTGTTCATCATGGGCGACTCCACTTCGAGAGACGTGATGCACCGCCTGCTGCACACACCCGGCATTCATCTTTTCAATTTCACCCAGGCCGACGGCTATGTCCGCCGGATCAATTATCTAAACAAGCTTGAATTACCCAAGGGCTCGCTGGATTTCGGCAAGAACATTCCCTCAGAGGACTTGAACCTGATTGGCCCCACCGTGGAACTCGTTGCCAGGAACGGCCTGCATCCCGCACTCTCGGACTTGCTGCTCGAAGCGGCCAAGGAAGTGCACTCTCCCCCGGGCATCTTCAAGAACCGCGGCGAATTTCCCGCCCCGCAGGAGCACGAATTTCCGGTCAGCCCGGATGCGAGCCGGTATTACACATCGGGCAAGAGTTTTCTCTATCGCACCTTCCCCTATGGAATCGCGAGCCTGATCGCGCGTCTGCTCTCGGTGATCGTTCCGATTGCATTGGTGCTGATCCCTGCGCTCAAAGCCGCGCCGGCGTTTTACCGCTGGCAGATGGAGTACCGGATCAAAAGCTGGTACCGGACATTGTTCGATATCGAACGGAATGCCTTCATGCACTGGTCAGACCCGCACAAACGGGAAGAGCTTTTGCGCCGCCTGGATCACATCGAAAGTGCTGTGAGCAAAATCGTCGTGCCGTCCAAGTTCGGCGACCTGGTTTATGGCCTGCGCGGCCACATCGCCTTTGTACGGAACAATCTTCTTTCACTGCAGACAGAAGCCCCACCCGGATCAGGAATGGGTGAAAGCGCCCATTAGGGCGCGATTCCAGACCAATAGCAGCCTACTCAGGTGCCCAAAAGTTGGGACGCGCACTATTCGAATTCGGCCGCCTCACAGACATCGTGACCATCCGAGGGGGCTTCTGTACCGAACAACATCTGCAACGGCGCCCAGACTACCGACGTGGTGAACTGCCCCATGGTTTCCAGCACATCAATAGGCCTCACCCCGACGCCGAAATCCTCAAAGCCGCCGTCAAGTTCGACAGGCAGAGAGAAGCTCAGAAATTGGGGCGTCTTGGCACGGGGTTGCATGTAAAAATTAAGCTTTTCTGCAGCGAAATCCACTCCACCCTTTCCGGTGACACGCATCCTGCTCGTGTCCACGAGGAGGGTTTTGCTGGAAAGTTTTCCGTCATTCAAGACAAAACGACCGACAGCACAGTTGACCACGGACGTGTTCGAGGAGTCGATCACAGGCAATAGCGCCATCAGCACATTCACTGCCCACATGTCGAGAAAGCCCGATTTCATGTTCTTGGGCCACACCATGAAATCAATATTGCCCTTGCCATAGCGCAGCAACTCCGAAAAATATCTTGCCCGGGCGCTGACATCGACATTCAGGCTGAAGGTGCCCTGCATCTCGCTCTTATGGTCGATCCGGCGCGCCAGGATGCCGTAATCGAAATGCTTTGCTTCCACGCTCAGCTTTAACGCGACATCCTTTTCGACGGGTTCGTATAGAAGACGCAGCGATGCCGAGCCGCCTGGCGTGTTGACGATGACCGGGCCGATAACCGCCTTGCCATTCTCCAGCTGCGCATCGAGCCTGCCATTCCCCAGCATATCGCCTCCGGAAACGACCTGATCCACGCGCACTGTCAGGAACGCATTCTGCCGTCGAAGCACTTCGGGGCTCAAGACCTTCTTGGCCTCGTGCCCCGTCTCATCGGCTGTCTGAAGCATATTGTCCCTGGAATCCGGATTTCTCGTGGCGGCACGTTTGCTTTTTTCCGGGGACCAGTCACCGAACCGGAAATCGTCGAGCTGGATCGTCGGCGCCGTCAGGTCGACATCGATACGCGGCGGCACAGTTCTTGTATCGATCTTGCCATGACCGTTGAGCTGGCTGCTGCCCACCTGCAACAGCAACGAAGAGACTTCATAGCCGGCAGGAGACACGTGGAGTTTACCGGCGGCCGACCACGGCCCCCAAGGAGGCAAAGAGGTGTTTGCCAGCAAATCGAGATTGTCCAGACGGCTGCCGCGCATCTCAAGCGCGAGATCAATGTCCGGATTTGCAAAGGGCCGGTCGATGTCGCCGGACAACATCAAGTTGGCACCGGACAGGCTCGCGTTCAGCTTGAACGGGATCGGCAGGTTCGGGTCTATAAGATCGGAAGCCTTTGCGGTTTCCATCGAGATGGAAACGGGATTCTTGTCCAGCGTCCCCAGCAGACTCAGATGCACCGGCTCTCCCGCGGCAGATTTGAGTTCGCCGTTGTCGAGCAAGATGACCATCTTCCCCCCGGTATTGGCGTCATGCAGCGTAAGATGCCCTCCCTCGAAATCAAGCGCCATGTCGGATTTCGCCAGCAGTTTCCCCAAGCGGCTCGAACGCAGGTCCAGTTGCAGGCGCAAGTGATCTACATCGACATCGATGTTGCTCGCGATACCGAGTTTTTTCATTGCACTGCCGATATTCATGCCGATCGACGACAACCACAGGACGGAGTGCGGTTGCTGCGTGCGCAGATCCAGCAGGATCGCACCTTTGAAATCATTGCCGTCCACATTGGCTTCGAACGGCGAGGCGGGCATCATGCCATCGCGTATGCGTCCGTCGAAACTCAGGTTGCGGACTTCCAGCGGTGAGGAACTGGTGATGCGTTTGATGCGCACAGTAATATCGGCATCCGCCAGATTGACGCCCTTCGGCAGGATCGGAAGGTCGATCAGATTGGTGGCAGCCGATGTCGTCGTGTGCGCATTCTCGCTGCTCTCGGGCAACATCGATTCCAGTTCGTCCACATCCACAAGATCGCCCGTCAACTGGAATTTGATCAGCGACCGCCCCTCTCCAAACGTGCGCAGTACATCCGCATGCAATTCGCTATGCCCCAATTGCAGGGAAAAATCGGCCAAATGCCAGCGGTCATCGTGCGTACGAAAATTTCCGTGCACATCAATCGGCTCGTCCACTCCCGGCTTGAGGCCGAGCCAGCTGGCGATCTCGCCGGAGTGCGGCGCGGAGAGTTCGAAATCAACGCTGGAACCGGAATGCGCCGCGGACGGCTGCAAGACGGCATGTATCGCAACCTTTGCACTTCCGGCCACCAATTCAAAATCGACCGGGGCATTCGATCCCTGCATGATGGCGGTCAATGAACCGCTCATCAACGTCGCTCTGAAGTTCTTGTCCAGCAAAGAACCATGCGCTTCACCCCGCAACGACTTGCCAGCGGGCAGCGCAATTTCCAGGTCATCCAGGGAGAATCTGACGGGATGAGCATCTGCCTGGTTGCCATACGCCAGCTTTCCACCTTTCACCTGCAACCGCACATCCAGACTTTGCATCAATTCAGCACCACGGTCGCCGCGTGCGGAGATGCGCAGATCGAACCGGCTCAACCGCCCTTTGACATCGCGTACCCCCAACAGCAGTTCAGCCAGATTTCCCAGGTCGGAATCATGCGTTCCGAGAGAAAGCATGAATCGGGGAGGCGTCACGCTTGCATCTGCGGTGACGCTGCCGGACAGTTTCACATCCGCCACAGTGGCTAGTACCGGTATAGAAAGGCGGCCTTGTTCCAGTTTCACCTTCAATATCGCGTCATGCACCGCGCCGGGAAAACCGATCAATTGCCCCACACGCAAAGTCAGATCGACATTGGCGCTATTAAGGTCATTCAGGCTGAATGTAGCCTTGACGAATTCCCGATACATCCGGGCAAGGTCTTTCGGAGGTTCATCTTGCGTAACGGGCTTTCCCGTCATGAAGGGACGCACATCCAGCGCCGGCAAAACCAGTTCGCCAGACACTCTTGGGCGCTTGCCGCTATAGTCCAGACCGAGTGAACCATTGAGCGTCGTCTTGCCCATGGCTCCACTCAGATTATCCATCGCGATCTTTCCTGGTGCGTACTTGATATCGCCCGAAATGCGGGTGACGCCAACTGCAGGCAAACTGGTCTGCAACAAGCGTTCGATTTCACCGAGGTCATCCGTAGCGAGACCAAAATGCATGTCTCCGCTGCTGTCGGACGCATTGCCTTTCAGCGTCAATCGCGAACTCAGGAAATCGAGCGACATATCCATCGGCCACGGTTTGTCGAATCGCACCAGATCGGCCAAGGTGCCGCCGGTGATATTCATCTTGTAGGGATATTTCTTTTCAACCGTACCGTTTAGAGCCACTGTCAGAGGTTGGCCGGCCCGCAGTTGCGCAACGAGCGTTTGCAGTTCAAAGAAGTGGCTGTTCCCGTTCGCGCCGACAAATCTTACGTTCAGGTTTTCCAGCGACACCCGTTTGACATCCAGCCGCGCCAGCAGCTCTTCCAGCCCGGCACTGTCTCCTGTGTCGGAATCCGTTGGCTGCGTCACATTCTTCTTCCGGTCGGCCGGTTTGAATGTCCAGTTGCTGCTGCCGTTCTTATTCAATTGCAGACGAACATGAACATCGCTGCCGGACAGGTCTTCGATCTGCAGGCGCAGCCGCAGAAGCGCCCATAAATTCAGCGCCAGATGTGCGTTCCCCAGGCTGGCAAAGTCTTCCCCATCGAATCCCGGCGCATTGGCGATATGCAATCCTCCAACATGTAATTTGGGACGCACGGATACCTCAAGCATCATCGCCCCCTCGAAGCGCACCTTGCGCCCGAGGCTTTTCTCAAGCAAGGCAGCCACTTCTTCTCGCCGCTGTGAAGCATCGACGGAAACACCGACCACTGCGACATAGGCGATACACACGAGCACTATGGTGGCCAATGCAGCCATTGCTCGTAGTGCATTGACAAATAAATGGCGTGGCCTCAAGGATCTATCCGGATTGGGCATCATCTCAATGATCTGGTTCGCTTTGTTAGTTGAGTGAGTATGAGTGCCAACATGAAATTGTTACCAACATTTGATTTACATCGTCACGGTTTGCGCCGTGCCGTTATCGTCAGGCCATCAACCGGCATACCGAATTCAACCCTGATAATGTCCGAATCCATTGCCAGAAGTTCAAAACCGGATTGCAGCAGCAAGGCAACAAGGTAGTCTTTGTTGTGGCTATAACGTCCGTGCGGATTGAGGCAAAACGTTGCATTCTCAGACCTCTCATCCTCGACGGTGAAAACAAGAAAACCTCCGGGACGAAGCGCGGAATATCCGGTACTGAACAATTCTTCCAAATCGCCAAAATAGATCAAAGTATCAGCGGCTGCGACAAGATCGAAGCAGTCCGGATGTTCGGCAAGATAATGCGTGATCTCGCATTTCACCAGTTCGTGATATAGCCCGCGCTTCTTCGCCTCTTCAAGCATCGCCGAAGAAAGATCGACTCCGGTGAGCTGCCTGGCATAGGGGGAAAGCATCGGGGCGCAAAGTCCCGTGCCGCACCCTGCATCAAGCACCGAAAGCCCCGGGTTATCAGCGGCAACCAGCTTCAGCGCTTTGCCGATCATTTCCGGTCCACGATAAGCTATGTTATTCAGATTGAAATCGAAATTGGCCGCGGACCTGTCAAAATGCTTTTCCACGTAGTCGTCTGATGCGCGAAGTGGCACAGCCGCTTTTGAACAAGCCAGGAAGTGATGCTTCGGGATGGGATTGTCAGGCTCTTCGAACATCCATTCTCGATAGATTTCTGCAGCTTCGGCCAACCTGCCCAATCTGCAATACGCGATTCCCAGCATGGATTTGGGTTTGCCGTGTGTCGGCGCAAGGACGTAGGCACGGCAATGATATTCTGCCGCTTCCACTTGTCGCCCCTCGCGATCGAGCAAACTGGCCAGATTGATCAATGCGTCCCCAAAAAACGGATCAATGGCAATGGCTTCCTGAAAAGAGAGATGCGCTTCCGCCGACCTTCCGCATCGGTCCTGAACAGCTCCCAGATTATTCCAGTACACCGGATTGCCCGGTACCAAGGCAATGGCGCTTTCAAATTCTGCCACGGCACCCGCGAAATCCCCGCGATCGGCAAGGATGTTGCCCAGATCGTTTCTCCAGTCCGGGGAATCCGGAAAAAGCTCGATTGATCTCTTCACGCATGACAGGGCCAGGTCACTCTTCTCTTCCTGGTGCAACAAAATGCCGAGGAAATGCAAGGACCGCGGTTCTTCCGGCACTGCTTGGAGAATCCTGAGATAGGTCACTTTGGCATTTTCCGTATCACCTTTTTTGTGACAGGAAAATGCGAGTTCAAAGGCTTCGTCGATGCTCAGTTGTCGATCCATTAGCCGATTCCCGACTTAGCAATGAAAGTTGATTTCATATTTGTATTCGGAGACGAGTGAACAGGGTTTCCTGTTAGCCTGGAATTTATCGAGTTCCCGAGTTAATCAGGATGCTAATCGTCCCGGACTCGCATTTCAACTGGCAATCCGATGAGGGCGCGTCATTCCTGAGACTTTTCTCACCGGCATTTTTGCGAAGTGTTCTGTGTGAACTTAAAAGGTATGAATGCCCGCGAAGTTTCAATCGAGCAAATGGCCTGTCATTACCAGTATGAGGCAACCTTCAATACTAAAGGGGTGGTGGCCGCTCATATGGGGACTTCGTATCCACGTTCCCTCGGGATACCTACCGAATTCATCTTCGAAAACCCCCTCCAGCACCAAGATTTCTTCGCCACCGTAGTGGCGGTGCGGGTTGAATCTTGTCTCAGGCGCCCAACGTACCAGGGCAGTGTGTTTTGTACCGATCTCGGCAAGCGGTAAAACAGTCAGACCTGAAACAAGCCCCTGAAACCAGTCGGCATTCTGAGTATCAATAACCGTTCGCTGAGTGTCATCCAAGGTGAGGTAATTATTCTTTACGAACAAGGTGCAACCAGATTCTGAACCAGTGGCGTGAGATAACCCGGGTGGATTTTTTATGTAAGTCCCCGCAGCGTAACTACCTGCATCATCCTCGTAGACGCCTTCGAGAACCAAAATTTCCTGCCCTAACGGATTGTCTTGAGGTTCAAATTGCGTATTTGGTTCGTATCGCAGAAATGAAGTCGAACGTGCAAATTCATCGCCATGGTGTTCAAGCAGTTTCCGTTTTATGCCGGGCAGGCTCGAATCTACCCACTGCAATGCCGATGATTCAAGTACTACTCTCCGGGAGCTATCTTGATTAAGCTTCATAATAGTTTTGATTTTGTAACTGCCAGACTTGAATCATGACATACGGCAATCAAGAATTTTCGGGAAAATATTCCTTCAGCAGGTCATGGCTATTCAATTTAATTGAACGAACAGACACAAAGACTCACCCCTTCGTGAGTCGATCCTGCTGCTGAACATAATGGATCAGATGAGCTGGAACCAGCTAAAACACAACTATGGAGCAGTATTCTGGAAGAGCCAGTTCATTTTTGGGCGCTCAAGAAATGGACTATGGTGCTTCCTGTACTTTTTTCACGGGAATCACCTCTTCTTTGCCGAATTCGAGCCAGTCACTTCCAAACAGCTCGACAGGATGCTGTGCGCGTTCTGAACCGTTGCCACAATACATTGAATCAACAGCGCAGTATCTATCGCATCCCCAGCAAATTCGCTCCGGGTGTGCGGGATGTATCGGGATTTTCTTGGCCATCTCACGTTCCTTCAAGTTCGGTAATCGAACGACAGTTCTTTTCCTGCTGCAGGGCTACCCATCAAGTTGTGAAAATAAGTCTCGCCAAGCATCTTTGTATCCGACAATTAAGCTGGCGCCATTCTGGTCGGGCCGCCTGCATGGGTCGGCATCAATCTCTTTAGCCAGGATAAACGCTTCGGAAGTCAGATACACCTTGACCTTGCAATGAAGATGCCCTTCTGACTCGTGCCTGATGAATATTGCCGCTTTTCCAGGCAGAACTACTTTTCCATAGATAAACAGGAGATTCTCTTCAATTTTGGACAACCTCTCCCCGGCCAACATTGCATCACCAAGATTCTTTGTGAACCATGAACACATCATTATCCTACTCCGCAGTGATCGCCAAACACTGACCAAGGGACTACCCAATTCATGCTTTATGGAAAATTCGATCCCGGACACATCAAAACCAGATCTCCGGATAGCGTCTTGACTCGGGAATATTGTTAACCAGCACCGCCACCAGCAGCATGATCAGGGGCCCCAGAGTGGCGGGTATCAATA
>JGI20214J51650_10001788_pt1 | contig 13693 bp, 8 predicted proteins | sample WetSurMetagenome_FD_51650 | JGI IMG/M metagenome (IMG submission 51650) | reverse complement strand
CTCATTTATGTTGATGTCTTTGTTTTTTACAAAAGACGACACCATCTGGTTGAGTGATCCGTTAAACAGGCCATTAAAAGCCTCTTTTGCAACATGATAGGCATATTCTTTTTTCGATATCAGGGGGTAGTAGACATTTGTTTTCCCGTAAGTACGGTGTGAAATGTACCCTTTGTTTTCAAGGACTTTAATAACTGTTGCCACAGTATTATAGGCAGGTTTTGGCTCAGCAAGTCTTTCAACTACATCGCTCACAGCCCCGTTTTCTACCTCCCAGACTGCTTTTAGTATCTCCTCCTGTGCCTTTGTGATCTCTTTCATGACGAAATAATTTATACAAACATACTATAAGATTTGGATAAATACTATAAATATAGTTAAAAATTCAATTAATGAAATGTTAATGTTTTTATGAATAATGGAATAAAGTAGGGTAGTGATTATTATGGACAGGCATAAAAACCGGCAGATAGGTATAACTTGATTAAAATGATGCTATATATTGACAGGTCCAGAGTGAAAAAATTAATAGATACTGTTTTAACGAGCCAGAGATTCCTCCCTTCGGTCGGAATGACGGGTGCTATATGGTAAGTAAAGGGGGAGGGGGAGTTATGGCCGCTCAGCGGCCATAACTCCCCCTCCCCCTACATTTAAAAATGCCACGTCATTCCGAACGAAACGCAGTGGAGTGAGGAATCTTGATCTACCCACTGGCATTTTGATTGAAAAAACACAATCATCCATTGAGTTTCTTAAAGACCCATTTTTTATTGAAAACGGTATAAATGCAAAGAGATACCAAGCAAAGATCCTGATTCCTCGCAGAGAATACGCACCTGGTGAATCAAATTACTGATATAAAAATGATGATTCTATTTATAGAATTCCGCCCTGGACATCCTCTCCCACAGACGCTTTGCCTGCTCACGCGATTCTGAAATTATATCGTCCTCATCGACATTAATGATCCGGCGGTCTTTCACAATGAGCCTGCCGTTTGAAATAACGTCACTGACATGATTTGATGTGATACCAAAAATAAAGTGGCCCAGGAAATTTTCCTTATCTACAGGAGTCGGAGGGTTGTAATCAAGAACGACAAGGTTGTTTTCCCCATCACCGGTGAAGCTGTTATCGCTCAGATAATTGTGGATCTGACGAAATCGTTTATAGGCTGTACTATAGTTTATGTTATCATAACGTTGCCCAACAAAAAATGAGGCTTTTGCACTCCGGAGCATATCACTGTGCATACCATCTGTGCCTAGCATTATCCGCTCCCCGAGATCATGACCGTTGAAATATCCTACGTTATTATTGAGGTTGCTTTCACAGTTTTGTACAACGGTGCACTCTGATTTCCTTATTATTTCTTTTTCCTCTTCATCAAGATGTAGGCAGTGCGACAGTATTGTTTTGCCTGATGAAAGCACCCCTGACTGATTGAGTCTTTTAATGACTCTTTTACCGTGTTTCCTGATGCACATCTCCTGGTCGTACATGTCTTCGGAGACATGAATGTGAATGCCCGATTTATACCTGTTCATCATCTCCACAGCTGCATCCAGTGTGTTGTCTCCAACAGTGAATGAAGCATGAAGTCCAACCAGGCCCTGGTGAAATTTCAAATATTGTTCTGTCTCTTCCAGTCCCTCTTTTGCTATCTGTGCTTTGTCCCTGTCAGATATCTCATAACAGAGAAGATGAGATACTCCGACTTTTTCAAAGGAGGCTGCAATAATTTCCAATGAACCCTTAACGGCAAACGGTGATGCATGATGGTCAATTACGAATGTTGACCCGGCCTTTGCGCATTCCATAGCTGTTACCAGGGCGCTTGACTCTATCATCTTTTCATCGAGACACTTATCAAGTGTCCACCATATATATTTGAGAATCTCAGAAAAATCAGACGGAACTTTTTTGGGGGCTCTCATGCCTCTTGACAAAGCCGAATAAACGTGATGGTGACCTACACCGAAAGATTTAGTGACCAGCCTGCCATTGCAATCCAATACCTGTAAGTTGTCAGTAACAGGGAAGTCATTTTCAACAAACTTTATTTTCGGATCATCTTCATTAGCAAGTATATTTCTGCTTGCAAAATGAAGTGATTGCCAGTCGATGAAAGTTGCATTTTTCAGAAGAACAGGCATAGGTTATAGTGTTATATTGATATTCTATTTTTTTCTTTTCAGCGGCAGTTTTGTTCTTTTTATGCCGTCAAAGGTATAAAGTGCATTTGCTATAGCAGCTGCAGTTGGTACCAGTCCTATCTCCCCGATGCCTTTTGCTCCGTACGGGCCCACCGGGTCTTTCTCTTCAACACTTATTATTTCCATCTCAGGCATCTCTGAGGCCCTTATTATTCCAATATCATTAAACCTGAGGCTCACCGGGTGTCCGTCTTTCATAGGCAGGTCTTCTGTGAGGGCATATCCCATGCCCATATGAAGGGCCCCTTCTATCTGTCCTTCAAACAGCATATGGTTCATCACCCTGCCTGCATCATGGGCGGCAATTATCTTCTTAATCTCACCGTTATCATCCAGTATGGCAACCTGTGTTGCATAACCGTATGCGAAGTGTATTACCGGTTTTTCAGTATCAGTGCCTGGCTTACAGGTCCAGTCGCACACAAACTTACCTTTATATTTCCGTCCGGCAAGCTGCTCAAGCGTGCCGGTCTTCATGTCATCACGTATTCTTTTCGAGACGTCTATGAGGGCATTGCCCACCAGTGCGGTTGCCCGTGATGATGTTGTCATTCCTGTCGGCAATCCTGCCGAGGTATCTACTTTAACTTCTATAATTTCGGGGTCAATGCCCGTCTCCTGGTGGAGGGTCTGAATGGCCATGGTATGTATTCCCTGGCCCATCTCACTCCAGCCATGGTTTATAATTACTTTGCTCCCTGAGATTATCTCAACAGTCACATCGCTGTCGTCAACCATTCCGTTTCCGACGCCTGTGTTTTTCAATCCGCATGCAATGCCTGCATATCTGGCTTTTCTGAATTCATCTTTTACTGCCAAAAGAGTTTTTTTCAAACCTACTCCGGTCAGCACCTGCCCGGTGGCAGTTTTGCTGCCATCTTCCAGGGCATTGTCGTAGCGTACCTGCCAGCGGTCAAAACCACCCTGCCGGCACAGATCATCAATGCAGCTCTCAACGGCAAAAACCACCTGTGGCACACCAAAACCACGCATGGCTCCTGAAGGGATATTATTTGTATATACTGTCACTGCCTTAATATCAACTGCCGCGATTGTATAGCCTCCGGTTGCGTGACCAACAACGCGTTCCATCACTTTGGTACCAACAGAGGCATATGCTCCTGTGTCTCCAATTGCATTAAGCTTTACGCCGGTAAGTTTCCCTTTGCTGTTGCAGGCGAGGCTTATATCCATCCACACAGGATGGCGTTTGGGGTGCATAATAATTGATTCATCACGGGTCAGATGGACCCTCACGGGTTTTTTCAGCAGGAATGCGAATAGTGAAGCGTGACCCTGCACTGTGATATCTTCTTTACCTCCAAACCCACCACCGTTCTGTACCTGTACAACCCTGACCTTCTCCTGCTGAAGATTAAGAATGGTTGCTACTGCTTTACGGTCAACGTAAGCACCCTGCCCCTGGGTGTAAAGTCGAACGCCATCTTCATCGGGCAGTGCAATTGCTGTTTCCGTTTCAAGGAAGGCATGCTCAATTCTTTGCGTCTCGTATATACCTGATGAAACAAATGCAGCTTCCTTAAATGCCTTTTCAACATCTCCGAATCTTATACCGGATGTCTCAATTACATTTGGCCTGTCAGGATGAACCTGAATGCTGCCTGGTTTTGAAGCCAGGTGCATGTCTGTCACAGGTGTGAGAACTTCATAACTGACATTAATAAGGGCTGCTGCCTTTCTGGCTACAGCTTCAGTAGCGGCAACAACACCTGCAATAACATCACCTATATATCTTGTTGTTTCACCTTCGTCTATCATCAGTGGCCAGTCGGGATATACCAGGCCTGTATAATGTGAGCCGGGTATGTCTTTTGCCGTAAATATTCTTACAACACCGTTTACCTTCACTGCCTCTGTTATATCTATCCCGATGACTTTTGCCCTGGGGTGATCAGAAAATTTCAAAACGCCGTGAAGCATCCCCTCAAAGCGCATGTCATCAACAAAGTCACGCTGTCCGAGAGCAGTTTCCATTGCCTGATATTTTGGATAACGCTCTCCTATAAGAGCTGACCTGAGTTTTTTATCTCCGGGTAAACCGTTCAGCTCCATAAATGCTGCTTCGATGGCATCTATAATTTTTACATATCCGGTGCAACGGCAAAGATTAGGTGTTATTGCTTTTTTAATCTCTTCCCGTGAAGGTGAAATGTTTATATTGTACAATCCTTTTGCCCTCATTATCATACCCGGGGAGCAGAATCCGCATTGAACGGCACCCTTCTCAGCGAAGTTTTTGCTCATTGCTTTTTTAAACTCTCCCGGAAGGCCCTCAATGGTGTTCACTTCGGCCTCTCTGATATCTTTCATCTTGGTACGGCAGGCCATCCGTATTTTCCCGTTTATCTCAACCGAGCAGGCGCCGCACACACCCTGCCCTGAGCAACCGTCTTTGGGAGAGGTGATCTTCTGCTCCAGCCTCAGATGATCCAGAAGCGATTCTTCAGGGTCACCGGTAAAGTTTCTTTTTATATGGTTGAGAGTATAACTTATCATGAAAATATTCTTTTCAGGTTTTCAATTGTGGGAGCGATAGACTCAGGCATATTAAGCATGCCCTGAACGGCTTTCAGATCCTTCAGACCGCTCCCTGTGAGCAGTACTACATTGGATGATCCTCCTGAGATCCTGCCTAACCTGTCATAAGCCATCATTCCGGCAAATGCTGTTGCTGCTGCCGGCTCGGCAAAAAGGCCTGTGTTTTTTGAAAGTAATGCAGAGGCTAATGTTATCTCGTTGTCGGTAACTGTTATTGTTTCTCCGCCATATTGCCTGATGTAGTTTTGAGCCATGTAAAAATTTCTCGGTATATCAACCGAGATTGAGTCAGCAACTGTAGTTGAGGGTATGATCTTAAAATCTTCTTTGCCTATATTTCTTACAAGGTTGTCACTCTTTTCAGCCTGCACGGCAACAATAACAGGTATCCTGTCTATAAGATCAAGCTTAAGAAGGTCCTCAAACCCTTTGTATACTCCTGATATTATTACCCCGTCACCAACAGGGACGAATATTCTGTCGGGCATTCTGAAATTAAGCTGTTCGGCAAGCTCATAAGAAACTGTCTTCTTGCCTTCAATTGTGAACGGGTTGAAGGCGGTGTTACGATTGTACCATCCGAATTCTTCTGTAGCTTTAATACTCAGGTCGAAGGCTTCGTCATAGGTGCCTTTAACAGGTACTATGACAGCTCCATACATGATTATCTGTGTAAGCTTTGCCAGAGGTGCCTTTTCCGGTACCATAATAATTGCTTTCTGATGCTGTGAGGCACATATGCCTGCCAGTGATGAGCCTGCATTGCCTGTTGATGCGGCAACAATAGTATTTAGATTATTTTCCCTGGCATATGCCGACACAAGGGCTGAAGCCCTGTCCTTAAAGGAGTAGGTAGGATTTTGTGAATCGTCTTTAAGGTAAAGTGTAAAAGACAAATCAACTCCATCAAGTTTTTTTGTATGATAAAGAGGGGTGTTCCCAACCCTCAGGGGTGGCAGGTTTGAAACATTCTCAACGGGCAAAAGATCAAGAAACCCGTTACTCTTTAGCCCGGCAAAGTCTTTACACGTCTCTTTGATTTTCTGATAGTCGTAAATAACCTTCAGCACGCCCCTGGGAGGAGTAACAGTATTATTGTCTCTGCTGCATGCGGGACAGAGATACTTAACCTTATTGCCGGTGTATTCCTGGCCGCAATCGGTACATTTGAACACAAATTTTCCCGGATTCATTGCCTGGAAGTTTTTGGTTAAGCAAATTTAGTGACTAAAGTTGTTTCAGCAATCCTGTTCTGTCATTGAACTCTTTAATAAGTTCATCCCAACGGTTAACCTGGAAGAACATCCTGTTCCAGATATCCCTGTCGTACCATAACTGGTTCAGGTCATCGGTCTCTTTACCCTGCTGCTCCACCCACGTATAGTATTTCAGGTTATGAATGGCCTTACGGTCATTGTAACCCAATTCTTTCATGTTATCAGTAGTAACACCCAGGATACATTTTTCATAGTCTTTTATCGCCTGTGTCGGGTTGTATTCTCCGCGCTCATCCCTCAGTTCGTCTACTCTTGACTTGTACATGTCGGCTGAGTCAGTGGCAATGGTTACTATTACATCATCACCTGTCATCTCATAATACCTTGCAGTCTTAATGGCAGATATCATGTTGCTTATTCCCGAGATTCCAATAAAGTGGAGGTTGTTTATGATCTCGCCATCCACGCCTGCTCCCCGGAGATACTCGTGTCCGTCTTTCTCGTTGAACAGACGAAGTATCCTCATGCAGTATTCATCGTCTATTGCTGTAACAACGTCAGTGTTTTTTACGTTATGTACCCATGGCACATGCTTGTCGCCAATACCTTCAATCCTGTGTCCGCCGAAACCATTCATCAGAAGGGTGGGGCACTGGAGGGCTTCAGAGGCAACCACTTTTATGTGAGGCGCTATTGTGCGCAGATAGTCACCTGCAGCTATTGTACCTGCTGAACCTGTTGCAGAGACATATCCTGCCAGCCTGCTGTTTTTATTCTTTATTAAATTGAATACATCTTCAACAGCATGACCTGTAGTGTTATAATGCCAGGCGCAGTTTCCAAACTCATCAAACTGGTTGAATATTATGCAGTCGGGTCTTGTGCGACGTATCTCCCAGCATTTATCATAAATTTCTTTTACGTTTGATTCACAGCCAGGGGTTGCAATAACCTCTGAGCCTATTACATCACGCAACCATTTAAATCTTTCCTTGCTCATCTCCTCAGGGAGGATAGCCACAGACTCTGTACCCATCACCTTTGAATCAAACGCCCCTCCGCGGCAATAATTACCTGTTGATGGCCATACGGCTTTATTATATGTGGGGTCAAATCCTCCGGTGATTATCCTGGGTGCAAGGCATCCATAGGCAGCTCCAACTTTATGAGCACCTGTTGGGAACCATTTGCCAATGAGAAGAACTATGCGTGCATCAACACCCGTGAGCTCTTTTGGCAGCTCAATGTAATTGACATTTCCAAAAAGACCACCTGATTCCTTTGGCTCATTCTTCCAAGTGATACGGAAGAGGTTCAGTGGGTTAATATCCCACAGGCCAATGCTCTTCAGCTTCGACTTAATTTTGTCAGGAACAAGTTCGGGGTTCCTCTGCTGCTCAAATGTAGGGAGTATTATACCTTTCTCTTTAAACCTCTTAACGGCATTATCAAGTGCCTTCTCATTTGTTACCCTGTCTATAGGCTGAATCATAGTTTTACTTGTTATATGAAAATTCTTTGCAAGTTAAATAAAGTGTAATAAATTTCTTATAATCACTATAATTAAGGAAATAAATGCCAACATTATTGAAAATCTCAGGAAAATATTATATTCACGGTTATAAATAATCCTCCTAAAAGAAAATAAGGCTATATGAAACAACTTGACGAGATTGATGTAAAGTTACTGAATATTCTTCAGGTCAACAGCCGGATTACTATAAGAGAACTTTCAGAAAAGCTTCATTTATCAACCACTCCCATTCATGAGCGGATTAAAAAGCTTGAGAAGAGCGGCTATATAAAGCAGTATCTCACTTTACTTGACCCCAAGATGCTTGGTAAAAAACTAATTATTTATATCTCTGTTTCACTCAACTCGCACACCAGGGAGGCGGTGGAAGAGTTTGAGAAAGAGATGCATAATCTTGACGAGATTATGGAGTGTTACTATATATCAGGAACTTACGATTTTTTGCTTAAGGTATACTGCAACGATATGGAAGACTACCATAACTTTATAACAACCCGCTTTTCAGTTATAAAAAACATAACCCAGTTTTACAGCTCATTCGTAATGACTGAGTCGAAAATGAAGAGAAATTTTAATTTATAACACCTGCAAAGGAGGTCCTGATTTTGTTGAATTATAGTGTGAATTGTCAGTTGCTGAGCACCTCTTCGTTTAATATATTTTTTCCGGGATGAACAATCTGATTCTTCTGGAATTATTAATGAGGTAGTTTCAGGCATTGAATTTCATTAATTATGGAAGATAAGGATAAGAGTTTTTTTAGGTTCAACAGGAATATTCTTTTCACCGGGCTGACCAGCTTTCTGACCGATACTTCGGTGAAGATGGTTTATTCGGTTATGCCTATGTTCCTTTTGTCTATCGGCGCGTCAAAGACGAGCTTGTCACTTATCGAAGGCATTGCCGAGAGCACTGCTGCCCTTGTAAAAACTCTTTCTGGTTTCTGGAGCGACAAGATAGGGAAGAACAAGCCCTTTATGTTAATCGGATATGCTATCTCTGCCATAATAATTCCCCTCTACTCTTTTGTTGTTTCACCCATGCAGGTTTTGTATCTCAGATTTATTGAAAGGTTTGGAAAGGGGATCCGCACTGCTCCTCGCGACAGTATTGTTGCCGGTTCAGTTACCAACGGAGAGTCAGGCAGGAGTTTTGGGTTACAAAAGGCAATGGATAACAGCGGAGCAATTGTGGGCCCGCTGGCTGCTTTTATTCTGCTTTATTTCCTCCCCGGTAATTACAGACTTATTTTTCTGCTGGCCGGAATACCTTCCATCCTGGGGATACTGGTAATTATCTTTGGGATAAAGGATGCAAAGAAAAACAAAGACACCCTTTTCAAAAAATTCCATTTCAGTGATTTCCCCAGGAAGTATTATCTCTTCCTGTTTATCATTTTCATCTTTACCCTGGGCAACTCCACTGATGCATTGTTAATGGTAAAGGCAAATGAAGTTGGTGTAAAGGTGGCATTCATACCACTTGTGTACCTTGTTACAAGTGTCGTTTCAGTATTGTTATCAATACCTGTCGGATCTTTATCTGACAGGGTAGGCAAGGAGAAGATTTTAATTGCCGGTTTTTTAATTTATGCCATTGTTTATTACGGGTTTGGCGTTACAGGAAGCATAGGCACCATAATTGCCCTGTTTGCTTTATACGGTATCTATTCAGCTGCAACTGACGGTATTCAAAAAGCCTTTGTCTCTGACATCATTGATGAAAATAAAAAGGGTACGGGACTGGGTATTTACAATGCGCTTCTCGGCATTACCCTGTTACCTGCAAGCCTTATCGCCGGCATGCTTTACGATAAAGTCAATTCCCATATTCCATTTTATTTCGGAGCCGCAACGGCGCTGCTCTCAGCATTGCTGATGCTGTCGTTTGCAAGGCGTACAAAAAAGGCTAGCAGATAGTTTTTGCTCCCTGTATAATGATAAACATTTTGGCGGCTCTCTCAAAGCGTGCCTCTCTCATGCATGGGGTATTAAATTTCACATCAGATATACTGAAGTCATCACTGCTGAATCTTGCTGAGACAAAGTCATTCTCATAAAGGAAGCCATCGGTAAATTCAGAAAGAGTAGTAATATTTTTATCCTTTTTGTAAATAAGGTTCACTCTGTCTTTAAGTCTTGCAAAATAATATCCTTCATCTGTCTTATTGAATGCTGACACTGTCAGGTACAGCTTCGGCTTATCCTTGTACGGTGCCCCGGCTGTGGGGCAGAAAGTAGAACAGTTGCCGCATTCATTGCAGAAGTTCGCGATATTTATTATCTGGTATTGTTGTCTGACTTCAAAAAGTTTGTCGTCAGTAAGCTCAATTATGCCATTGTCTTTAAGTGCTGCTTTCTTAAGCATCACCCGGAATGGTTTCACTTCATAGCCGCGGTTTGCAAAGTTCGGACAGACAGTAGTGCAGATATTGCATATCTCATCACAGAACAGGCATCTTGAGGCTTCGTCTGTTATTGTATCTCTGTCAAGGGTTGTGCTAACCAGTGAGAAGCTTTTTCTTTCATTAAGTGGAAGCTCATTCATTTCCGGGGCAAAGATGCGCCTGGCTCTTTTCACCATCAGCTCATTTGCTGAATGACTTTTACGTTGGGATGGTTTATCTATGGTGAAGCTTAAATTATGATGCTGCATTATCTCATTTGCAGCCTTCCGGCCGTCACCGATGGCATTTATTGCGGTGGAGGCCCCTCGCATAGCGTCGCCCCCGATAAATATGTTCCCGGTTTTGGTTTTGTATGTCCCGGCTCCTGTTAAAAGTAACTCTGATGCAATAAAGTTTATGTCAGTCTTCTGACCGATGGCAGGTATAATTGTGTCGCATGGAATGAGGAACTCTGAACCTGCTATTTTTACCGGTGTACGCCGGCCTTTACTGTCGGGACCGCCCAGCTCCATCCTGCTGCAGAGAAGAGCACTGACATCTCCATCCTTTTCTATAATTTTCTCAGGGGCAGTGAGCTCAATTATCTCCACACCCTCTTCTATTACTGCTTTTATCTCACCCTGATCGGCAGGCATCTCATTTACAGTGCGGCGATATACAATTGTTACCTTACCATCGTTACCTGTAAGCCGGTACGCAGTACGTGCCGCATCCATGGCTGTGTTGCCACCTCCGATTATAACCACATTCTTTCCGATACCTGTCTCAATATGCTGTTTCGCCTTAAAGAGAAAAGAGAGAGGTTCAATCACTCCCTTTGCTGAGATACCTTCAATATCCAGTGGCGCTGACAGCTGTGCTCCTGCGCCAATGAAGATTGTGGAGAACTCTTCCCTGAGAGACGAGAACAGGTTATCATCAATGGTGGTGTCATAATTTATCTTTACTCCAAGATCAGTAATCCGTCTGATGTCCTTATCTATTGCTTCATCTGTGAGTCTGAAGCCAGGGATAGCAAACCGTACCATTCCACCGGCTTTTGATTTTGACTCAAACACCTCAACGCTGAAACCGGCAAGGGCAAGATAATAAGCACACGACAGCCCCGCGGGACCGGCCCCGATGACTGCAACTTTTATATCGTTTTGTTTTGCCGGCTTAAGACTGACCTCTTTCTGCTCAGAGACAAACCGTTTTACCTCCCTTATCAGCAGCGGATCATCAAAATTAATCCTGGTGCACTTTCCCTGGCAGAGATGATCACATACCATGCCTGTGGTTGCCGGGAAGGGGTTGGTGCGTAGTATTACCTCAAAGGCTTTGTCAAACATGCCGTTTGAAGCATAATACATGTAATCAGGTATATCCTGACTGGCAGGGCAGGTATCCCTGCAAGGGGCTGAAATACAGTCAAAATCTCCAAGCGCACGTTTTGATTTTATGTCGGGAGTCTTTATGTAGTCTCTTTTGAAAGACCTGTCGCCGATAACTGATTCAGCATAATGAAGAAGGTTAAGAAATGCAGCTTCTTTAGTCTCTTTTTTACCTGCTGTTGCGATTATATACTCATCAATATTTGCAGATTCATTTGCTTTAAAGCTCTCATCAAGAGTCTCAAAATACTGGGTCAACCGCATGTAACCGCCTGGTCTGAGGATGTCAGAGCAGACAGTTATTGTTCTGAAACCACAGGCAACGAGATCCGGAAAATTGAATGCGTTTGCACCGGCAGAGAAGGAGAGAAGAAGGCTGCCGCCAAATTCCTGTTGNAGCTTTTTAGCCACATTGACTGATATAGGATGAAGGGCCCGTCCGCTCATGTACATCATATCAACNGATGAAGGGAANATGTTTTTGTTGTTAACTGATTCAAGCGTATTCGTCAGCTTTAGTCCGAACTGNCTGTCATTGATGGTGGCTGTTTCCTGCAGTGATCGGATAATCTTTATTGCATCGTNAAATTTAAGGTCATGTTCAAAGGCCGTGTCAGGGACTTCGGTGTTAAATCCCAGTTTCTTATTAAGTATGTCTCTCAACGCTTCAGGACCCAGGAGGGTCGGGTTAAGCTTTACAAAGGTGTGAAGCTTCTTTTTCTCAATAAGGTATCTTGCAATGCCCTCTATCTCGTTTGCAGGGCAACCATGCATTGTGCTGAGAGTAATATTGTCAGAAATGACCGAGGGGATATTAATGTTGTCAATGGATGGATAAATAGCCCTGAGTTCATCTTTTTTCTCTTTTAACTCAACACTGCAGTCAGCCATTTTTGAAAAAAACCACTGCACATTTTCATTCATTATACCCTGCAGATTGTAGCCTGCACTCATATTGAATATCACTCCCGGGTCAGAACCTCTTCTGAAGCTGTGATTGAGTATATGTATTATTATCCAGGCTTTGAGATACTCGTCAAAGCTTTCACTGATCCTGAGCTCCTGTGACCATTCGCAGTTGTATCCTTCATCCTGCATATCTATACAGGGTTTGGGAACCTCAAGCTCATCAAGCGTCTGCACTGTCTTAAGCTCAATATAACGCGCACCCATGAGCCATGCACCTGTTATATTCTGAGCCATCTGTGTGTGCGGTCCTGCTGCCACGCCAAGCGGGTTATCCAGTCTGTGGCTAAAAAGCTCAGTATTAAATTGCTTACCATGCGACGGATTGTAAAATAACTCCCTGGGGATTCCAAAAATTGTTCCTCTGGAATTGTACTCATCAAAAATCTGTTGAAGAAGCTGTCTTGCTGATATAGGGTGAAATTTTCCTGACATGATTGTTATTCCTGAGTTATTATGACACGCAAAGCTATATAAAAGTCTATAAAGTCCGTAAAATCCGTAAAATCCATAAAGTTCATGAAGTCCATAAAGGTATAATGTTTGCTAAAGGTGAAAACAGGATGGCAAATCTGCAAAAGCACTATCTTTATTTTTCATTTTAATGAAATGAGAGCAGAAGTTCCAACAAAAAATATTTCAGCTATAATACTCTCAGCAGGAAGATCGACAAGAATGGGAGTACCCAAATTTTCTCTGAAGTTTGATAATGAAACAACTTTTCTTGAAAGAATTGCCGGAGCTTATGCTGCTTATGGCTGCAACGAGATTATAATTGTGATGAGCAGGGGAAATATTGAATATCTCGGTAAGCTGAACTTAAAGCTGCCGTCAAATACCGGAATTGTGCTAAACGACCATCCGGAATGGGCCCGGTTTTATTCACTTAAAACCGGCGCAAAAAAACTAAAAAGCATTAACCATACTTTTGTAAGTAACATTGACAACCCGTTTATCAATCCTGCAGTATTAGACATTCTCAAAGCTGAAATAAAAAAGTTTGATTACATATTCCCATCATGGGAGGGCCACGGAGGACATCCCTTTCTGATCTCCGGTGAGGTGATTGAGAAAATAATAAATGAGGAGGATGACCAGGTACATATGAGGGATTTTCTGACTGGTTTTAAGAATACCGGAATTGAGGTACCTGATGAAAAGATTCTTTTAAATATTAATACTGCTGAAGAATTCAGGAAGTACTTCTCCGGTGAAAACCTATAATTACACAAAGCTGATGTTCATCTTCTGAGAAATAAATTCATTGTTCCTGAAAAATGTCATTGTCAATTGTCTTTCAAATCTTTAACTTTAATGAATATATCCCTGATACTTTCTGAAAACCTATTATTTCTGTCATGGGACTCATTAATGAAAAAGACCTTGAAGCTGTATCCCCGCTTTTCAGGGGCGGGGCA
>JGI20214J51650_10001787_pt1 | contig 13694 bp, 9 predicted proteins | sample WetSurMetagenome_FD_51650 | JGI IMG/M metagenome (IMG submission 51650) | reverse complement strand
AGGGATCCTGCACGGTACCGGCCCGGTTCCCCCAGAACATGTCCTCCACAGGCATCCGGACCTCGGCGCCTGCTTCAAGAGCCATCTTGAACGCCTCGTCCACGCTTTCGACATAGATATAGAAACTGACGGGGGAGCCGCCGATGGCCTCTGCGCTTTTGCAGAGATGCTCCGGGTTTTCGTCCCCCATCATGATGATCGAGTTGCCGATGCGGAGCTCGGCGTGCATCACCCCTTTCCCGTCGAGCCCCGGCATGGCGAACTGCTCCTGGGCTCCAAAGGCCCGCTTGTAGAATTCAATGGCCTTGCGGGCATCTTTGAACACGAACATCGGGGTGACGCTGTGATATCTTTCCGGGATCGCTTTCGTCATGGAATTCCTCCCTGTATTCGGGGAAACCTGCCGGCTCCCCTCGCTGTCTGAGACGGGAAATTACCTTTCGGCGGGCACCGATGCGCCTCTCTCGGCGCACCTGCGCAACCGGTTCCTTCCGACCGAGTCTTACCCTGCGACCACCCGGCGTACCGGCGACCGACGAAGCTTCCCGTCAGTCACCCGGCAAACCCCCGGCTCTTTCCCTCAAAAGTAGGATCAATGTGGCGGAAAGCAACCGGCCGGCATTCTCTTGGCGAGCCAACAATGAGGAACACTGCCTTGCTTGCAGCGAATAACCGGAGGATGTTGAATCGAGTCTTGACCAGCTCGCCAAAGAGACCGTACGAACATGAGCTGATTAGGTTCGGGATGCCATCCCCCTGCCCGCTCACCGCAGCGCTGTCCCGTCTCTCGCCTTGCATTCAGGCGTTTCCTCGGCTAGAGTAGAGTTGTTTCGGACAAACCCCATGATGTTGACTGCGAACCTGACACAAGATGTCCGATCCGGCTCCACTTGGCTCTTTGCGCCACTGAGGAGTGGTTCATGACGCGAAGGTATGTGCCTGTTGAACGACCCAACAAAATGGCCCGGTCACTCGGGGGGAAAGAGCGCCCGCCTCTGGCTGACCTTTGTGTTAGGTCCCATCCGAACTGGCAAGCTGCCCTTGTCGCAATCATACAGGAGTGTTCAGCGCGGGTACTCGCGGCTTATGGGCAGCGTTGACCGGTGCAAAAAGTGACCACAATATGATCGACATCCTTCAACAATACAGTCCGGTCACGCAGGCATTGATTGCCACGCTCTTCACGTGGGGTGTGACGGCGGTAGGGGCAGCGATTGTCTTTCTGACCAAGACAGTTAACTCCAAGCTCATGGATTCAATGCTCGGTTTCGCTGCCGGGGTTATGATTGCTGCAAGCTTCTGGTCACTTCTCGCACCGGGCATAGAGATGGCCCAACAGATGGGACACACGCCTTGGCTGACGGCGGTGATCGGATTCCTCGGTGGCGGCATTTTCATGAGGGTGATTGATCGGTTCCTGCCGCATCTTCATCCAGGCCTGGCTTCGGGGCAGGTCGAGGGAATCAAAACGTCTTGGCAGCGAAGCACACTGCTGGTCCTTGCCATCACCCTGCACAACATCCCCGAAGGCCTTGCGGTCGGCGTAGCTTTCGGGGCTGTGGCGGCCCAGCTTCCCTCTGCGACAATCGGAGGCGCCATTGCGTTGGCAATCGGGATCGGCCTTCAGAACTTCCCGGAAGGAACGGCGGTATCCATGCCGTTGAGGAGAGAGGGCATGGGGCGGATGAAAAGCTTCCTCATGGGACAGGCTTCAGGCATAGTCGAACCCGTTGCCGGTGTGCTCGGGGCACTATTTGTCCTGCGCATGCAGAACATTCTGCCGTATGCTCTCTGTTTTGCTGCCGGAGCAATGATCTTTGTCGTTGTAGAGGAACTGATCCCGGAATCTCAGCGGAATGACGCCAACATTGATCTGGTAACTATGGCGACCATGGCTGGTTTTGCGGTGATGATGATTCTCGATGTGGCGCTCGGCTGACGGAACTGGATGCTGGAGTCAGCGCAAGAACCGCCCCGGTTGACCGCACTGTGAGCAACTGCACGGAAATCGTTGCCTTTTCTCGGCGCAGGGCGTTGAACACGTTCAACCCGTCCATTTTCGCAAAACAAGAATGTTCTTGACCCCCACCAGAGATCCTGCTANCCTGCAACCACCGGAAAGCGTTACCTTGTCGGCTGATCATGTGGATTCACCCAGGCCAACTTGTCCCTCGATTTGCGGAGCGAANCTTTTCTCTTAACTTCTAAATTTCAGCGACATACCTTGAATCGACTTTAACCTTCTTTACGCCACGTGCTCANCTCAGTCCACCATGCCAACCCCCTTTAGAAAAGGGTGACTTCCTACTCTCCTCTTTGAGAGGTCGATGAAATGGCTGTTCTGTTCATCAGCTACGCCCACGAAGATGAAGATTGGCGAAGACTCATCGAGAGTCATCTCAAAGTCCTCACGTTTGGCGGTCTGGCGAATCTGGAAGTGTGGAGCGACACGAAGCTCGAGTCCGGCTCCGACTGGAAGGCGGCTCTCGAGGAAAAAATGGAAGCCGCCGGCGTTGCCATTCTCATTGTGACACAATTTTTTATAAGCTCGGATTTCATTCTCAGAGAAGAGCTGCCTTATCTGCTGCAGCGGAGGGAGGCCAACCAGAAGCTGACCATCATACCCGTGCTGGCCAGTCCATGCGCCTACGAGTTCGTACCAACTCTCAGTCAAATGCAGTTTCGGACTGCCGGCGGACTGCCCCTGGAAGCAGTGCCGAAGTATGAGCAAAATACTATCCTCAAGGACCTCGTGAAGGAAGTCCGGAAAGCCCTCGCACCAGAGGAAGAACCTCGGCAGCCTCTTGATGAGTCCAGGCAACCGCCGCCACCCCCGGGTCCCCAGGAGCAACTGCTCGCTCTCGATGTGAGCTTGAGACACCGCCTGGGAGAGGAGTACCAGGTGGAGCTGCGCTACACCGACCCCAAAGAGCCGACGGAGAATCGCTCCCTCGGATACAGAGCAAGGATCAAACTTGCATCGCTGGAGGGCCTCCGGGGAAGGCCCGAAGACTACGCAAACAGCCTCAGCAGACAGCTCTTTGCGGAAGGAGCCCCCAGGGCGGTACTCGATGTCTACACTGAGCGTTTGGGACAGCGCGCCGGGATGCTGCGGGTGAACATCGAGGCGACGGCGCGGGACCTTCACCGGGTGTTTTGGGAAACGCTTCCTTTGGTCGTTGGAGCCGACTCCCCCGCGGACGGCTCCAATCCGGTCTTTGGCCGGTCGGTTTCGGCAGCCGGTGAGAGCTGGCCGTCACCCTTCATGTCCGCGTGGCCCAAACTCGCCATAAACGTTTGTTATCTGCCTCCGACGGACTCTCCCGATTCACCCGGTGAACTCCAGGACATCGAATCCGCTTTCCGCAACGAATCCATCGCCTGTGTCGTCTTGCGGGATCAAATCGAACTGAAGCGCATCGGCCAATTGAGCTCCAGCATCCTGTTTCTGTTGGTTCATTTCGACTCGGGAGGTCTTGAGCCTGTTGTGATCGGCCAAGGTGGAGAGGGAGGACCCGCAGCCTGCAGTTTCGAGGATTTCTCGCTGCGAATCAAAGATTTGATCAGCCTCCCCCAGGTGATCATCCTCGATGCGGTGGATGATCCCGGCAGCACAGAGAGCGGTATTCCAGTCGAAGAAACCCTTATGCTGCTGGCCTCCGAGCTTATCAGTACGGGCATTTGCGCCGTGGTCACGCGACAGGCTCCCATGGAACGACAGGCGTGGACCGGCTTTCTCGCTAAGTTCGCATCCGAACTCCGGAACACCGGCAACCTGGACTCGGCCGCCCATGAGGCTCGGTCCGCCGCAGGGAGGGCCGACGGCTGGAAGCCCGTTGTTTTCACTCGTATCAGGACGGGGCAACTCTGGTACCGACCCATGTTTCTGAGCGACAGTGCCACAGCCTGGGAATTGTTGGTGGAGAACATCCGAGACGGCCTGTGCATTCCGATCATTGGTCCCCTGGTGAACAGGCATGTTGTGCGCTCGAGGGGTGACATCGCCGAGAGGTTGGCTTCAAAATACCATTACCCCGGCGCCCGTGAGGAGAGGAGGGATTTGAGAAAAGTGGCCCAATATGTGGCCACCACGCGTGAACCAAGGCGGGTGAGGAGGGAGTATGAGCAAGCTGTCGTGCAATACCTCAGCGAGAGATATGGCGACGCAGTCAAGGACCTTGGGTCGGAGGTGACCGTGCTGAGGGTTCTGAACGCTGTCTGGGAGTCAGTGCTACACCATGAGGCCGAGGATTCTTTCAACCTGCTTGCAGGATTGAGACTTCCCCTCTATCTCACCACCAACCTCCACAACTATCTTTCTCTCGCCATTGCAGGTTGCTGTGGGGTGCAGCCCCACACCGGGGATACCGGACCCGTTAGAGCCCCGCGCAACAGGATATTCACTGACGAGGAAAAGATTCTCGGCGAAGAGGAGGACCTCGACGACCGCAAGTTCGCGTTCAACAAAGATCACCCCCTTGTGTATCACCTCTTCGGGCGCATTGATTCGCCCGAGACCATGGTTCTGACGGAAGATGATCACTTCAGGTTTCTCCTCCGGTTCAATGGAAAGTGGACTCGCCTGCCGCTTATGGTAAGGAGCCGAATTTCGGACAGTTCACTACTTTTCCTGGGGTTCGACCTGGCTGAATGGGAGTTTCGATCCGTATTTCGTGCTCTCCTGGAAATTGCGGGGAGCGACGTGTTTCGCCGAAATACCCATATAGCCGTGCAGATAAACGTGGACGATGACACCATTATGGACCCGGAGCGGGCCCAAAACTACCTTGTGGAGTACTTCAAGCAGATCAGCATCAAGCCCTATGTTTTTATGGGATCCGCACAGGAGTTCTTGTCCGCCCTGACCAAGCGTCTGAAAGATGCAGGTTTGGTATGACGACAGATCTGTCAGCGCTGCGCCCCTACAAAGGGCCAATCCCATTCGTCGAAGAAGACTCCGGCCGGTTCTTCGGGAGAGAAACAGACACAGAAAACCTCCGCGGTATGCTCCGGACAGAGCGCATCCTGTTGCTGCACTCGCCGTCAGGGGCCGGTAAGACTTCTCTCATTCAGGCGGGTCTCATCCCTCGCATGCGGCAGGACGGCTTCAGGGTCTTGCCCCCGATTCGAGTCGGCCACCCTCTTCCGAAGCAGCCTTCACAGACACCCGGAGCCAACCGTTATGCCTACAGCGTGATGCGTTCCGTTGAGACGGCCTTGAGCCCGTCTGCCGACGAGGCTGCCAAGGGAGAACACATTGAAGATCTCGCCGATATTCCCCTGAGCACCTATTTTGAACACCGTACGGCCTTGCGGGGCCCCGATGAAAGGCTTGTCCTCGTATTCGATCAGTTCGAGGAGGTATTCACCATGTCTCCTCATGAGCGAAGCGGCAGGCTTCGGTTTTTCTGTGACCTGGGGGCGGTCCTGCAGGACAAGAAAATCTGGGCTCTTTTCGCCATCAAGGCCGAATATGTTGGAGCGCTGGATGCCTACAGTCGTTTTCTACCCAACCATTTTGCCGCCCGCTATTATCTGGACTTTTTCACAAAATCGGCTGCCGAACAAGCCGTCAGAAAGCCATTGGAGCATGTAGGGGCGCCCTTTGATCCGATGGTTGTTGAAGCAATCCTGGCTGACCTGACTCGAGCGGATGGGCGTAAGCCCGCCGATAGTGCCCCCCCGGAGGGAGAGGCGCCGGAGCTTGAGGATCTGAACGATGCTGCGGTGATAGACCCTTTGCACCTGCAACTCGTGTGTGGGCAGGTATGGAGTGAGGTGCAGCGTTTAAAGTTGAACAAAGTATCCATGGACGCCGTCGTCAAGATCCGGGAGGTGGTCGGGCTTTCGGCCGTCGACGCCGCCTTGATGCAGTATTATGACTCCCGGATTGGAGAGGCTCCAAAGAGCCCTGCCCTGTCGGAACGGGAAATCCGGGATTGGATCGACGAAGAACTGATCCAGGACGGGCGCACCAGGCGACCGACCCTTGCAGACCCGAACTCCGATTCCGACTTGGCCCGTTTGCAGAGCTATCTCGAGGACCAACACATCCTCCGCGCCAGTCTTCGTGGAGACTCCAAGTGGTACGAGCTCGCCCATGATCGCCTGGTCTTCCTTATTCGCAGGAGCAACGAGGAATGGTACGACAAGAACCTGTCCGTATTCGAGCGGCATGCAAGAAAATGGCGGCAACTCGGCGAGCCCCAGGATTTTCCAGCGCTCCCCTGGCGGGTTTGGCGGAAGTACTCAGCGGGCTTACGGGGTCAGTCAGAAATGCGACGCCGCCCTGAATGGGAGAAAGAGTATCTCGCGTTTTGCAGGAATCGAACCTGGAAGCGGTCTGTCAAATTTGCCGTAGTTCCTCTGGTGCTGTCTGTCGTTTGCAGCCTGGTCCTTTATCAATTGTGGAAGGGGCAGAAACTCGAAAACACAGCCCGGAGACTTCAGGCTCTGGCCATGCAGCAGCGGTATACCAACCAGAATCATGACACTGCACTCCTTCTGGGGGGCCTTGCCAAAATTTTTCGCGATGATGCCGCAGAGCAGAAAATATGGTTGGCGCCCCTGTTGTCCCTGGAACCCCCTCTGTCCAGTTTGGAAGTGGATCGAGCGGTTTGGACGGCCCTAGAGGCCGATTCGTTTTCTCGAACGCTCCCCGTAGAGGTGTTGGGGGGACAGCCGAAGGAGCTGATGCAAAGCACTTCCGGCGCCAAGGTGTTGGTAAAAAACGATGAGGGATGGATAGTGGTTTCCATCGATCTGCTGGAGAACCAGGTCGGAATTAAAAAATCTTGCCGAAACGGGCTGCAAAGTTATTCACCGGACGATGACCAGGTTGCCGTGGTGGAGATGGAGAGAAAAGCGATTCGAATCATCCGCTCGAACTGTGAGGAAATCGGAGTGCTGAATGCACCGGATGACATCGAGCTCAAAGAAACAGCACCTGTTTACAGTGATGACGGAGAGCATCTGGCCGCTTTTCTGATCGGCGGTTCTTTGGCCGTTTACGAGGTTGGGCATGAGGAGCGCCAACTGGTCGGAGTCATCCCACCAGGGTCCTTGTCCTGCGAAGACACTGGCGGTGGGGATTTTCCCATTTCCGCAATCACCTTCAAAAAGAATCTCATTGTGGTGGGAGACGAGTCCGGTGGTATCCGCATCTTTGACCTCGCCGGCGGACATCCGGTGATCGAGCGATGCATTCCGAGCCTTGAGAGGGGCTGGCCTTTCTACGAATCCTTGAAGAAACGCAAAAACTACAGAACGATTCTGGCCCTGGCTTTGTCCGATGATGAACCCCCATGGCTGACCACGGTGCACCGCGGGGGAGTGAACATCGGAGGGGGCTTCATCCTGCGTCGCAGCCTTGGCGGTGAAGGTCCTCCGTATCCTGTATTGCCTGACCAGAAGAGCGGGCAGCGGCGGGGGGGAGGTCAGGAACCCCGCCCCCAAAGCGACAACCCTTCAGGTGAGGAGTATCTCAGCGCATATTTCGAACCCAACGGCCGCCGTCTCGTGACCGGAGGTGCACAAGGTGCTGTCATGCTCTGGGATTTGCACGAACCGAAATTCCAGAAGAAGATTGCTCTGGATCCCTTCGACGAGAGGGAAGAGGGGCCGGACACTTGGGACGGGTTTGTGGTTCCTTTTCAGTTTTTGCGGGGGATGACCGGCGCCGTCAGAGCGGTTCTTTATACCACCGTGGGATTGAATGGCGACGCTGATGCAGCCCGGAATCCAAAAGCACGGGCTGTAGTGGGTCTGGATAGTGGAGCCGGATTGAGAATTTGGGATATCGGCTTCCAATTCAAGAATTACCTATCCGAGGATTGGGCCGGGACCGGCTATTCTTACGCCCTGACTTTTCACCCTGTGTTCGGGTTGATCACAACCAGCAACCGGGGGAAGATCCGGACATGGCATGTCGAGGGTGCGCCGCTCAGGGCTGATACGGGAGACTATGCCAAAGATTTGATGGGTAAGGAGCTTCCACCCTCCGTAAGGGCCATGGACATCAAGGACTCGCTGATGGTTTTGGGCTTGGGTGACAATACGGCTCAACTCCTCGACCTCGCAAACCCCGCTTTCGGCCATACGCTAACGGGTGAAGACGGAAAGCCCGTCCATACAGCAGGTTTGTGGTCTGTCCGGTTTCGACCGGGGAATGCGCGTTTCGGGACCCGTTTCGACCTTGCAACGGGAGACTATGCCGGAAAAGTTGCTTTTTGGGATCTTGTCGACAATCCCGGTGGTGGGGCGACAGCCGCCGTCTCCGGATCCTGCCAGTTTCAAGGAAGAATCGGGGAGCTATCTTTTCACCCCCGTGGGCGGTGGCTGATAGCCGGCACCGCAATCGATTCGGACCGGTCAAAGGAGGAACCATACGGACAACTTCATTTGGTGGATATGGAAGGCAGGGTCTGCAAGCCTTCAGAAAGTGTGGCCTGTTCAGGTGGCCCCTGTGTGGCGGTGACCCTTGGGCAGGGAGGAAAACCGTCGTCGAAAGCTCTGACAACCTTGACGCTCGTTCGCGGTGTTGCGTTTAGCAAGGACGGCACAAGACTCGCCGTGAGCGGTGATTACGGTATGCTGCGTTGGTGGAATTTCCAGGATGACGTGGGGCTCACAACGGGCGATCCCGGAATGGCGCTCGATGGCGCGAGAGGTAGAGTGAATGCCGTAGAATTCGTGCCCGGGGACGATTACAAGCTTGCGGCTGTCGGACAGGACGGCTTCCTTCGGATCTGGAGTCTCGCGGAAAACGAGAACGCCAATCCGCTGGTTTTGAAGCAGGCCGGAACGGAATTGCACGGTCTGGCCGTGAGCCGGGACGGCCGGTATATTGCCTCAGGCGACGCGCGGGGACGATTTCACCTGTGGGACCTGGATGTCAATCGATATATCTGCCGCTCGGTCCTGCGCAATCTGACCTGGCATGAGTGGCTGCTGGCCGTTCGAGATGATGAAAAGTATCAGGTGATCTGTCCGAATCGAGAGATCCCTGCTGGTATCCCCCCCGGAGTCGAGATCAAGAAGAACTAGTAGATCGTTTCATTAAAACCTTGTCAAATAGTTCGCTTTGTGATCTGTTGGTCTCAATCCCACAACGGAAAGGAGACCGACCATGGCACGAGCGAGCCAACGCCCGAGGATTCGTCTCACCGACGGGCAGCGGAGTGAACTTGAGCGAATTTCGCGATCCCGAACCGCACCGGCACGCGAAGTGGAGCGAGCGGACATCATTCTCCGGCAAGCGACCGGGGAGAGCATCTCATCTATTGAGAGGGTGCTCAACGTGAGTAGGCCAACCGTATATAAATGCATCGACAAAGCCTTGGCAATGGGGCCGGAGGGAGCCCTGAGGGATCTGCCCCACTCGCCCAAAGCTCCGACAATCACCGATGAGGCGAAGCTTTGGGTGGTCAACGTGGCGTGCACCAAACCTAAAGATCATGGCTATGCAGCTGAGGTGTGGACTTTGAGCCAACTTGCGATGCACGTGCGCAAATTTGCTCCGGAAGCCGGACACGCCTGTCTGCAACAGGCAGGAAAAGCCACGGTGCATAGAATCCTGAAAGCGCAACCCCTTCAGCCACACAAGGTCAGGTATTACCTGGAACGGAGGGATCCAGACTTCGAACGAAAGATGCAAGAGATTCTCGTCGTCTACCAAGATGTCAACCTTCAAAACGACACGAAGACAGCAGATGCCGTTGCAGAACCGAGCATGGTTACCGTGTCGGTAGATGAGAAACCGGGCGTTCAGGCTATCGAGAATACCGCGAAAGATCTTCCTCCTGTCCCAGGCCAACATCCAACCAACGGGCGGGACTACGAGTACAAAAGGCATGGTACCGTGTCTATCCTTGCATCACTGGATCTGCATACGGGACACGTAATCGCTCAGGTCCATGATCGGCATCGGAGCAGGGAATTTGTTTCTCTACTCTCCGAGCTTGATGCCTACTATCCGCCCGATTGTGTGATCCGTGTGATCTTAGATAATCACTCGGCCCACATCTCCAAGGAAACACGCGCTTATCTGGCCACAAAGTCCAACCGATTTATTTACGTGCACACACCTAAACATGGCTCGTGGCTCAATTTGGTTGAGACATTATTCAGCAAGATGGCACGCACGTTCCTTCGTCATATCCGCGTTGCCTCCAAAGAGGAATTGTGCCAGCGCATCATGCAGGGGATAGCCGAGTTCAATGAAACCCCTGTCGTGCATCGCTGGAAGAAGTTCGATTTAGTGGCCAATAATACGTAAGTGTTTTAATGAAATGATCTACTAGTAGCGCCTTCAGCACCTTGCGGACCGTGCTCGCCCCATTCCGTGACATATTCGAGCAGGGCACGGGAAACTGACGGCGTTTGAGGGAGCAGCGTGGTTGAGCCCCGCTCAAGAAGTTCTTGCAAGGCCGGAAAAGCATCCTCGCGAGCGGCCAGATCACCGTGTTCGGCGTTCATGTACCAGGTCGGCACCCCAGTCGGAATACCGCTATCCCAGGTCACACGACCGTCCCCCCTGGTTGTAGCCAGAAAGCCGATCCCCGGTTCTTCGCCAGCCGTGTTCAGATACATCTCCGCAGGCGTCACATCGGCAGATCCCGCGACATAGATCATGGTGTTCGGGTCTGTTGGCGAGTCGTCCAGAAGCTTCCGGAATTCACCGGCGGCAGTAAGGTCGGCTTCTCCGGGAAACACCCAGTCGCCACCCGCCTTGTCGTGATAGTCCTCCCAGGTTTTCTTTGAGAAGTAGTCCTCCCGGTGGTCCTCGGGCAGCATCGCCAGCACGCCGGGGAACCGACTGATAAGGTCCAGAAGGTCTTTTTTGTTGTGCTTGATATCAAGGAGAGCCAACATGCGCAGGGTCGAAGACTGGCCGACTAGAAGCTCGGTGATGCAGTGGGAGCCCCCGTTGGGTGTGCCGAGCATGACCAGACGCGCACCGGGAATGGAGCGACTCTAACGCCACAGGGATTCATGCCGGGCAATCATGGCGCGGGCCACCAGGCCGCCCATGGAGTGAGCCACGATTCGAACCGGCTCATTATGCTGCCTGGCTGCTCCGTATTCGATCCACAGGTCCCGGGCCAGCCGATCCGCCTCCTGCTCCACCGGTAATCGCCAGTCAAAGGGGAAAGGCAGGACCTTATGGGCTTGGGCCAGAAATTGAATGAGCTCCCCGTAATAACGTGCAAAGACTTGTGTGGCCGTGACCTTTTCCGCCTCGATACGGAGCCGCTTAAATCCACCGAAAATGAGATCCGGAACGTCAAGCCACACGTGATCATCATCCACCTGCAGTTCGCTGCCCATGATACCGGGTATGACGAACACTACGGGCTTTGGCTCGGCAGAGCGCGAAACCACCGCCCGGGCAACATCAACCGTCGGCTTTGTGAGAGGCTCGAAGCCTTCCTGTTCAAGGTCCTTCCCGGTCAGAGCCTTCACCATCATGCGGACACTGGCCTGGTTCTCGAAATAGCGGAAGTGGTTGACTTCCGGTCCTTTATGATAACTCACCACGGCTTTGCCGGAGCGCTTTACCCCACCGTACATCGAGGGCCTGTTGACCACCAAGTCATGGTCACTTTCGTAGAAGCGGTCGGATAACCAAACCAGCAGTCGCGCCCACCAAGCTTCGGGATCGATATCCCCGGCAATCACCGCGAGATCGCCAGGCACCTTCACGCTGGGCCAATTGATGAGCTTGATGAACGCCGATTCCGGCATCACTGCTTCAAGACCCGAAAGGGTGGCCGGGTCGGTGCGTTCTTTGATGACCGCAGCCACAAAATCGCCAATGTCTTTAAACGTCTGGAGCATGGAACTGAAGAAGGGGGCCCTTTCTCATGCCTGGAGCGTGCGTTTCAGGCAAGGGTTTGATCCTCAATGGGGGCCATCTCGATCAACGACGGGCTTGGCCCTCAACGGCAGTTGATGCTTGCGGCCTTGCAAAATGACACCTTGGGAGTAGAGTGCTAACAACGATGGACAAGAAAAACAGGATTGGGAACACTCGAAAGAGCATGATAGAATCGCCTGGCTAATCTCACAATTCATGATGGGAGGATGGCGATTATGAAAGAAAACCGACCGAGTGCAACAGCGCAGCGCGTCGCGATGCGACGCGCTGTACATCAACTTCTGGATGATCCGAAGGTCTTGGATGACCCTGTCGCACTTCGCATCATCGGCAAAGAGAGTGCTTCGGCATTGCGGGCGGATCCCCATCAATTCGAGGCCACGCCGCTATCGCCTTACTTGCGAGCTTTTATGGCCGCTCGCAGTCGCTGTGCCGAGGACGAACTTGCTCTCGCCCTTGGACGCGGCGTACGTCAATATGTCATCCTGGGCGCAGGGCTTGACACGTTTGCCTACCGCAACCCACATCCTGAGGGCGGCCTGCATGTTTTCGAAGTCGACCACCCTGCGACGCAGGCCTGGAAGAGAGAGCGCCTGGAGGAGATCGGGTTCACCCCCCCGGCCGATCTCACCTTCGCGCCGATCGACTTTGAGACAAAGACGCTGGCAGAGGGGCTTCGCAGTGCAGGGTACGATCCCAACAAAGGCACGTTCTTTTCATGGCTCGGCGTGACGCCTTATTTGTCCACCGAGGTGGTGATGGCGACCTTGCGATTCATCGCTTCTGCGCCAGTGGGAAGCGGCGTTGTCTTTGACTACGTGATCTCGCCGTCGCTGTTGACTCCTGCCCAACGGTCGTCCTTTGATGCCCTTGCGCGACGGGTAGCACTGGCCGGGGAGCCGTGGCAAGCGTTCTTCGACCCCGTGCTGCTGATGAGAGACCTGCGAAGCATGGGCTTCGGATATGTCGAGGACATAGGCCCCGGAGAGATCAATGCGATGTACTTCAAAGACCGCAAAGACGGGCTTCGAGTCGGGAGCTTGTCGCACGTGATGAAGGCGCAGGTCTGAGATGCCGGGTGAGCAGGATAGACGCTCGGCCTTCGCAACCATGATGCGGCGCTATCTCAAGGATGACAACGGGATTCAAATACTATACCATCTCGCGCGCTCGACAAATCGATGGGTGCCTGTTCGGCGCTGGAAAACGGCCTCAAAATGGAGGGATAGACAGTGAAAGGACTTCGTGAAAAGTTCCAATCATCAAGCAAAAGCGGGCTGTGCGTAATTCTCGGGATGGTTATTGCCGCATCCTCTTCTCTTTTCGGTTGTCAGGGGTCGCTGTTCAACGTTCAGGGGCAGAGCCTCCAGTATCAGGATAGAATTATGCTCAAAACGGGAGGGGAACAGAGCGGCCAATACAAGACCGACGAGCTTACGATTGATTACCGGTATGCCCGAAAAGGGGACGATCTGACCCTTTCCGGGACCATCCGCTTCAACTATTCCATGCAGGGCAATTTCTCGACTATTAACACCTTCAGTCTCGCTCTGGTACTGGCCGATGCTCGGGGCACGATCCTGACACAGCAGGGACTGACCACGGCCTACGATCACAGCGTGACGGACCCGATAAATTTCAAGACGACAATGATCATTCCCTATCAGACGGAATTAATGTCATTCAGCTATACCGGGGCCTCCTCCGGCGCGGGATCGTCCGGCAGCCCAAGCGCGTTCTGGCACAACCCCGCGGTCCGGTAACGGGACAATGGCGGGACGGGGAGATGGGGAGACACGGAGATAGGGAGAGGCGG
>JGI20214J51650_10001786_pt1 | contig 13708 bp, 17 predicted proteins | sample WetSurMetagenome_FD_51650 | JGI IMG/M metagenome (IMG submission 51650) | reverse complement strand
TTCTGGAAACAAAGTATTCGCACTCATTTGTGATAATAAGCTTTTCATTAAACCAACTAATGCGGGTAAGAATTATATTCAGGATGTTGTTGAAGCCCCTCCATATCCTGGAGCCAAACCGAGTTTTCTGGTAGAAGAAAGGATTGAGGACCATGAATGGTTGAGTACTTTGGTTAAATTAACGGTAAGTGAACTTCCGGAGCCAAAACTAAAGAAGAAGAAAAAACAGAGCGACACATAGGCTTCGCGGGACACGGTCAGCCGTCGCACGGCAACACATTTAACCTCCATGCCAATGGCTGTAAGGCGAGAATAGCCAAACCAACAGGAATTTAAACAAATTGATAATTATGAAAAGTACGCGAGAAAAGAAAGTATTATTGTTCCTGGCAAAAGCATTTGAAACTATGGAATTTAGTGTTTTCATAGATGTTCTTGGCTGGGCCAGAAATGATTATGGACATAATTTGGACGTTGATACCTGTGGTTTTACTGATAAAGTTATCAGTACTTTTAATGTACCTGTAATAGTTGATAAAACTATTGGAGAAATAAACGTTGACGAATATGACGCCTTAGCAATACCTGGTGGATTTGGGGAATTTGGTTATTATGAAGAAGCATATGATGAAAGGTTTTTAAAATTAATTCAGGAATTTAATGCAAAAGGGAAAATAATTGCGACAGTTTGTTCTGCAGCGATGCCCTTAGGAAAAAGTGGAGTTCTTAAGAGTCGGAAAGCAACTACATATCACTTAAAAGACGCCTATTGGCAAAAAAAACTGAAAGAATTTGGAGTGAATGTTGTGAATGAGCCAATTGTAGTTGATGGTAATATTATTACGTCCTATTGTCCTGAAACAGCTCCATATGTTGCATTTGAATTATTAAAAATGCTGACTTCAGAAGAAGAAATGGCAGTTGTAAAAAAAGCAATGGGATTTTAAGAAAAAGACCAATCACGGAGTTTAATTCTACTTTTCATGAATTTATAAAACTATTCCGAAATATTCTAAATTATTCTATTCCAAAAGACTATGACCAAATTCATCAAAACTCTGATAATTATTAATGGACTTGTAATTCCAATTACTGTTTTAGTGATTTTAATTATCCTTATAAGTCAGTTAATACGAAATTCGTCCGGACGATATATTCCCGAAGTTGTAAATACTACGAATACTATCACAAAAGACGGAGATACTCTGTTAATTCAAGGACTCAGATACGGGAATCCAAAGGCAATTTACAATTCAACGAACTTTACAATTGAGGTGATGCCAAAAACATATGAAAGGCCAAGGAAGATTCAGACAGGCGCTGTAAATTTTGAGAGTGGCGGCTATTCATCAATTGAGTTTCCTTCAGAATACTACGTCAATATTTTATTTCTGGATTCAAATTACAATGTCATTCGAAAACTCCTCGACAAAAAAGCTTCAATTGAATCAGTGATTGTTCCAACTGGTCCTGGTGATGAAAAGGTTGATACGACAGTTAAAAATATTGGATACCTGATTGCCTTTAATGATTCTAACAACGATAGAAAGATAGATTGGAATGATAAATACGATCTTTATATATCTGACCTTGAGGGCAAAGATCTATTTCAGGTAACAAAAGATATTGATGTTAAAGAATTCAAATTTATTAACAAACACAATGATCTGCTCATCTCATATAATGACAGATCCGAAATGAGAGAAGAGTACAAAGTAATGAGATTTGCCATATTTAATATAAAGACGAGACAATTTAAGACATTATCAGGTATTGACAAGGCACTCAACGAAGTACAGAAAATATTAAAATAAAAAACAGCATATAACTCGTTCGGTNTAATTAAGCATCCTCCCGTTTCGCCTGTAAATCGAAATAGNCTTGTCTATCCTTACACACAAAAACCTCGCCACCTCAACCCTTCGTTACCACCTAAGCCAGGCTCCGGCGGTAACTGATTATTGTTCGGCGTAGCTCACAATCCGATGGGTCGTTATCATTCAGGCGGCGCCACGATAAATCCATTATCTTAGTATCCAAATTTTAACTCTAAGCAAATTCAAAATGAAAAATCCAGTTGCATTATTTCTATTCCTGATATTTTTCATCTCTTGCAAAAAAGGTAATGAACCCTGTCATTATATATTAGACCAGACTGGAGATTCATCATTATACATTTCGTATAGAATAGATAATATTAATTACGTCTATTATCAGAATTATGATCCGTCTACTTTTGCATCAGAATCGGGACTTATTCTCAAGAATCAAAAAGTTTTCAATTCATACTATCATTTAAAATTTGATGACCTTGGATGGAATGGAGCAAGATATACCGATAATTCGACGAGATACCATCCATATGCAGAGTTACAAATAAATGACACAATGATGGTTAACAGAAATATTCTGACATACATTAAAGTACCTTCATTATCGGAAATTTTAAGGGAGAGCTATAAATTCACAAGTCCTAAAACTCTGAAATCTCCAGCCGATTTATCAAGTTATGATCCTGAATTTTTCCCGAGTGTAACAATATCTCTTTATATAAATGATAATGAATATTCAACTGATTTTTTAGTCAATCGCTTTAATTTTTCCGTAGATTCATTAAATAAATATCTATGGAATGATTCGAATTTTAATATTACATCGAAGCAAAACGTTTGCAATGATTTAAAACTTGTTACCGGAGAATTTAACACTACAGTAATGATGGGATATATTTCAAAACCATTTAAAATCGAAAATGGACATTTTAGAATATTAATAAAGTAAAAGCTTAAAACAACAAAACCAAAATCAGGACACAGAGAAGATTATTATGAATCCTAAACAGATATTCCACTAAAAAAGCAAAATCAAAATCAGATAAGCATTATGACCTGAATCAGATTGAGACAAGTTTTTGAAGAATGAACTTATATTGCCCCTAGCTGTTAACCTATTGTAAATCAAAAAATAAGCTAAAATGAAAGCAATGGTATATACAGAGTATGGACCACCAGAAGTTCTACATCTCTCAGAAATAGAAAAGCCTGTTCCCAAAGACAATGAAGTACTTATAAAAATATATGCTACAACAGTAACATCAGGAGACTGCCGGATGAGAAAGCCTGATCCATTTGCGGTCAGGTTTTTCAATGGACTTACGAGACCCAAAAAAGTAACTATACTGGGAAATGAATTAGCCGGAGAAATTGAATCAGTAGGGAAAAATGTGAAACTGTTTAAAAAAGGTGATCAGGTTTTTGGACAGACGGGAATGAGTCTAGGTGCTAATGTTGAATATAAATGTCTTCCTGAAGACGGGCCACTGGCTTTAATGCCGGCGAATATAACATTTGAAGAATCTGCGACTATTCCTTTCGGCGGGAATACAGCATTGGAATTTCTCAGAAAAGGGAATATCCATAGCGGACAGAAAGTTCTTATATATGGAGCTTCCGGGAGTTTGGGTACCGCAGCGGTACAGCTTGCCAAATCATTTGGAGCGGAAGTAACCGGAGTATGCAGTACCACAAATGTAGAATTAGTGAAGTCTTTAGGAGCTGATAAGGTTATTGANTACACCAAAGAGGATTTTACTAAAAATGGCCCGATCTACGATATTATCTTTGACACTTTAGGCAAAAGTCCGTTTTCAGGTTGTGTAAAATCACTAACACCCAAAGGGATCTATCTCAGAGCTGTTCATATGTCATTATCACCAGTTGTTCGGGGCTTTTGGACTTCAATGATAAGCAGCAAGAAAGTAATTGGAGGAGGAGTTACGGAAAGCAAGGAAAATCTCGTCTTCCTTAAAACGCTTATTGAGGCAGGAAAGCTAAAACCAGTAATAGACAGACGGTTTCCATTTGAACAGATTGCTGAAGCTCACAAGTATGTTGACAAAGGACACAAAAAAGGTAATGTTGCCATCACGGTGCTGAATAAGTCAAAGTGACAATTAACAAAATAATAAACAACAACATACCAATAATATCATTCTGATGTTGTCATGTATTTTGCATGCCACCATTAATACAGTAGTTAGGCGTCATAGCGTCCAAAAAAAGAACCTGTCTACATTTGAGAATTATCGTGTCAGATAAATTTCGACCACTTATGGAGACTCCTCTTCTATCAGGTCTGGTATGATTTTAGCGGCTTGCTCCGACACTCATTGCATATGATAATTAATCGTCCCGATAGCTATCGGGATTGTTTTTGAAATTTACAAGACCGGCTCATGAACTACATCGGCAAGTTGTCCCTCAATTCTCAAGCCTGGATTTGTTCCTTTTACCGGGACTTAAAAGCTGCAGCGCCTAACTTTTTAAGAAAGAAATTTGTTCTGATGAATAATAGAAATTTAAAATTTAACTATCAATAAATATAAAGCAACATTTAATTAATATACTCGTCTATGATTAAGAATAATCAATTTAGTAATAAACATTTTAAATTATGAAGCCAAAATTATTTGTTCTATCTCTTTTCTTTCTTTTTTCCTCCATAATATATTCACAGNACAATAAAACACATATCCTGCCAGGTTCGTGGATGGGCAGGGNTACTACTGAAAATTTTTCATTACGCGTACTTTTTAGATTTGAAGGAACAAATGACAATATCAAAGGATTTCTTGATAGCCCGGACCAGGGACTTAAGGATTTGCCCTTTGATAAAGTATGGACTATTCAAGATAGTGTATTTGTCGATGCAACTAAATCTTTAAACGCAGGTATAATCTTTAAAGGTAGAGTACTCCCTGGTGATTCGGTTATTGATGGAATATGGGGTGGGGCGCTAAACTTAAGGCTAAGTAGGACTAATTACATTTTTACACTTAAAACAAATTTGAATCCTGAAATTGAGGGATATAAAATTATTAAATTAATAGAAAGCTCCCCAATTAAAGATCAACAAGCTACCGGTGTATGCTGGAGCTTTGCAACCACATCTTTTATTGAAACAGAAGCAATAAGGCTTGGAAAAAGGCTTGTTGTACTTTCACCAATGTTTTATGTTACTCCGACATATATTGACAAAGCTGAGAAATATATAAGGATGAATGGTAAAAGCTATTTTGGTCCGGGCGATTTAACATTCAGTCTGTTGAAAGCTTATAAAAATTATGGGGCAATTCCCTTGAAAGTCTTTTCAGGGAAAAAAGACTCCACTTCAAAATATAATCATGGAGAAATGGACAATGCCCTTCTCGAAAAGGTGAAATATTATGTCCAATACGGACGTGGAAACATGACAACTGAGGGGTACAGAAAAGATATGGATGAAATTTTAACACAGACAATAGGTAAAGCCCCCGATACTTTTAAATATAACCAAAAGCAATATACTCCAAAATCGTTTGTCAAAGAGATGGTTGGAGTCAATCCAGATGATTATGTAGAAATAACTTCATTCAGCCATCATCCTTTCTATTCAAAGTTTATTCTGGAGATTGAATCAAACTGGAATAACAACTTCTACCTAAATCTGCCTTTAAGAGATTTTAGCAATGTTATTGATTATGCTTTATTACACAATTATTCAATATGCTGGGATGGTGATGCATATAGAAGTGAAGGTTTTAATAATGGTTTTGCAGTTTTGAACGATTCTATTAATCCCATTACTCAAGAAATGAGGCAAACCGATTTTGATAATTATAATACAATTGATCAGCATAACATGCATATTATTGGCATTGCAGAGAATAACAAAGGAAAGAGATTCTATATTGTTAAAAATTCAAGTGATCAACGAAATTGTGGCGGATATATGTATATGTCAAAGGAATACTTACTTCTTAAAACAATTTCGGTAATGATAAATAAAGAAGCAATCCCAAAAGAAATTATGAACAAATTTGATTTTAAGTTATGAAAATATATTGATTTTAATACAGCTCAACTTCAGCAGATATTGTTCTGATCAATATATTACAAACCTTGATAAAATATAAATACAATAAACAGATTTCATGGCAAGAAAAACTTGCTAATTCCACCTGAAACGGACAATATCTATATTTAATATTTGGTAGTTACAATTTAACCCGGTAATTTTCTTCTGCTTTTGAACCAGACAAATTTACCGACTTAACTTTGTAAATAAAATGGAGATTAATAAGCACTAACTATAAGAAATTAGTGTTAATATTTTGCTCCAAATGCATAGTTATCATGGATAAAGAACCTGCTTATAAAAAATATATACAGTATCTGGCAACTCCCTGGGTCATTGAAACTGTTGTTTTCTTCATGGTAATGTGGCAAGAGTCATTCAGGTTAAGTTCAAGGACTTCACATAAAATCTTGCCTATTAAAAAACAAATTCAGGATTACTATTACTATAATTTCGGAGATTTTGTGAATGGATATATTATTGCCTTCATTATAGATGGAGTGATCAATTTAGTGTTATTGAAAACAGATAATTTCTATATGATATTTGGGTACAGAATAACTAAAAAATTGAATACACTATTAGCTACCTTGATTTCAATATTTATAGTTGTAATTTTTGAATTACTCCAATCAGCATCCACAACTTCAGATATTAAAGACATACCTGCCGGAATAATGGGCGCAATTTCTTTTTATTGTATAAGATTAATTGCTTTACAGCTAACGGATAAGTTCAAGCAAACTAATTAAGACAACCACTAACCCGGATGGATTAATTAAGTGCCTTCCCGCTTCGCGTGTTGATCGAGATAGATTTGTGCTGGCATGACAAAGGCTTCGCAGGACACGGTCATCCAGGTCTCATCTCTTCTGACCAGGTGAACATAAATATTATAAAAAATGTTAATGAATTCAGTTAATACTTTTAAAAGTTTTGTTTTTTATTAAAGGAGGATTATTATGTCAAGTATAATTGATTTTGAAAATGTTTCTGTAGCAGGGTTAGAGTCTTCACCTGTTTCGCGATCACTTGCAGGTTTACGTGCTAACGAATCGAGGTATTTTAAGAACAAATACAATCATGATTTTACTGTTAGCCCTGCAACTAAAAGCATAGAGATACTTGACTATGTTAATAATATTCTTCTAAGTGAACGTGAAATAAAAATTTCATCAAAGCCCCTTGAAACATCAGAATTCGTGGTNGACGGNATAAAATGGACATANGTNTTCTACGAAAGCGGACTTTCAATCAACGTTTTGTATACAATTAATAATCCTAAAAAACGGGCAGTAGGCTTTAAACTTTCAGAAGGGATGGAAGTACCAAAAGAGTTGGGAGAGAAATTCAAGTTTGCAAAACAAAAATCAAAACTTGCAGGAATAATTCGTGGTTCATTTTTTGTAATTAAGGGGGAATATTAAGACTACTTTTAAAGAATCTGCAAAACCAGGACAGACTTGCAATGTAATTGTAAATTATAATGAGACAACTTTCGGGCAGCCTGACAGTTTCGTTTCCCTGGACTGAATATTTGGGCTTGCCAGCCGAAGAAAAATAGACATAACATAAACTTAGAAAACGACTATGAGCAAATTTATGATCGACATTCTTTTACAGGGAATTGACAATGAAACAAGAATAAATTTATTGCCAAAAGAGCAGGAAATAATAAAAGAGTGGGAATCAAATGGAACACTTCTGGGTTCCTATATAAAAGCTGAACCTGCTGGAATCTATTTGGTATTAATGGCTGACAACATTTTAGACGCGGACAAAAAACTGTCAACTTTACCTTATTATCCCTTCATGAAAATTGAAATTGTTCCTTTAAGATAATGAAATAGCTGAGCAACAGTTTAATGAGCACGTACCCCTGAGGCCAGACCAGGTTGCCTCCCGCTTCGCCTTTTAATCGAGATAAATTCGTTTTAACCTTACAAAAGCTTCGCGGGACACGGTATAAAAGTTGACGATGCAATATTTGACCTTGTGAGCACAATGACAAGAATTCATAGGTGACTTTCAACAAAGTAAAATTCCAATAAGTCTTTTCAAACAAAAAAGTGAATTTGAGTGTTATACATGCAGATTGTCAAAATCAACTCAACAAAAAAATAAGTTATAAATCTTAGAACTATGTCATTTCAAGCATATCTCGAAAATATTAAGGCAAAGACTGGAAAGGGGCCTGCTGACTTTAAAAGAATGGCTGAACAAAAAGGTTTTCTGCAGAATGGACAAATAACAGCCGGCACAAAGGCAGGTGATATAGTAAAGTGGCTTAAAGAAGATTTTGAGTTAGGACATGGACATGCTATGGCAATCTNTGCTCTCTTTAAAGGTATCAAAGACGAATCCAGTAACTGACTTCAATTGATCCGGCAATCTGGATAAAACAGATACTGAATAACAAAGGCTACGAGTTACAGGGCCGCCAGCCCGGAAATTTTCACTCAACCTTCCCTGGTGCATTTCATCTCTTATTTTTTACCAGCCGGCAACTTTTTTTTTGCAATGGATTTCTGATAGATCAAATTTGCTTTTGAATAGAAGGTAAATAAATTCTACCGGAATCAATAATATGAAAGAAAATTCAAAATGGCTCTTATTTAATCTGACTGTTGCATTCTCCTTATATTGGACGGGTAATTTATTATTGTGGTTCCCCTGGAGTATTAATGCAAATCTCGGAATCGGATTAATGCTGACAATTATGCCTTTCTTATGGGGCATTGGAATATACTATTGTTTAATCAGTTACAAGGGTAATAAAATCTTAACCGGAGCGATTATTAATTCGACAATTATGCTGTCCAGTGCGGTTGTTTCTGACTATATATTTTTTGGATTAATTCGTGGTGCAATGGACGATTTGTATCAACCGACCACATTTTATGGATATGGTTTTTTGATATTAATGCCATTTTTTGAGTTACTATTTTTCAAAAAGTTAATAATCAAAAAAGGATATCCATTAACGGCCAGAAGCTTTATCTCATCTGGAGCAATAGGACTGTTCTCTCTGTTACTTTTAACAGCGATCATAAAATTTGAAATAAAAATCTAAAACATCTGTAAATTACTTTTATCTACTTAAATCATATAAAAATGGTTATAAATACAAATGATATTGGAATTTTTCTGGTAAATATGTTTGTTGCATTGGTCGTGTTTATTGGTCTGCTTATTTTTACTTTACGAGGCCGTTCACAGAAGCCGGTTTTCAGAATAATGATATTAGCATTTATTGTTGTTGTTTGCGGAATGTCATTTGCCAGAATTACTTATGGAATGGGAGTACCATGGTGGATATTTTATGGAATTCCTGCTTTGACTACTTTTGTGCTTCCGCCATTAGTATTGCGCATGTCGAGGCGAGAATTATTGCTCTATGTGCCTTTGGCAATACTGATGTCTCCTGTTATCCACGCTTTCTTTTCATTTTTCTTTGGCTGGCATGATTATATGCCACTTTTTTATGTGCCTTCGTGGCACGAGTTATTATAAAATTTATTTTGATAAATTTTAATACGAATAAAAAGCTCTATGCTGGCAGAGACAAGTAAAAAAACCGGTTTTAAAATTTTCAGATTTTCTCTGTGGCAGTTGCTAATTCCAATTATTTCCGGAATTATTATAACTCTATTCTCATACCCGCGGGGATTTCTTTCAGCCAGGTTTATTCCATTCCTGTTGATATATTCATTATTACTGGGTGTACCTTGTTTGAAGATTTATGAATATATCGAATGGAAGCTTGAGAAGCATATTCCCTGGTTAATTAAACCTAATTTTAGATTTATATTATCGGTTTTTCTCGAACTTGCACTTGGAATCCTTATTCTGGCAACTGTTAACTGGATTATTTTTGTCTTGATACAAAAGCAGGAAATCAATACGTTGTTCAGCAAAACTTTTGAAGGATTGAAATATCTGATCATCTTAACAGTCGCAGGAATTCTTATTGTCAATAGTTCTCATTTCTTCAGAAGCTGGAAACAGGCTGCCGTAAACGAAGAAAAACTTAAGAGAGAAAAGCTGGCAATCGAATATGAAGCCCTTAAGAACCAGGTAAATCCTCATTTCCTTTTCAACAGCCTTACCGCCTTATCTTCTCTTGTTTATAAGGACCAGGAAAAAGCAGTCTTATTTATTCGTGAATTCTCAAATGTTTTCAGATATGTACTTGAAAGCCGGGAAAAAGAGGTAGTTGATTTTGCAACCGAGAAAAAATTGCTCGAATCGGTTTCTTATATGAATCAGATAAGGTATGAAAACTCGCTCCAGATAATAATAAATTTATCTGAGGCGACTGATAAATATATTATCCCTATGGCCTTACAGATGCTCCTTGAAAATGCAATTAAACATAATACAATATCTGTAAATAAGCCGCTTAAGGTTGAAATCCTGGAAGAAAATGGTTATGTTGTTGTAAAAAACAATCTGCAACCTAAAAAGAGTGAAATAGTATCTAATAAAATTGGCCTGGAAAACATTAAATCGAGATACAAATATTTATCCGACAAAGATGTTCTGGTTGAAAAATCAAACGAGGAATTCATAGTAAAAATCCCTGTTTTAAGTATAAGACATGTATAAGGCGCTGATTATTGAAGATGAAAAACCTGCAGCAGAACATCTTCAAAGACTGATAAACCAGGTCAACATAAAAATTGACATAATCACGATCATTTCTTCAGTCGAGGAAGCATTGCAGTGGTTTGACAATAACCCTTTGCCGGATTTAATATTTCTTGATGTGCAACTATCCGATGGCTTGAGTTTCGAGATATTCAATCATATTAATATTACATGCCCAGTAATTTTTACAACTGCTTATGAGGAATATGCTATAAAAGCATTTAAAGTGAATAGCATTGATTACTTATTAAAACCAATAGGGATAGACGATCTTAAAAATGCAATAAATAAGTTCATATCATTCAATTACAATTTCATAAATACCAGTAGCCAAACTTTAAAATTCAAAGTTGATCAGGTGATGAAGCTGCTGACCAATGGCTACAAATCCCGTTTTGTGGTAAATGTGGGTATGCATATCAGATCAATAGAGGTTGAAAAGATTAATTTATTCTATTGTCTTGAAAAATCAACATTTCTTCTTGATAATACAGGAAAGTCATATGATATTGACTATTCCCTTGAACAGATTGAAAACCTTACAGACCCAAAACAATTTTTCAGGATAAGCAGAAAGTATATTGCTAATATCAATGCGATAGCTGACATTGTTTCATATTCAAGCAGCAGGTTAAAGTTGAAAGTTGCCTGTTCAGATGATGACGATATATTAGTAAGCCGCAGCAAGTTGGCTGAATTCAAAAAATGGCTTGAAAGATAAATGATCAGGCATGTGATGTACCGTATAAACCAGACTATCCTGTCTTTCCATTCAGCCTCTCCCCTGACAGTTTTACCCTTCCCTGTAAAATAATTGAAAATATATTTGCGCAATCAAATAGTTGCACTTATATTTGCAACCAGATAATTGCACAATCACAACCCAATGGAAACAAGACGAGATGTATTTCAGGCAATAGCCGATCCCACAAGAAGGGCTATCTTGTTATTGATTGCTGCACAGGCAATGACACCGAATTCAATTGCTGAAGAATTTCATTCCAGCAGACAAGCGGTTTCAAAGCATATTCAAATTCTTACAGAGTGTGAATTGGTGAAGCAAGAAAAAAAAGGAAGAGAAATTTATTATCATATTAATGTAAATAAGATAAATGAGATAGATGAATGGGTTGAGCAATTCAAAAAGGTTGTGGAAACCCAGTTCACTCAACTTGACAAAGTATTATTAACACTTAAAAAACAGAAAAATGAAAAATAATTTAGTATCAGATAGCAATCAGAATGATTTTGTCGTTGACAAAGCAGCAAAAACGGTATATATAACCAGAGAATTTGATGCAGACCTTTCACTGGTATGGGATGCATTTACCAAACCGGAAATTCTTGACCAATGGGTGGCACCTAAACCTTTTGTGTCAAAGACTAAATCTATGGATTTCAAGGTTGGGGGACGAAGATTTTATGCAATGGTTAGTCCGGAAGGACAAGAGCGTTGGATTATTCAGAAATACATGTCCATCAGCCCAAAAACCAATTTCAAAATGTTTAATGTTTTTGCAGACAAAGATGAAAACCCTGAATTATCGGGTTCTGAATGGGATTACACCTTTAACGAACAGAATGGAAAGACAATAGTGCGAATTACTATTTATAATGAATCTCTCTCCCGTATGGAGAAGATGATTGAAATGGGCTTTAAGGAAGGATTCACTTCGAGCCTGACCAACCTNGAAAATCTGCTGGCATCCCGATAGCTATTGGGACTTCCCCCACAGGAGAAGGAGTGGTTTTCCCCTTCCCCCTTGGGGGAAATTGAAAGGGGGTAAAATATATTAAAGAACCGACTTAATTCTGTTACATGAATTCTAAAGAAGAACATTGCTTACGGGATAGATTATCCGGGAAATAACAGGATTACAAAATATTAAAATTCCACTTCAGAAAAATGGAGAAATGATGAACGTACAAGAACAAATCAAAAAGTATATTACCAGCCAGCCTGAACCAAAGAGTAGTGACATGCAAGCGTTACACGCCATCATTCTGGAGGTAATGCCGGCTTGCACATTATGGTTCCTGGATGGTAAAAACACTGAAAATAAAACAGTTTCTAATCCTAATATTGGATATGGATCCTACACCATAAAATATGCTGATGGAACAACCAGAGAGTTTTATCAAATTGGTTTGAGTGCAAATAAAACCGGAATTTCTGTCTATATCCTTGGTATAAAAGATAAGTTGTACTTGGCCCAAACATTTGGGAACAAACTAGGCAAGGCAAATGTAACCGGGTATTGCATCAGGTTCAAGACACTGAAAGATATAAACACTGATATACTTGAAGCGGCAATAAGATATGGAGTTGCGGCGAAGCAATGAAAGCATCTGTAGGAGCACATTTTATAGCAAGGGAATAAAATATCCTGGTTCAATTTATTCATGACTCCTACTCTGTCAAAATTTTCAGACCAAAGCTCAAATATGTTCCAAAATGCGAATATTATTTGATAGCTTTGATTAGCAATACCGATCTGACATTATAAATTCATATATAGTGTACTGAAACAGAACTGGATACACAGTTAGTTATCATGTGACTGACGTGGCGAAAGCGTGTAATCCTGACAGTTTTGCTATAGCATGACAAAGGCTTCTTATGATCTTAAACTCCGTGTTCAAGGGATGGACATGGAACTCCTGCAACTCAGATAGTTTTCATGACTCAATACCTATATTAAATACCATTTCTTTTACATCGGGTATCTTCAGTAATAAAGGCTATAAATAAATTCTGCTTAATATGAAAAATACTTACAAAGAAAAAATTGAAGAAATAGTAAGGACCAGGAAGAGGGCACATACCTATTTTTCAAAGAAATCCAGGGTTTACCAATCATTTATGGATATGGAACAAAACACATATAAAAATGGTCGGCTTAGTAAATTGAATAAAGAAATGATTGCAATTGGGATATCGATTGTTCAAAATTGTGAATCATGCATGGAATGGCATATTAAACAGGCTCTCGACGATGGAGCAACTGAAGAGGAGATTCTTGAAGCTATTGAAGTTGGCATTGAAATGTCAGGAGGACCCGGAACAGTAGCTGCCCGATTTGCATTGAATGTACTTGAGTATTATAGACAATCCGGTAAATAACTTGCTTTCCAGACAATTTGACAATGATTCGAAAAGCAC
>JGI20214J51650_10001785_pt1 | contig 13709 bp, 12 predicted proteins | sample WetSurMetagenome_FD_51650 | JGI IMG/M metagenome (IMG submission 51650) | reverse complement strand
ATCTATTCCCGTAGTTTTCTGCCTGTTAATGAAATAAATACGTCCTCGAGTGTATTCTCATTAAGATGCATTCCTGTAATACTAACCCCGGATTTTTTAAGTGATTCAAGAATTAATGGGATACGGTCAATTATTGCCCTGGATTTGAAAATCATTAATGATTCATTAATCTCAATCTCATCTGCAAGGTTCTTAATATCTGGCATCTCAGTGAGCGTTCCTGTATATTGAATTTCAAGGTTATCACCTTTTCCATATTTTCTTTTAAGGTTTTCGGGGGAATCGGTTACGAGCATTTTACCGTGGTCAACAATCGTGATCCGGTCGCACAAACGATCTGCCTCATCCATATTATGGGTTGTAAAAACAACTGTTTTGGATTTTGACAGGGAGTGTATAAATTCCCTGACCATCACCCGGCTCTGGGGATCAAGTCCGGCTTCCGGTTCATCAAGAATAAGTATCTCAGGATCATGCATAAGGGCCATAAGCAGATTCATCCGCCTCTGCATTCCTCCGGAAAGGGTTTTGACCAGTTTATTCCGTTTTTCAGTCAGTCCGATCCGCTCAAGTAAGCTATCGGCTCGTTTTCTGCCGATGCTTTTGGGAATACTATACATCTCGGCAATAAATACAAGCTGTTCAAAACAGGTAAGATTATTCCAAAGCACAATTTCCTGCGGACAAAGACCTGTAAGTAGCCTGTTATCCTTTCCTGCCGTATCTGCACCATTTATAACCACGCTTCCTGAATCGGGTCGGAGAAGTCCGGTGATCATTTTAATCGAAGTAGTCTTACCGGCTCCGTTTGGTCCGAGCAATCCGAATATTTCTCCCTTTTCAATCTCAAGAGAAAGTGAATCGACAGCGACAATATCATAAAATGTTTTACGAAGTTTATCTGCCTTCAGGCATACTTCATTCGGATCCATCAGTGTTGAGGATTAACTAAATGCAATTTATTAATATTTTTTGAAACTCAGGTCTCCTTTAATGCAAACGACTTATTCCACATTCTCCCACTCTCTCAGTCTTTTTAATAATCATCTTCCGAATAATCTCCTGAAAAAGCCCCTTTTCTTTGCCCTTGGTGCCTTATTGACGTCATTACGATAGATCTTATTGTTGTGGAAAAGATCCATGAATTTGTTTACTATGTTCTTCTCTTTAAAATCAGGACAATCAAGTGCTCCCTGCAGGTCAGCAGGAAGATCAGGAAAGGGTTTGAAAAGCTGACGCCTTAGTGTGTCATTATCTTGTACTTTCTTTAAAGTAAGCCCTACAAGAGGTAAAGCAAGAGAGCTTCCGGAACCATCTGACCCGTTATTGAAATGGATGGCCCGCGACGAAGCTCCTACCCTGGAAACTAATACCAGGCCCGGATTAAAAGCTGTAAACCAGGCATCGGAAAAATCCTGTGAAGTGCCTGTTTTTCCAGCGATTGGCAGATTAACTCCAAATTCACTGCCCATAGATGATCCGGTTCCTTCTCTTACAGCTTTCTGTAAAATAGCGCTTATCAGAAGGGATGATCTTTCCGACAGCACTTTTTGTTTTTGATCGCTGAATTGATTCTGCCAGATAACTTCTCCGTCAGCACTTTTAATAGACTCAATGAGCTGGGTTATAATCCTGTATCCTCCGTTTGCAAAAGCTGAATAAGCTACTGCTGTTTCTATTATGCTCCCTTCAGCAGTACCGAGAGCAAGCGACGGGGTATTAACCAGGTCAAATGTATAGCCGAGTTTTTTCCATAATGAATCCAGCTTATCAAAGCCAATGTTTAAAAACAAATTATATGTCGGAATATTCATTGAGTGAATAAGAGCACCTGCCAGTGAATATTTTCCACCGCTTGTCTGATCATAATTTACAGGACTCCAGGCATCATCTCCGACAGGAGGAACAGAATCATTATCAATATACTGACATGGTTCCATCCCAAGTTCAAATGCCTCAGCATAGAGAACCGGTTTGAAGGTTGAAGCAAGCTGTCTCCTGGCAAAAATCTGATCGTACTGCTGCGATTTGAAATCGATACCACCAACCCATGCCCTTACAGATCCTGTTTGCGGATCAATTGCCAGCAGTCCGGCATGCAAGATCAACAGCGCCTGTCTCAGGCTGTCTGCAACAGTTACTGAATCGGAACGCGAACCATTCCAGTCAAATATCTGACGTATATTGACTTCCCCGGCACGACTCTCCATATTGAGGTTTTTAAGTCCCTGTGCAACCAGCTGGCTAACCAGTCTTTTCCCCGATGCAGTCTGATATTGTGCCCATAGCCTTTTCTGCATTACTGACAGATGCTGGCGAAAAGATTCGAGGGCATATTTCTGAAGAGTAAGATTTAAGGTTGTTGTGATAGTTAAACCATCTTCCTCAATATCCCACTCTCTTCCTGTAACCGATTGAAGGCTTTGTAGTATTTTTTCACATTCACGTTTTACATGAATCAGAAAATAATCTGCCGGGCCATCCGATTCAACATCCTTAAAGTTCTGAATCAAAGGTAATTTACAAAGAGAATCCACCTGGGATACTTTCAGATAATTATATTTCCCCATCTGTTTAAGGACCACATTTCTTCTTGTAACAGCATTAGCAGGATGAAGTCGCGGATTATACAAGGTGTTTGCTTTCAGCATTCCTACAAGTACGGCAGATTCTTCCGTCTTTAGAAGCTCAACTTTTGTATCGAAATATCTTCGGGATGCGGTTCCTATACCAAAAATGTTTTCTCCAAAAGAAACTGTATTAAGGTAAAGTGTCAGAATCTCTTCTTTGCTGAATGATTTTTCGAGACGATGGGCGATTATTGCTTCTTTTGTTTTCGTGATCAGAATTGTCAGCCGTCCGCTCTTTTTCCTGCCAAACATGTTCTTTGCAAGTTGCTGGGAAATAGTACTGCCTCCACCGGAACTACGGTCATTAAGTATGACTGTTTTAAAAAGAACCCTGAAGAGGCTGCGTGAATCAATGCCTTTATGCTCAAAGAAACGTGAATCTTCTGTTGCGATCAAGGCGTTGACAAGGTTCGAGGGAATTTGTCCGTAAGAAATATTTGTCCGGTTTTCCGAAAAGATATTACCAATCAGTTTGCCTTCGGAAGATAATACTGTCGTTGCAGCAGCATTCTTATAGTCCAGCAGTTCTTTCCTTGTTTGCAGATGGCCAAAAACTCCTGAATATACAGCACCCACAAAAACAACCGGCAAGGAAAGTATAACAAGAGCAATAATTATTAAAGTCTTACGGTTTTTCTTAAACATTTAATTCCGTTTCTCCCTGGTTATTTAACCAGACATTTATGTTAACGGATATTTATAGACATTTGTTTTAATTGTACAAAACCCAAAGTCCGATAAAAACTGTCAGCAGCAATTACTTAAAGTAATAATCTGTATCTATCCTATTGTCTCTTAGTCTCTTTGTCTCTTCGTCTCTTAGTCCCTTTGTCCCTTAGTCGTATTATTTCCTTCCCTGGATCTATATCTTGTTCTTTAGCGACAGCCTCCTTAAAGGTTTATTCAGCCTTATGGTAGTGAGTACAACCAGAAGAGTCATTATGCCACCAAAAACTACCGAAGGAACCAATCCCATAAGCCTTGCTGCAACTCCCGATTCGAAAGCTCCCAATTCATTTGACGATCCGATGAATATACTATTCACCGAGGCAACCCTGCCACGCATTTCATCGGGTGTATAAAGTTGAAGAATTGTTCCTCTTATCACAACACTTACATTATCAAATGCTCCGCTTAAGATTAAAAGTACACCCGATAATAAAAAACTTTTTGAGAGTCCAAAGCCAATCATGCAAAGACCGAAGCCAATAACACAAATAAAAAGTATTTTCCCGGTCTCGTTCACAGGAGGACGGAACATAAGGACAAATGCCATTAGAGTTGCTCCGATGGCAGGACAGGCTCTGAGTAAACCCAGCCCCTGAGGTCCGACATGCAAAATATCGGATGCAAATACCGGGAGCATAGCAACTGCTCCGCCGAAGAGGACAGCGAACATATCAAGCGTAAAGGCCCCAAGCAATTCGGGTGTTTTGAAAACAAAACCTATACCCCCTCTGATCCGCGAAAAAACACCTTCCTCGGTTTGAATTACATCGTGCCGGCTGGCTTTGATAAGCATTATCATAAAGAACGACAATGTATACAGGCCCAGAACAAGTGAATAGGCCGGTATTATGCCCCAGAATCCATAAACCATACCACCTATTGCAGGTCCCATAACAGCAGCAACCTGCCAGTTGGCACTATTCCAGGTTGCAGCATTGGCATATAAATTCCTTGGTACAAGCTGGCCTAATAATGCTACCTGAGCCGGACCTAATATTCCTCGTGCCAATCCGGTTAGAAAAATAGTGGCAAAAACCGGGATNATACCGTATTTTGAGGNAAAATAAGCTGTATTTGAACTATATATCAGCAGGATAACCGCGCCCAGAATGAGTAGAATTGTGGTATACTGAATTATCTTCTTCCTGTTCCATAAATCAATATAATGACCAGCGAACAAAGAAATACTTACCTGGGGAATAACCTCTGCCAGCCCTATAAACCCGAGCCAGAGAACATTATGCGACAGATCGTATATCTGCCAGCCAACAATTACCGACTGCATCAGCGATGCCATCGTTAAGAGTATACGGTACGACAAATAGAAACGGAAGTTCCTGATATGTATTACTGCAAAAGCTTCACCGGAAAACCACGACTTCATATCAATATTTTATCACCCGGCAAAAGTAATGAAGAATTCAGGATTTTTAACGGCCATTTTATCATTTCCACCTATATCCTTCACAAAGAAACCGGCCTGAGCCGGTTCTTTCGTTACAATTGTTCCGTGGCAGTTGCACTTTCTTCGTTCCTGCACCCNTGATGATATTTATCGTGATATTTTCTTCTCCAATCTCTCCTGCTACCGTGATTTGCCCCGGGGGCAATCCCGGTAAGAAGAATTTTCGACAGAATAAACAACCCGGCTGTTTGCCAGAAAGTGAGGACTGGTCCATTGAATAAAACCGGAATCAGTGAATTCCACAGGCTCATCACTACAAATATTGTCAGTATTACAAAACCCACTCCAAGGATTCCAAAACCAACATACTTCAAAACTTTCAATGCTTTCATTTTAGTTATTTTTAAAAAGATTATATAATTCCCTTAATTTCTGCCTGAGTGCAAGAACTGCATATCGCTTTCGCGAGATAAGGGTATTTATTCCAATACCTGATTTTTCAGATATCTCTTTGAAGCTCATATCCTCAAACTCGTTTTTCACAAATACATCTCTCTGCTCTTCAGGTAGTTCTGCCAGCGTCTCTTCAATTGTTTCCCATATCAGCTCTTTTATCTCTTCATCTTCGGGTGTAGAACCGAGCGAAGGGAGTATCTCTTCGAGTGATAACGGACCGTCGTCATCTTCTTTAGCACTATCGCTATAAGCTATCCTGACAGGCTTTTTTTTCCGGAAGAGATCTGTGATACGATTATCGGCCACTTTATAGAGCCAGGCTGTTAGTGTCTCAATCCTTCTTATGTCACTGAAACCGATAGTCAGCTGGTAGAAGACATCCTGCAGAATATCTTCGGCCTCCACTCTGTCGGGGACCCTGTTTCTTATATATCCGAGGAGACGTTTTCTCTCGTCTATATAAACAGCACCTATTTTTTCAGACTCTTTAGGACTCATTTGGAGGATCGTTTAGTACAATAGACGAATGAGAGGGAGATATATTTTAAATATTTACCCTAATTCTATAATTAATTGGTTTTGTAAATGAAGAAGAGTCGGGGTGATGGGGAGACGGGGTGAATTTAATCCATAACATTCTCCCAGTCTCCCCTTCTCCCAGTCTTACTTCCCCCCCGGAGGACAATTCTTCTTCAGATAGCTGGTATAAAGCGTTGCCAGGTGTAAGAATGTCCCTTGTCCTTCCGAAATACCATGTGTACGGTTGGGATATGCCATGAACTGAAATTGCTTATTATATTTTATCAGCTCATTGACAAGCATCTCTGCATTCTGGTAATGAACATTATCATCGCCTGTACCGTGAATATAGAGAAGGTTCCCTTTCAGGTTTTTTGCATACGTTATTGATGAACCCTGGATATATACATCCATGTTCTCCTGTGGCAGACCCATATAACGCTCCTGGTAAATATTATCATAGGTCAGTTCATTTGCGACGGCTGCAACTGCAATGCCCGTCTTATAAATATCAGGATACTGGAACATAAGGTTCAGAGTTGCTGATCCTCCCCCGCTCCATCCCCATACGGCAATCCTTTCCGGATCAACAAATGTCCATTTCAGAATCTCTTTTGCCCCCATNGCCTGATCGTGAATATTAATTATTCCGATCTTCTTGTAAATAGATTTTCTCCANGCGGCTCCTTTGGGTGCCGGAGTACCCCTGTTGTCGAGAGAAATATAAATATATCCGTCTTTTGCCATATCTCCAAGGTAGAGGGAGTTACGGCCTCTTCCATAAGTATCGGTAACAGTCGCTTCCGCCGGTTCTGTGTAGACATAAAAAACTACCGGGTATTTTTTTGTGGGATCGAAATCCACAGGCTTTACCATCCACCCGTCCATCTCAACGCTATCGGCAGTCATGATCTTAAAAAATTCAGTGATGGGTTTAACTTTGAGTGAGTCAAGCCTTGCGACAATACTTTCCTTTGGATTCAATGGTTTCTGATTGGATACCGTAATAAACTCACGCGAAGGACGGGTAAAACTGTTTGAGAATGAGTGTGCCGCATATTTACCTGTAGGTGAGAATGAATAACTATGAGTTCCCTTTAATGATACCGGACTTATCAGTTCTGCAGTTCCCTTTCCATCAAGACGGGTCCGGTAAAGATAGCTCTGGGTGGCATTGTCGGGTGAAGCCATGAAATAAACATAACCTTTCTTATGGTCAATGAAGGTTATATCGGTAAAATCGTATTTACCATTAGTTACAAGTATTCCGGGTTTACCGTCGAGAGGAATATTATATAAATGCCTCCACCCGTCTTTTTCAGAATCCCATAGAATGCTTTTTGTCTCATCGAGCCAGATGAACTTATTAGTGAAATCAATCGCATAGGGGTTTCCGGGTTGAAAGATATCAACCCATGCAGCATCGCTTTCTTCCAGAATAACCTTTGAATCACCAGTAGATGCTTCAGATATGTATAGTTTACTTGAATTTTGCTTACGGTTAAGCTGCTGAGTAAGCAAATTATCTGAAGAGGGGATGAACTCCAGCCTCACAATATAGTTTTGAGCCGGATCGCCCGGGATATTCATCCAGGTTGTCTTCGTGTCTGAAATATTAACTACTCCAATCCTGCATGACGATGGTTTTTGTCCCACTTTTGGATATTCAATTGGTATTATCCTTGAGTAAATAGAATCGGTATTGTTAATCAGGTAATATTTTTTGATACTGCTGGCATCGATCTGCCAGAATGCAATTTTTTGACCGTCGGGACTCCAGCGGAATCCGTCGCGGCAGGCAAATTCTTCCTCATAGGCCCAGTCAAAAGTGCCATTAATAAGAGTTACAGTACCGTCAGTTGTTAGTGCTTTAACATGTGAGCCCGAAAGGTCTTCAACATAAATATTGTTTCCGCTGACATAGGCAACTGAATTGCCATCAGGAGAAAACTTGGCAAACATTAAGGAAGAAGCAGGAAGCGATTTACCCAGTTGACTTAGCTGTCCCGATTTCCTGTCAAGAACCCAGTAATCTCCACGGGTATTAAGTCTCCATACTCTTTTGGTATTGGTAAAGATCAGTACTTTTTGCCGGTCACCCGAAAAACTGAAATAGCTGAAACGAATCGGAGCTGAACTGCCTGAAGGAGTAAGCTGCTGAGTTGATAAAACAACAACCGGCTTGTTATCGGGCAGGATATACTGTACAAGTTCATTCTTCTCAATCCGATAATATGAATTCCCGTCATCTGACCATTTTATATCTCCAACCTGTGAGTTAGCAACGAGTGAAACGAATAATATAAGTACCGTTGCGGCAACTATTTTTAATCCGCTTCTTAATTTGAAAAAGAAATTTATTTTAGACATATTAATAAGTATAATGTATTGAATGGAATTAACTAACTCAAACAAAAAAATTGTATCAAAGCAACTGATAAGTACTTTTCAAACAGCCTCAATTTGCCTGAATGAGTTTTTAAAGTTACGGAATTGCAAACATTTTGCAATCATCCAATTGATAGAACTACAAAAAAATATTCATGATTAATGCTTAAAAACTATGAATAAGGTAAACTGAAATGTTGTTATTCAATTTCTGATAATTTGTACAAACAAACTCTTTTATTTACTTTGCACTTACAAATTTTTAATTAAAATCGAATTTTTGCTTTAAAACATCTTTAATATTGTGCTGATGACGAATTTTTCTTTAGACAAAAGTAAGATCAAAGTTCTGTTACTTGAAGGAATCCATGAGAATGCGAGCAAGCATTTCAGGGAAAATGGCTATACCGATGTTGAATGCCTGACTGGTGCACTGTCGGGCGCCGAACTGGAAAAAAAATTACAGACTACCCATATTATAGGTATCAGAAGCAGAACGGAACTAAGAAAAGATCTGCTTCTGAATACTCCTAAACTATTTGCTATCGGCTGTTTCAGTATCGGGACAAATCAGGTTGATATACAAACGGCCAAAATGCAGGGAATACCTGTATTTAACGCACCTTTCTCAAATACACGTTCAGTTGCAGAACTCGTAATTGCAGAGATTATAATGCTGATGCGCAGCATTCCTGAAAAAAACGCCCTGGCCCATAAGAAAATATGGATGAAGTCTTTTAATAACTCGGTAGAAATAAGAGGGAAAACTCTTGGTATAATTGGCTATGGACATATTGGTTCACAGGTTTCAATCCTTGCCGAGAGCCTGGGAATGAATATTGTCTATTATGATATTGAAAAAAAGCTCAGTCTGGGTAATTCTAAACACCTGGCGAGTATGAATGACCTGTTGAAGATTTCAGATACAATTACTATTCACGTTCCCCTGACACAATTGACACGGAATATGATTTCTACTGATCAGATAGCACTGATGAAAAAGGGTGCCTGTCTGATCAACGCTTCACGAGGAGATGTTGTTGATTATAAAGCTGTAGCTGAAGGTCTAAGATCGAAACATCTTGCCGGTGTGGCCGCAGATGTATTCCCCGAAGAACCATCCTCTAATGATAANCCATTCGAGAATGACCTTCAGGATTTCGATAATGTGATCCTGACTCCTCATATAGCTGGTAGTACATTGGAAGCCCTGGCCAATATTGGAACAGAGGTTGCGGAAAAACTTGTAAGATATAGCGATACCGGTTCCACTATCGGAGCTGTAAATTTCGTTGAGATAGCTCTGCAGGCCAATTCCTCAAAGCAACGATTCTTACATATTCATAAGAATGTCCCGGGAGTCCTGGGGGAAATAAACCACTATTTTTCTTCAAAAGGAATTAATATTTCTGCAGAATATCTTCAAACCGATTCAGACCTGGGGTATGTTATTCTGGAGACAGAGAGTGAACTTGATGCTTCCGTCATTAAGGATCTGAGAAATATCCCACATACAATTCGTGTAAGGATACTGTATTAAAAGCTGCCTTTCTGCAAATTTTGGTTTGTTTAAAATGTCTCTTTTAACCGCAAAGTGCGCTAAGTCCCGATAGCCATCGGGAGCGCTAAGTTCGCAAAGTCAAAATACTATAATTAAGCTCTTTGCGTCCTTTACGTAAAAACTTTGCGATCTTTGTGGTTAATGGATTTCAGTATTTTCAGGAGTATTTCCTGTTATGCGATTTAACACTTTCGTTTTGAAGCGGATGCTGGGGAGCAATCATCGAAAGCTCGCCTTTTAAAACATTAAAGAGCTGCGGAAGCTGATCCAAACCTGATTTTAGAAGGAACCTGCCGAATTTTGTAACGCGTGGATCCTCTTCAGGTGGAAACCACCGGTCAGTCGCATTTGATTCACTATAAAAACTTCTTTTTGCAGCATCAAAATACATTGTCCTGAAACGGTAAGCTTTAATCTGCCTGCCCCTCCATCCGATTTTAGAGACTTTACTTATTATCGGGCCACGCGATGTCATTTTAACAAGAAAGCCTAATAATATTAATAATGGTGACAAAACAACAATCAGAAGAAGCGCAATATTAATATCAGTCGTCTTCCTGAATGCCAGGGCATATGAATTATTAGGAATATTTAGAAAACTGAGGAATTTACGATCTGCTATGTCAGTCTTGATGCCACTCGAGAGACTTGGTTTTGGAAGGGAAGATTTTAGTCTGAATGTAACCCCAAGATCTTCACATGTTGATAATATTTCCCTGATATTTTTGGCATCGTGATGCTCTTTCAGATAGAGAACCTCATCTACAAAATCCACTTCAATTAGATCCCCTATTATTCCTGAAAATTTTTCAGGTAAAATAATAGAAACATTCTCATACTTTGATTTTACTGCAGACGACTCAGTAAAAATAACAACTGCTTTATATCCAAGTTTTATATCTGATAAAAGATTATCAATGAAAGGTATAGAAGAATCATCGGCAATAAGGATTGAAACGACATGATTATGATCTTTTTTCCCTGCCCTGGTAAGCAATGAATAGATGAGTATCCTGCCAAAATACAGAAAAATAAATCCAAAGAATGGGAGTTCCAGAAGAAAAAGTCCCCTGACAGCATTTAACCTGAAGAAAAAATTTAAAAGAGTAAGCAGTAAAAAGATCGCAGTCGAGGACTGGAAATACAACAAAAACAAAACTTTATACCTTTTTGTGGGAATTCCGGTACTTCTGATCAGGTATAGTATCAGTAGCCAGAAAGGTAAAACTGCAATGAAGAGGATTAAAAGATTTTTTTCCGTGTAAAAAAAGTTTCCCTTTTCGAAGTAATTGATGAAATAGACTGTCTGGAAGGCTAATACAATTGCCAGCAGGTCAATAAAACTCAACAGATATTTCAAGAGATTCCGGCTCTTCACACCCGGATCTTTATGAAGCCGATAATAATTAGTAAAAACATCCATAAACCAGAATGCTTCGTTTCAGGTATTTTGCGTTTTCTTTTTAATTTCCAAAAACGCAGTGAATGTAATAATTATTCTACAGACGGCTTATCCTTTTGTGTGCAAAAATATGTTTGACCGTTTAATTCGGTCATATCAAGAATTTTCAAACCTGTTTCTTCAAGATATGATTTGACTGTCTTTTCAGACATATATCTGTTTGTTTTTGAATCTATTATACCATATACCAAATTTAAAAATGAATTCCATGGACCAGCATCAGATTCAGAATCAAAATCTTCTCCGTCAGAGTTAATTGGAGATTTTCTTGAAGAAAAGAAACCATTTTGCTTTTTATTGTCAGTGAAACTTCCAATAAAATAGCATTTTTGAGGTAAAATATTATAAATACCCTGAAGAAAATCCTTTACACTTTTTATATAGTTCAGTTTATTCAGATTTACTACTGTCTTAATGTTTTTCAGATCTTCAACTTCGAAATAATAATGATGCGAAGAGGTAAGAATCAACAAATGATGNCTTTTTGCAAGACCTAACCAGTCGAGGTAATTATAGAAATCTTCATGGCCTTCTTCGACAAGTTCTTTGTAAACAGGGCTGACAGAAGGCTTTTTAATGAGGGAGCCTGCATTAACAGATGAATTCTTATCTTGTTGATTATCACTCACTTTCTTTGTTTTCGTTATCGCTTTACTTTTCATAAATAGGGTTGCTTTCCTTAAAATAAAATTATGAAAGAAGTCTGAGTTGTTCAACCTTTTAAAAGATGGTTTTGATAAACGTGACATAGACACAATTTTATTTTCGTATCAAAAGGAATGATCATCCCAAAAACCTGTCTGTTAATGTATAAAAACCGGGGATTGGTAAAAATTGAAAGTTTCCGAAAGGCTGATTTCAACAAAAATCTGTCAATTTTTTGATAAATAAATTGTTATAATATTAATAACCAGCATTATACATTAATCACCAAATTATTTACATTCTCAGGGAGCTCTTCTATTATGTTTGACCAGTATATGAAAATATTTGATTAAACAACTTTCCGCTTAGATCGTTCAATTTAATGCCTGATGTATTGCCCCCGAATTCAAAAAAATGAACTTAAATTACATTTTGTTTGTACTTATAATTTAATACAGATATTATTCAGATTTGAAAAGTTTAATTTTGCACAATAAAAAAAGTAAGAAACAATGCCAATAAACATTCCTAATAATCTGCCTGCGATAAACATCCTCAAAAATGAGAACATATTTATAATGGATGAACAACAGGCTTCTCATCAGGATATTCGTCCATTACGAATTGCCTTATGTAACCTTATGCCACTTAAAATTGTTACCGAAACTGATTTTATACGAATGCTGTCGAATACTCCTTTACAGATAGAACTCGACTTTTTCTACATGGATAAACACGATTCAAAAAATACGTCGAAAGAGCATTTGAATATTTTTTATAAAACATTTGACCAGATCAGGCACAAACGCTATGATGGTCTGATAATTACGGGAGCTCCGGTTGAAAATCTTGAATTTGAACAGGTTGATTACTGGAATGATATTACGAAGGTAATGAACTGGAGTAAAACAAATGTAACCAACACACTGCACATCTGCTGGGGAGCTCAGGCAGGATTATATCATCATTACGGTATTCAAAAATATCCTCTTAAAAATAAATTATTCGGAGTATTTGACCATCAGATCACAGATAATAAAATACCTCTTTTCCGTGGTTTTGATGATACCTTTCCTGCTCCTCATTCGCGCTATACGGAAAACAGGATGTCAGATATTCAAAATCATCCGGGGTTAACACTGGCCGCCTGGTCAGAAGAAGCAGGTGTGCATGTTGTTATTTCAAAAAACAGCCGTCAGATTTTTGTCACAGGCCATTTTGAGTACAATTCAAATACCCTGAAAGATGAGTATGAGCGTGATTTATCAAAACGGCTGGAGATCAAAATTCCAGTTAACTACTTTCCCGGAAATAATCCAAAAGAAAGGCCTGTTGTGAAATGGCGTGCAAATTCGAATTTGTTTTTTGTCAACTGGCTGAATTATTATGTTTACCAGGAAACACCATACGACTGGATCTGAGATTATTGTTATGTGTTCTTGCGGTTCCCGAGTCGCTTCGTTCCCGGGATTTCTGCTACGCCTCAACTTGCANTCGTGCAGTCATACGATCTGAATACTTTCAGGCTTCCGGGTAATCGGATTACATTTTATAAAAAACCCGGCACCTTAATGCCGGGCTCTTATTTTCAGAAATACTATATAATAAACAGGCAGAACATCTTTAAAAAGAGTTCATCCTGGAATGCTATTATAGAGTAATAATTATACTGAGCAGTTCCTTCATTGATTTTCCGACTTTCGTACCAATCTTCTCAATCATTTCCTTCTCACTGCCTTCATTAAAATTTAAATCTTTATCTGTAAGATTATTAAACTTCTTCAGAAGCTTTCCTTTTTTGTCTTCCCAGTATCCTACTCTATTAATTCTCATGATAGTTTTATATTAATCCGACAGAGTTTTATTCTTATATAAGATGCATTATCAAAGGTTGTGCCAGAATTGACAGAAAAA
>JGI20214J51650_10001784_pt1 | contig 13713 bp, 7 predicted proteins | sample WetSurMetagenome_FD_51650 | JGI IMG/M metagenome (IMG submission 51650) | reverse complement strand
TGACCATCGGGATGCTGTTCTTCCTCTTCGTGGCAGGTCTCGAGATAGACCTGGAAGCCGCCTGGAAGAACAGGAGAACAGCTCTCTATTCCAGCCTGCTGGGGATGGCCGTCCCGTTCACCCTGGGAGCGGCTTCTGTGCTGGCTCTTCCGTCTCTCTGGGGCGCCCCTGCGGCCAGGGGAGCCCCGTTCGCCGTGTTCATGGGAGCGGCGCTCTGCATATCCGCTCTTCCTGTGATCGTCAGGATACTCATGGATTCCGGGCAGCTCCGGACCAGATGCGGGACTGTCACGGCAGCGTCTGCCATCGTGGACGACCTGGTGGGCTGGTCGCTCTTCGCGTTCTCTCTGAGCATGCTCGCACCTTCCACACAGGGGCACGGACCGCTGGCAAGCCTCGTCCTGGTCGTGGTGCTCGCAGCTGTGATGATAGTTCTCGGGAGATGGCTGGGACTGCGCTTCTTCCTGTGGGTGAGGTCTCTCGTCGGAGAGGCCGGCAGCCTGCTCGCGGCGATCTCGATCCTGATACTCCTCGGGGCGCTTCTGGCGGAGCTGGCGGGAGTGCACGCCGTGTTCGGGGCATTTCTCGTGGGGGTGGCTCTGGGCCCGGTGCTGAAACACACTCCCTGCGCCAACACGGTCATCTCCCAGTTCGCACTATCGTTCTTCGCCCCCCTCTATTTCGTCTCGATCGGGCTCAGGGCCGACTTCGTGAACGGTTTCGACCCGATGCTATGCCTCTTCGTGCTGGTCGTCGCAGCGGCGGGCAAGCTCCTCGGCGCCGGGGCAGGCGCCCTCCTGGGAGGGATGAGCCTCCGCGAGGCCGCCTTCGTGGCATTCGGCCTCAACGCCAGGGGCGCCATGGAGATGATCCTGGCCGGAGTGGCCCTCGAGGCGGGCATCATCGACCAGAGGATCTTCGTTGCGCTGATAGTGATGACGCTGGTGACGACGATCGCCAGCGTGCCCCTGCTCAAGGCGCTGGGCGGGGGGCGGGGTCTCTCCGGAGACGGACTTGCTCCACGGCAGACTCTCGCGTAGTATTAATTCCCTGTACCCTTGTTGTTGCCCTGTAGACTCATCTCAGGAGGGAGCAGCGTGACCAGATTGCATGTAGCGCTTTGCCTCGCGGTCGTTCTCGCGGCTGCGTGCGGATCGAGGGTGCCGCCTGTAGTCATCGAGCTCCAGGCTCCGGCCGAGATCACCGCAGGATGCCTGTTCGAGGTCGCATGGACCGGCCCCGACAGCACCGGCGACTACATCACCATCGTGCCCGCAGGCGCCCCCGAGGGCGACTGGACCGATTACGCCTACACGAGTGACGCCAATCCCGTCACTCTTACCGCCCCGCTGGCCCCGGGCAGCTATGAGATCAGGTACGCCACCGAGCGCACCAACCCTGACAGCACGCTCGGCCGTATCACCGTCACGGTCGCCCCTGTCACCGCTGGTGTGGTCGCCCCGGCCGAGGTGGCGGGTGGATCGCCGTTCGATGTCTCCTGGAGCGGCCCTGATGGCAGCGGCATCTATGTCGTCCTGGTCCCCGCCGGCACAGCCGAAGGCGAGTGGCAGGGGTACGAGTGGCACTACGTATACGAGGGCAATCCGATAGCATTCACAGCCCCCGCAGCCGCAGGCGCCTATGAGCTTCGCATGGTCACCGAGAGCACGATCGTGGACAGCACTCTCGCCCGCGCCGTGCTCAACGTGTCCGGCACCGAGATCGCCCTCACCGCCCCCTCCGCCATCAGCACAGGCCAGGACTTCCAGGTCTCCTGGGTCGGCCCCGACAACACGGGCGACTACATCACCATAGTCGCCTCGGGCTCCCCCGAGGGCGACTGGGCCGAGTACGCCTACACCTCCGAGGGCAATCCCGTGACCCTCACCGCTCCGGCCGAGGCTGGCGAGTACGAGATCCGCTATGCGAACGAGACCCCTAACCCCGATATCACCCTCGGCCGCATAATCATAAACATCCAGTAGCGCTTCCCTGTCCGTTCGAGGGCGCCCGGCCAGGTCCGGGCGCCTTCTTTATTTCCCGGGATCTCGTCAGGAGGAGCGGCGATTTCCGGGGACGGACGAGAGGGGCGGAGTTATGATCGCGTCGTCCAAGGGAGGTGCAGTCGTGAAGATGATCCTGGTTTGTTCCCTCATGGCCTTGCAGGCTTCGGCGGCGGTGGTCATCGGCTCACCGGAATCAGCCAGCATGGATCCGTTCTGTGGGAATTGAAGCGGCGGGCTGCGCTATCAGGCGATAGCGCTCGAATCCGAGATAGGCACCGCCATGACGATCGAGAGCATTGCCTGGCAGCGCACGGACGACGGTGAGGGAGACTCGGTCGCGGTCTTCCCCGACTTCCATCTCTACATGGGCCTCTGCGACTCTGATCAGCTGGGCACGGAGTTCGAGGAAAACTACATCCCGGGCAGCAGAGTGCTCGTGTTCGACGCATCTCCCCTGACCGCTCAGGGCGATCCGGGCGGCTGGTTCGAGATCCAGCTCGAGACCCCGTTCTGGTATGACGGGAGCTCGAATCTGATAGTGGAGCTCGACTGGGAGGGCGCGACGGGTAGTTTCCACACCTACCGCTGGAATACCCCGGGCGTCCCCAGGTCGCTCAAGGCGCCTACTCCCGACGGTCCGACGGGGTTTCTCTCGAGCGAGATGTCCGAGCTCATGCTTGATGGAGCCTTCGGTCTGACGGGATGCACATTCGGCAGGATAAAGGTATTGCTGGGAAGCCCGTGAGAGCTAGAGGCAGAAGGAGAACCCGTAACCCAGCGTGAAGCCCGAGCGGGACACCTTCAGGTGGATCGGCGTGTGAAGCACGGGGCTGTCCAGTATGCCGGAAACCCAGGACGGGAGGAGGGAGGGAGCCCGATCCTCGTTCCGGGAGGCCGCGAACCAGCCCGGGAACTGGGACTGCCTCGCGGGTGAGACATCGACCTGGTCGGAGGAGTCAGCGGGGAGTGTGGACGGCGTACCGTCGGAGTACGCCGACGGGGCTCCCGACACGACCTGGAGGATCAAGGCGAGGATCAGTGCGTTCATCGCATCCGTTCTACTACGGGATTCGATTCGATGTTCCGAATATAACACACCGGGACCGGCCTCGGCCCGCCGATTCCCGGACTCTGCGCCCGGGCGCCCGGGAGGCGGCTCCAGGACAACCAGGAGGACGAGATTGATCGGAGTGCTTGTTGCCGTGGCATTGCTGGGTGCACTTCCGGGTGAGCCGCTTGCACCGATCATGCCATATGTGGTCTCCGCCCCGGGAGGCGACAGGACCGACTGTTACTACTGGCTCCGCGACAGGGAGGATCCCGCGACGATCGAGTACCTGATGGCGGAGAACGCCTATGCCGAATCCGTGCTGGCCGGCACTTCGGATCTGAGAGCGGAGCTCGTGTCGGAGATGACCGGGCGGATACCTGCGGCGGATACCTCTGCGGCATTCCTGCACAACGGCTTCCTCTACAGGAGCAGATATCCCGAGGAGGCCGATTATCCCGTATACGAGAGGTCCGGGGAGGCACCCGGCTCGGGCTGGGTCGAGCTGCTCGACGTCTCCATCCTCGCCGCTCGGTACGAGTACGTCGAGGTGCCGTCGCCGTCGATCAGTCCTGACGGCACGACTGCGGCCTTCCCGGTGGACACGACCGGATCGCTCGAGTACATGATCGTCTTCGAGGACATCGGGCGCGGCGACTTCCTACAGGACACCCTGGCCGGAACCGACGGGAGCGCGGTCTGGGCTGCGGACAGCCGCACGCTCTTCTACGGCTCGCTGGACAGCACCTGGAGGACCGACAGGATTCTGCGGCACACCCTCGGCACCTCCCAGGACGAGGACGAGGTCGTCTATCAGGAGTTCGACGCGACCTTCTGGCCCTGGGTGTACGGGTCTCCCTCCGAGGAGTACATCTTCATCGGCAGCGAGAGCTCCACCTCGAGCGAGGTTCGTTTCCTCGGATCCGCCGATCCTGCAGGTCAGCCCGTTCTGATCCAGGCGCGCACACCGAACCTCGAGTACGGGGTGACCGGGCTGGGCGACACTCTGTTCATACGCACCAATCTGGGCGCGGAGGACTTCAGGGTTATGAAATGCTCGGCTTCGACCCCGGGCATCGATTCCTGGACCGAGGTGCTCGCCGGGAGGCAGGGCTTCCTGGTGGAGGACCTGGAGGTCTTCCCGTCGGCCCTAGCCATCGTGGCCAGGGAGAACGGGGTCATGGAGCTGCTGTCGCTGGACCGCAGGACCCACCAGGTCGACCTGGTGGCCGGGGGGGATATCCCCTGCAGCATCTGGCTGGAGGGGAACAGGGAGCCGGAGCGGGACATCGCGAGNTTCGCGGTTTCCAGCCTGACGACTCCTACTTCGGTCTACGACCTCGACCTGGCCTCCGGCGAAACCGAGCTCGTGCGCAGGGAGCCCGTGGCCGGCGGTTACGACCCCGATCTCTATGAATCCGCGGTCATGTATGCCCCCGCGCCCGACGGGGAGATGGTGCCCATATCCCTGGTATGGAGGAGGGATGCGGTCGGAAACGGGCCGTCACCGCTGCTCCTCTATGGGTATGGTGCTTACGGGTATAGCAACGACCCCTGGTTCAGCACCACGCGGCTGAGTCTGCTCGACCGGGGATTCATCTACGCGATGGCCCATGTCCGGGGCGGCTCGGAGCTGGGCAGGAGATGGTACGAGGAGGGCAAGCTCCTCCAGAAGAGGAATACCTTTACGGACTTCATAGCCTGCGCCGAGTACCTGGTTTCCGAGGGGATCACCGCTCCCGACCTGCTCTTCGCCCAGGGCGAGAGTGCTGGAGGACTGCTGATGGGGGCGGTCACCACCATGCGCCCGGACCTCTGGAGGGGCGTGATCGCGGGAGTGCCGTTCGTCGATGTCGTGACCACGATGCTCGACCCCACGATTCCTCTGACGACCAACGAGTACGAGGAATGGGGCAATCCGGAGGATCCGCTCTACTACGACTACATGCTCTCCTACTCACCGTACGACAACATCCGACACGCCGACTACCCGGCGATGTTCGTCACGGCGGGGTGGAACGACTCGCAGGTCTGCTACTGGGAGCCCGCCAAGTTCGTGGCGAAGATGAGGGCGCTGCGGACGGATGACGACATGCTGGTCTTCAGGACCAACATGGGCGCGGGCCACGGCGGAACCTCGGGCAGGTTCTCATGGCTCGAGGATATCGCCTATGAGTATGCGTTCCTGCTGGAACTCGCAGGGAGAAGGTGACAGGACCGGAGCCAGGCGCACCACGGCATCGACATCCGAATAATGCCTCGGTGATCGTCCGGGTTCCGGTCTCGCGAAGGGTCGCAGAACCATCCCCGACCGGGCGTCGATCGTCAGGCTGTGTCGGATGATGATGCTGGAGCAGAACGAGCAGATCATATCGGGCTACGGCAGGCCTGGAGCGGGGTCCCGATAGCTGGAATCCCCCGCAGGGNCGGCATTGCCGGGCAGACGTTCCGTAAGCTTCCCCGTCATCCGGTCACGGAATGGTGCAGGCACCGACTCGTCGATCGCTCCCGGCGGACCGCCGGCGGCAGCCCCCCGTGCAGGATGCCCTCTCCAGTCCCGTGCGTCCATTTCCTGGTGAATGGGTCTGACTTCCGGCGACTCGATGTCAGGACCGACCGCCCTGGAGCAGCCTGAAGCTTGGAAGCGGGGCCGGCCGTCGACCGGCCCCGCATCGGGAGACTATTCGGCGATGAAGTAGGTGATGCTGACGGAGGTGCTGTAAGTGGTCACGCCCGGGGTGATGGACGGCGCGGCTATCTCGCCTGAAGCGGCGTCCATGCTCATCGAATAGGTGCTCGCGGCCGAGTAGTACGGGTCGCCGTAGTAGCTGTCGTTGTAGCTGTACTCGCTGATCATGGAGATCCTGCCGAGGGTCACCCCGGCCTCGCGTGCCAGCTGCTCCGCCCTGCCGCGGGCATCGGCGGCGGCATTCGCACGCGCCTCGGCGCGGAGAGACACTATGTCGGCCACCGTGAAGGTTATGCTGGTCACGGTGTTGGCCCCGCCCGAGACGACAGCGGCTATGACCTCGCCGACGTCGTCGATGTCACGGACCTTCGCCGTCATATTCTCCGTCACGTGGTACTGGTACTCGCCGGTGTAGCCGTAGTCGGGATCGTAGATCTCCTCCTGCCAGAGGCTGTAGTAGGTCGTGGACATGTCATCCTCGGCCACGCCTGCGCGATGTGCGGCCGCGCGGGCCCCGTCCATCATCTCCGTGGCGGTGTCGACGGCTTCGGCGGCGGTGATGCCGGTGGCATCGACGCCGAAGACTATGCTGGCGAGGTCGGGTTCGGCCTCCGCGACACCGTATCCCGTGACTGAGATCTGGCTGGGGTACTGATAGGCCTGGTCGGTTTGTGCCATGGCGGTTGAGGCCGCCAGGAGCAGGACAGCGGCGATCGCTCTGTTCACTTCTTCCCTCCGTATGAAAACCTGACTGGTTCCAACCCCTGCAGATACCGCGCCGGGGACATACTATTCCCTGCGCTCTATGCACAAGACCGGAGTTGGACTAGATTCCTTGGCCGGCGTGTATCAGTCCATGCACGCAGCCGGATAGAGGAAATGACACAGCCAGTTCGCAGGTTCGCCCCGCCGTTCATCGAAGAGATGGCCGCTGCGGGACGCATGTCGGGAAGCTTCGACGGATCGGTTCTGGTCGTCGACCTGCCCGGTTTCACATCTCTGACGGAAACCTATATCAGGCAGGGTCTCGAGGGTGCCGAGCGTCTGTCGCTGATGCTCGACGCGGTCGTGGACAGCGCCTCCCGCGAGATCTCCGCCGGGGGAGGCTTCGCTTGCGGCTTCGCCGGAGACGCGATCCTCGGCGTGTTCCCGGGGGGGTGTGCGGAGGACGCCTGCTCAGCCGCCGAGGGAATCCACGAGGCTCTCCGGGAGCCATCCCGCGACATCGGCATGAGAGACGGCTCCATGGCGAAGGCTGGCGTTGCAGAGGGAGGGATCGAATGGCTGGTAGCCAGCTGCGAGAGCCGCCTCTTCCACTGCTTCAGCGGGGAGGCACTCCTCCTCGCCGCGGACGCCCAGGAATCCTGCCGCCCGGGAGCCGTCAACATCGCGGGCGAGTCCTTCGCCTCGCACGGCCGCCGGCCGTCCTTCCGCGGATTTGCGTCGGGCGCCCTTGCAAAGGATCTGCCCTTTATCCCGGACAGGGTTCTCACCCTCGATTCCGCAGGTGAGTTCCGATCAGTGGTCAGCATCTTCCTCTCCGCGGATTCCGAGGAGCGCCAGGGGCTCCTCCCCGGCTTCGTGTCCAACATCCTGCGTGCCGCGGAGGACTTCGGGGGCTTCCTGAGCGGCGCCGAGATCAAGGCGGCCGGCTCGGCCCTCCTCGTAGTGTTCGGCGCTCCTGTATCGCACGAGGATGACGTCGAGCGGGCCGACCAGTTCCTGAGGACCGTCTTCGCGGGCGCCAGCGGAAGGCTGCGCGCCGGAGTGGAGGTGGGAACGGCCTTTGCCGGGCATATCGGAAGCTCCGACTACAGCACCTACACGGTGATCGGCACCTCCGTGAACACGGCATCGAGGCTGATGTACCGCTCGATCTGGGGCAGGATCCTCTCGGGGGCAGCCTTCTCGTCCCGGACAGGTCTGCGCCGGGTGAAGTCCTATTCCGCCAGGCTCCGCGGACACGAGTCCGAGCGGAGCATCTCCGTGCTCTCGCCGTACGGAACCGCCGCCCCTGTGGAAACCCGCGGCGGGCCTCTCTTCGGGAGGGAGGATGTGCTGGCCTCCCTTCGCGACGCCGCTGCAGGAGCCGGGGCGTCCCAGGAACCTGCGGTCGTGCACATCACGGGTGAGGCCGGGAGCGGCAAGACCAGGATAGTCAAGGAGTTCATGGCATCCTGCCCGGGGCTCTCCTTCCATTTCCTGCAGACGGACGGGGTCCTCAGGAAGAGCCTCAATCCCTTCAGGAGCCTTCTCAAGAGCGTGTTCTCGCTGAGCGGGGCCTCGGGTGACGAAGGCGCGCGAGTATCGCTGCAGGACGGTCTGGAGTCGCTCGCTGCGGAGCTCCTGGAGGTCGGCGGATCAGAGGCTCTCGCGGATTCGCTGTCCAGATCCGGGCCGCCTCTGGCTTCGGTCGTGGGGGTGGACTGGCCGGGCTCGGTGTTCGAGACGCTCGACCCCAGGGGCAGATTCGAGAGCATCTCCGGCGCCGTGACGGCACTGTTGCAGGCTCTCTCCTTCACGGGCCGGAGGGTCTTCGTGCTGGATGATGCCCAATGGCTCGACGGGGACTCGAGACGGCTGCTCGCCAGGCTCGTCGGGGCATTTCCGGGGAGCCGCGCCGCATGGCTCATAGCCGCGCGCCCCGAGGACGAGACCGGCTCGCCCGTGATCCTGCCGGGGGACCCTTCCCTGTCCCTGAGAATCGAGCTCCTCGGGAAGGAATCCACCGGAGAGATGATCGAGCACGAGCTGGGGAGGCGCCCTTCGCCCGCGCTGGTGGACCTGCTGCATGCGCAGACAGGCGGCAACCCNTTCTACATCGAGCAGTACTGCGGCATCCTGAAAGGGGAGGGCGTGCTCGTGGACGGTCCGGATGGAGTCGAGCCCGCCAGGACCGGCCTGGGAGTGCCCGACACCCTGAGCGCCCTGATCGCGTCCAGCCTCGACAGGCTCGACCCGCCCCTTCGCAAGGCGATCCAGGCCGCCGCGGTCCTGGGCAGGGACTTCGAAGTCCCGGTTCTCGCAGGGATGCTCGACGGATATCAGGTGGAGGAGGCTCTCCGGCGNGGGATGGAGGAGCGTTTCTGGAGCGATCCGCAGGACGGGAGATGCTCCTTCAGGAACGCGCTGCTCCGGGATGCCGTCTACAGCATGCAGCTCACCTCCAGGCTCCGCGAGCTGCATTCGACGGCGGCCGGCTCGCTGCGAAGCATCCACGCGGGAGATCCCGCCTTCTTCGCCGACCTGGCCTATCACTACGAGAAGGCGGGGCAGACCGGCGAGGCAGCCGAGTTCCTGGAACTGGCAGCGGGTCATGCCGCGAGGAGCTTCCTCAACGTGGAGGCGCTCGACCTGTACGGCAGGCTGATAAGGCTGCTCGGCACGGGATGGCGGAGATCCTTCGCCAGGATAGAGCTGGGGACTGTGATGAGCGATCTCGGCAGATGGGAGGACGCAGCCCGGGAATTCGGCGCGGCACTCGACGAGGCCGGCAGCTGTGGATGCCACAGGCTGTGCGCGAAGGCCGCGGTCAGGCTCGCGAGGCTCCGCTTCGACAAGGGCGACGAGGCCGCCGGCGAGGAGCTGCTCGAGAAGGCCTCCTCCTTCCTGGATATCGAGGAGGACCACGTCCTGAGATCCCAGATCTGCACCGTGAAGAGCGTGCAACTCCTGGTCGGCGATGACATACAGGGCGCCCTCCGGCTGTGCCGGGAGGGGCTGGAGCATGCGATGCTCGGAGGCGATGCCGAGCAGATCCTCAGAGCCAGGGGGAGCCTCGGGAACGCCTTCCTGCAATCCGGCGACCGAGACAGCGCTCTCGAGATCTACACCGAGGTGCACGAAGGCGCGATCCAGGCCGGCAACCTGCAGCTGGAGGCGCTCACCACCGGGAACATGGCTCTGATCTACCGTGACAGGGGCGAGCTGGAGAAGGCGGAGAGCCTCACNCGCGATCAGCTGAGGATTGCCGGTGAATGCGGCAACCGCATGCTCGCCTGCATGGCGATGGGCAACCTCGGCAACCATCTTGCGCGCAGGTGGGAGCCCGAAGAGGCGCTCCGATGCTACCGGAGGGCCGTGGAGATGGCGCGCGAGATGGGCAGCGTGGTTCACGAGGCGATCGCCCGCGCCAACCTCGCTCTCCATTGCAGATACGCCGGGCTGCTCGACGAAGCTCTCGCAAACGCGGTCCCGGCGCTCGAGATCTGCCGCGAGAGCGGGCTCGACCACTACCTCGGGGCCTTCCTGCTGACAGTGGGGGAGATATATGCGGACATGGACCGGCCCGAGGAGGCCATGGCCTGTCTGGCCGAGGCCCTGCCGCTGGCACAGGAGCCTATCTACCTGACCGAGGCCAGGGTCCTCGAGGGCGACATCCTGTCGAGATCGGACCGCCAGAGGGCGCTCGAGGTACTCAGGGAAGTGGTGGACGGGAGCGATGCGGCCTATGCCGCGGAAGCCGCATGCCTTGTCTGGAGGATGCTCGGAGACGAGCAGTCGAAGGCCGTCGCGGTCGCGCTCAACAGAAAGCTGCTGGGCTCCGGCGACTATCCCTGGAGAGCCGCAGGCAGGCTCGAATCCATGGGCGAACTCGTGGACAGGCAATCCGAAGCCGCGCGAGGGATGCCGGGAACCTCCGGAGCCTCCGCGGGATAGTCGCTGCTGATGCCGGGCTTCCGGCGAACGGCTCGAAAGGTGGCATATGCCTCGACATCCTTNTCTGTTCCTCGCGGCATTTCTGGGCGTCCTGTGCGCCTGCTCCAACACGGTGACGATCTACGATTACTCGGGGCATGGGAAGGTCCCGCCCGATACGGTCTATGTCGAGAGGCCGGGAGCCGCTCCNGGAGACAGCACCGCNCGCAGGGTGCCCCCCGNCGGCGGAATCCCGGTTCCTCCCGATTCGACNGGAGGCACGCCGATACATCCAGGGCGCTGGACTTCGTTCCAGGCGCTGATNCCCGGAACCGCCAGACTCCAGACCATCTGCGCCCCCATCGACGGGATGACCACCTACCGGGTCATCGGCAACGAGGTCAACGGCAGGGGTTCGAACGGAACGCTCGAGCTCGATCCGGAAACGCGCAGGTCATACGACGGCGCCGTCGAGCACAGCCTGATCCTGGTCTTCAGGAGCGCCGGAAGCTGGCAGGAGAGGCCCGCGTCGGGCCCCCTGCTCGAGATCACGGCGGCCGGCCAGATCACCGCGTTCGAGATGGGGCGGATCGAGCAGATCGAGGTGTCTCCCTCGACGGTCGGTGACTTCGAGGTGCGACTCTGGCTGCCCCTGACGCTGGAGCAGATGAGGGAGATCCAGGTGGGCGACGACGTCACGGTCCTGCTCCACGACGGCGAGAGGCGCATCCTCGGAGTCCTGTCCGCGGACAACATCCAGAACCTCAGGACCTTCTTCGAGATCTACATGATGGGCGACGGTACGAAGAGCATGCTCCCCGAGGGCACCGATCCCGGGGCCCCGGTGCTGCCGCCCGGGGCTGCGACCCTCACCACCGATCAGAGGAACTGAACACAGGCACCAGGCCAGGGCGGGCGCCGGCGGTCTCCCGCCGGCGCCCTTCGATTCATGGCAGCAGGACGGCCTTGCTCGTGGCGTCCCCGAAGGGGGAACGCGCGCGGATCACGTAGAGACCGGCGGGAAGCCGCCGCCCGTCGTCCGTCCGCCCGTCCCACGACAACTCGGAGGAGCCCCGGCCCAGCAGGCCCTCGAAAGGCTCGGCGACCACCCGCCCCGAGAGGTCGAACACGGCGGTCCTCACCAGGCCCGAGGAAGGCATGACGAGCGTCAGCGTGCACCCCGTGCGTATCGGGTTCGGGACGACGGGTCCGAGGACCATGCGCGACGGCAGGAGCGTGCCCGGGCGCAGCTCCAGACCGAGGAGCTCGACGTCGTCCAGGTTCCATCCGCAGAATGTCCATCCATCATTCGTAGGCCCCATGACCCAGGAGATGTAGACCTCGGGCTGCCCGTCCGCGATCCCTGAAAGGTCGTACTCGACCTGCACCCAGTCGGAATCGGCGACATCGGGCCAGATGGGATTGGCCCAGAGCGTCGTCCACTCGTGGTCGCCGAGACTGACAGCGAGACTCGCCGAATCGAATCCCCCCTGGACTCCGAGCCGGCGCATGAACCTGAGATGGACAGCCCTCATGTCGGAGCAGTCGATCACGCCGGTGGAGAGCCTGGTGGGGGCTAGGTAGTTCTCGTAGTCACCCGCGAGGTTGTAGCCGTAGACATGGCTGCCGGTGAAGCCCGACCCGGGATCCGGATACCCGTGCTCGCCTCCCTGGCCCAGCGGCACGCCCCACTGCCAGAGACCCTCGGGGTCCCAGCCNGGGTCNGAGCTCATGTCCCATGACTGAAACGGCTCGGGGTCGCCGATCAGGAGGGTGACGGGGATGGAGGTGTCGCCGCTGTGGTCTGTCAGGTTGGTGAACGACACCTCTATCTCGTAGGCACCTGGACCCAGGACGAGCGCATCGTCCCCCGGGCCGATCGAGAAGGGCAGCGAGTCGCCGGCCGAGAGGACGCCCTGCTGGGGAGCATCGATCGAAAGCCAGCTCTCGGACGGGCTCATGGAGATGCCGTACTGAATGCTCCCGCCGGTGTTGTTGTGCAGCACGAGCTCGCCTGCCTCGGGCTCGAAGGGTCCCCCGACCGGTCCCGCGAATGCAAGCGGGGCTTCGGGGGAGAGGCTGATCCCGTAGTTCTGAGCCATGGCCTTGATGCAGAAGTTGCCCGTGCCGGGATAGGGGTTGCCCTCCCAGCCGTAGAAGTCCTTCCACTCGCCGTCCTCGAGATACCAGCTCTGTCCCGGCTGGGCCGAGGACTCGACGATCGTCCTGTAGCTGGCTCCGAGGAGGACCGGCACGTCAGAAGTCCTGTCGTAGGGCTGCCCCCCCGCGGACAGGTCGAGTCGCACGAAGAAGCTGTCCCCCTCGGCGAAGGAGAGGGCTTCGGGGAGTTCGATCGTCCTGTATCCGTGCTGATCGGCGAAGCCCTGGACCTGTGAGAGCAGCCCGGCCGGCTCGCCTCCGGCCATGCCCGAGTAGATGCTCACGGTGTAATCCGTGCTGTCCTCCGGAACGAAGAAGCCGGACGCCTCGACCATGAGGGCCTTTCCCGCACGGAAGGCGTTCATCGCAGACTGGCAGCCTTCCATGGTGTCCCGGAACCCGTGGTAGTCATGGCAGAAGATCGTGTCCCACGGCATGGGGACGATATCCTGGAAGGAGACGGCGCCCATCTCGGGCTGGCGGCAGGACCATTTGTCGTAGTAGGAGATCCAGAAGAAGCCGTCCAGTCCCCAGCCCGAGCCCCAGCTGTTCTTCACGAGCCATGCACCGGGAAGGGGCGCCTGGGTGGTGAGCGTGTCGTTCCACCCGATGATGGCGACGGCATGGTTGGGGTCGGTGGTATCGTCGGGCGGCTGGTAGTGGATGTAATCCTGGATGAACTGATCGCTGTAGCACATGCATGTGCCCACGACCCCGTGGTCCATCAGCGCCTGCTTGATCTTCTCGATACCCTCCAGGTTGTCGCCGATCGTCATCCAGTCGACCCTGAGAGGGTAGTAGTAGTGATAGGAGTCGGAACTGCGTCCGGGAGGGGAGTCGAACGACTGGCCGTCCGAGTCCCTGACGGCGCCTTCTCCACGGGACAGGTAGGCCGTCGAGACCATGTAGTCCCCGCCCATGTGCACCTCGAGGCCGCCTCCCGACGGAGGGTCGGTGTCGTCGTTGTTGTACATGTTGAAGCCGTTCCACCAGTCGAGGTGGTACTCCGCGAGGTTGGGCTCGCCCTCNTCGCCGGCCTCCTCCCATGCTCCGGTCATCAGGAGGTTCCCNTCGATGGAGGCCATGGTGCCGTGAGTCCAGCAGGTGCCTCCATCCTGGCTCTTCACGGAGGTGACGAAGTTTTCTCCATTGTAGTCCCTGAGGTCGAACGC
>JGI20214J51650_10001783_pt1 | contig 13716 bp, 8 predicted proteins | sample WetSurMetagenome_FD_51650 | JGI IMG/M metagenome (IMG submission 51650) | reverse complement strand
ATAGCCTTGAAGGCCTGACAATCCTTGCGATACACCCGTAGCAGTTCACTCACCTCCTCGATAAAGCCGTTTTCAAACATTTCTTTGACCCGCTGGTCGATTCTTCGATAAAGCTCTTCACGTGGAACCGCAATGCCCAGCTTCAGCCAGCGAAATCCAAGCAGCGCTTCCCGTGGTTCCTGATGCCAGACGCTCATCGGCCTGCCGCTGAGGAGGTAAACCTCGTACGCCCTGATAATGCGCGGGACATCCCTTTCCATGATGCGTCGTGCCGCATCTGGATCGATTCGCCGCAGTGCACGATGAAGTCGCCCTGTGCCGCCACGCCCAGCGATCTTGCGCATCTGCTCTCTCAGTTCCTCCGACCTGCCTGGGCCTTCAAACAATCCCTCGATAAGTGATTTTAGATAAAATCCTGTCCCCCCGGCGACGAACGGCAGATGGCCGCGGCTGCATATACTGTTGAGCGCTTCCCGCGCCAGGCGCTGGTAGTCACCTGCGGTAAAATCTTCGTCCGGATTTCTCAGGTCCAGCATGTGGTGAACGATCTTTTCGCGATCCTCAGGCGAAGCCTTGGCGGTACCAATGTCCATCCCTTTATAGATCTGGAGCGCGTCGCAGCTTACGATCTCTCCGGAGAATCTGGCGGCCAGACCTATTGCCAGCCGGGTTTTTCCGGAGGCTGTGGGTCCCAGAATCACAATGCCTGGATAATTTCTGGACATCGGATTTATCCCAGCCTGAAGTAATAACGGATACTGGCGATGATCACGAGGATGATCGCCAGTACTATTATCCCCAGTATCTGAGATTGTTGTCGGTCCATTCGATTAATAGGCCGATCAGTAGGCCTTATGAATCTCGACTCCAGTATAGTAGGTTTTGAGGATTTCTTCGAAGCTGCGCCCGGCGCGTGCCATGCCGAAAGCGCCTACCTGGCAAAGACCTACGCCGTGACCCCAGCCGTGCCCATGAAAAGTGAAGTGGCTGATGCTTCCATCGGGGTCCGACGTCCGGGATATCGCAAAGAGCGTGTCCCGCAGGCCCAGAGCATTGCGAACCTGATAGCCGTTCAGTTCCTTGGCTCCGCGCGATCCTACGACTCGAATCCGGACCACGCGGCCCGATTCGCCTAGCTTGGCCGGCTGGATGTCTCTGATTTCCCCCAAATTTCCCGCCAGCGGCCGGAGTTTTTCCGCCAGCACAGTCCGCGTCATTGTGACATCCCAGGCGGCCGCGGGAGAATAACGATCGCTGGAAGCACCCGTCGCATTGAGCTCGACCTCGAGTAGATCAATCTTCCCATCGCCGGCGAGATGAAAGTTCAGCTTTTCATTTCCGATGACCTGAAGTCTGTCCACGGGCATGATACGTCCCTGTTCCAGGCGGAACAGGCTTAGATTCGGCGCGAGGAGAAAATCCTGAATTCGATTTCCGCCTTTAAGGGAAATCATCGAGCTTTCCCCTTCACTTGAGGCCGCTGACGCGAAGCCCACAAAGATCCCCTTGCGGAGAATGCTAGGCTGCGCCGATTCGATCCAGCGCAAGATTATCGACAGGGCATCGCTTCGGAGCACCGCCTCCAGAGGGCGCGCGCTGTTATCCGGGAAAGGGCGCCATTGGCCGGTCCTTATGACGTAGGCCAATGCTTTGCGGGCGGTCGCCGGAACGGCGTTCCCGTCTTTAAGATTGTTCAGATAATAATCAATATCAGCCGCAGACACTGTTCGGTCGATATCGGCGGCACCAAAAAAGGACTCGGCGGCGTACTTGAGGAACTCTGCCCGGGCGGCGACACTGTTGCGGGCAGGCGTTTCGGCCGATGACGTGGATTTACCGGCCAGTTTTCGGGCCTCACTTAGCCAGTCCGCTACTTCTTTTCCCGTGGGACGTCCGGAGAGGTATTCTCCGGTGAGGGCTTCAGTTTCAATTATTCCGAGAATCGCGGCCAGTTCCAATTCCCGGTTGGCGAAACTGCCGTCATCTGAAACGATCATCTTCTGAAGTTTGTGGCTGCCGGTCAGCATCATCCCGTCCTCAGCTTCAGGATCGCTTTCAATCGCGCAGAAAACGCTCTTTAGATAGGGGACCTCGGGGGCGTCAAAGACATTGGAAAAATTTTCGGTTTTTCCGCCGCAGGTTGAGGTGTACATTGCATCGATCAGCTTGTCCTGATAGTAAATTGCCAATCCGTAAGTGCTGGCCACGGCGGAATTGGAAAGATCATTTTCCTCTGCTGCACCGCCGTATACCTGAGTCCTTGTGTCTGCCGTCAGGTCATAACCTTCGGCGCGCAATCTCCCCATGTTTTTCAGCGCATAGGTTCTGGCGGCGATGGCCTGGGCGGCAAGCGCCGCAGGCTCGGGAAATGTGGTCGGGCTGAGTTCTGCTGGAACCACGCCCAGGAGGTATTCTTCCATTCCCACCTGATTGACCAGCGTGAGCAGCCCGCTGTTGTTCAGGCGGACATCCAGAATGCCTCGATAAGACTTTGCATCGGCACGGAGGTGCTCCATATTTGAGGCCGGGAAAAACAAGAAGCCTGCCGAACTGATTCTGAGCAGCCCGCCAGGTCCATGAAGAGCGAGGGTCGATTTCCTTGCCGTGTTGACAATTGCATCGCGAACCACAAAAGCGCCCTGGAACGACGATAGGACGCCAGTTGCGAAGGTCCGAGCTTCTGCGCTGGTGGCAAATTCGCCCATGCGGACCTGATATGTGCGCAGGGACTCATTTTCATTGACGATCACGGGAATGCGAAATTTATCGCTCAGCTGGTTGCACAAATCCTCTGCCGCCGCCTGCTTCGAAAAGGAAGCGACCTGAACGCGATAATACGCGGAAGCTTCCTCGCCCTTCTGCTCCACCCGTATGAGCAAATCACCCCGAACCGGCTGACGGACGGCATCCGCTTGCCTTTCCTGCACGAAGAAGCCTCCTGGAGCCGTAATGCGTATTTCCTTGGCGGCAGTCATGAGCCCGATGCGGATAGATGGGCCTCTGGGAATGTCCAGGACAGGGATTCTGGATTTGGCATCGGTCTCGGGAATTATGGGCGGTGGATAGGTCGGTGTTTCCGGCGCGGGCGGTGTGCCTGCGGCGGATTGGGCCGGACCTGGGCTGGGCGGGAGCGGGGCTTTGACCTCAGTCTTGCGGCCGCAGGCTAACAAAAAAACTGCCGCCAGGAAAAAAAAAGGCAAGGATGCGGCAACGGGAAATTTTGGGATACAGTCGATAGCTGCCAAGCCGAGATTCTCAATCCTATGTTTGCGCATCACCCCGCCGAGGCACAGTTATTTATGCCCAAAAGACTGCTGCTACTGGCGCTCGTTGTATGAGAAAACAAACTTGGCACCGACACGGCTGCCGGGAAAACCCTTCGGCAACGGAGGAAAGGGATTCGACCCCAGGATAGCACTGAGAGCGGCGATGTCCAGGGAATCGCTCCCCGAGGAGATCACAATGCGGGCGTCGGCAGATCGCCCATCCCTATCAATATAAAATATCACGGTTGTGCGACCCTGGGATTTGCGCAAATTGGAAGGGATCATCCAATTGCCTTTGACCCGCTCGATGACGAGATTTGCGTACTCGCCCAGCGGAAATCCCTTGTTGTCAAAGAGGCCGCTCCCTTCACTGCGGATAGCCTCTTGCTCGCTAGCGAATACCTGTGTGGAACTCTGTGTCGTTTCTGCCGGCGGTTTGACGCCGGAACCTTCATTAATGGCTTTTATCGCCGAATTGAGCTCCGCACCTTGACTGGGAGCGGGAAGCGGGATCATGGTGGGCCTGCCCGCGGCGGCATCGCTTACTTCTATCTTTGGAACCCCCTGGCCGGATTCCGTTACGGATCTTTCTNNGGCCGCGTTGGCGATTTGCGCTGATGATGGCGGCAGCTTGATGTCGGGTTCCTGGCGGTTTTCGGGTTTCGGCGCAGCCTGGACGGCGGGAATCCCCCGAACCGGCAGATCCTTCGTCTCCCACCGGACACTCACCGGAGCCTCAGTTCCGGTCTTGTTCCGATCGGGAATATTTTTCCTCAGAGTTGCTTCTGAGGGCATAGGCATGGGCATGGTGCTGCGAATGATTGCGACGGTGCGCCAGTCATCGTCGTGAGCAGACTTGGCAGAAGAAAAGACGCCGGAGATAAGGGAAAGAGGCCGAAAACTATGATGCAATCCTCCCTGGAGCAGCCAGGGATTCTGGATTACGACCACGACGGCTGCGGTATGAGCGGCGCAGCTTAATACCCAGGACGCAACTATAGTCTTTGTCGGTCGGTTTCTTTTATTGACGTCAATTGCATATTCAAACATGGTCTTCGCCGGCCCGTGGGGCTAACCTCAAGTATAGAAAGCTGCTGGAGTGGTGTCAATTTCGCGTGCCTGCGCCTTTTCGGCCTGCGCCAGTATCTGGAGAGCTAATCCCAAAGCCTGCCTTCCTTCCGCGCCCGTGCACTCCACCTGTGTGCCATTCCGGATTGCGCTGATGAATGAGAGCAACTCCTCTTCCAGCGGTTCTTTCTTGACCGGCGTAAGCTTGCTGCTGATGATCTGAGGCGAGCCGGCCGCGGCAGGACGGCTCAGACTATAAACCGCCACGTCCTGCCGGGTGTAATCGAGCGAAATGTAATCCTGCTTTTGGAACAGCCTCAATTTGCGGATCTTTTCCATTGAAACCCGGCTGGCGGTCACATTGGCCACGCATCCGTCTTCAAACTGGAGCCGCGCGTTCGCGATATCTATGCGATTAGTCAGGATTGCAATTCCGACCGCTGTAATAGAGCAGAGAGGAGAAGGGGACAGCAGGCAGATTATATCCAGATCGTGGATCATCAGGTCGAGGATAACGTCAATGTCAAGGCTTCGGGGGGAAAATAATCCCATCCGGTGAGCTTCGAAGAAACGTGGCCGCTTCACTATCTCTCTGAGCGCCCTGACTGCCGGATTGAAGCGCTCCAGGTGCCCAACCTGCAGCACGCGGCCGGCAGCGGCAGCATCGGAGATCAGGCGGTCCGCCCCTTCGAGCGAATTGCTGATGGGTTTCTCGACCAGAACATGAACGCCCTCTCTCAAGAAAGCTTCGCCCACATCGGTGTGGAGCGTGGTCGGAGTTGCGATGCTGACTGCATCCACCTTCCCAAACAGGTGCCGATAGTCTGTGAAGGAACCGGTCTGCAGCGGTCGCGCTATTTCCGCGGCCCGGCCAGGGAGAGTGTCCACAACGCCAACCAGGTCGACATTGGGCAAGCCGGCATATACGCGAGCGTGATGCTGTCCCAGGGCTCCAACCCCGACAACTCCTACCCGGATCTTATTCACAGATGCTCCCTTGGTACATGAACTCCCAGTTATGAAAGAATTTATTTTGCGCGGTTCTGATCCATTCATTCGGAGAATCGGTTTTATCAATCATCTGCCGTATCCATTGGCGGCAGGCCCACGACGGCGATCTCGTTCCTGTCGGCCAGATCCACGAGCTTCTCCCGATTAAAAATGATAGTGCGCCGCGAATCCAGCACCAAAGCCGTGGCTCCTGACTCGATCATAACCTCTATGGTGGGCACGCCCACGACAGGAACATCGAAGCGCATGTCTTGATTCGGTTTGCTTACTTTTATTACCGTCAGCCCGGCTTTGTGTGCGAGTTCTCCCGCCCTACGAATTACCGAGTCAGTCCCTTCCATTGCCTCAATAGCCACGATGGCCTGGTTACTCACTATAACGGTCTGGCCGATATCCATCAAAGCGATTTTGTGGGCGATGGGGCGGCCGTATTGGACATCTGCCTGCTCGTCCGCATTGAGTCCCCGACGAGTTAGCGCCCCTTCGGGTGCTAGGTTAGGTTTCAGCAAGGAAGTAGAATCTACCAGGGTAATCCCCTCATTCTTGAGCACACATGCGACGCCGCCGATCAGGGCATCGGTGTTCTTCTGCTTCAGACCGGCGAGCATACGGATCATGGTGAGGTCGGGGAGGGAGGATCCGAATATCTGGACATGCTTGACTTGCCCGGCCATGATCGCCCGAGTCACGCCGGCGTTCTTGAACACGCGAATCAACTTTCCCAACTGACCCAACCCCAACCAGTGAACCGGATAACCGCAGGACGCGATCTCCGGGAAGGCTTCTTCTTTGATCGCAGCAACGATCATCTCTATCTGCTGCTCCTTGGCAGACTGAATCACCTGGAAGGGAAATTGTCCGTTGCCGGCAATCAGCCCGATTTTCTCGACGTTGTTTTCCATTGTCTTTAATTGCCCGGCCGGCTCCACACAATCGCGGCATCAAGCGGAAGGCATCGAAACCTGACGCATGCGAATGATCACTCCGTCAACGAATGAACCCGCGCGCCGACGTTTCGATGAATTCAATCAGAGTGGCCACCTCAGGAGCGCTCCATTCTCTTTCTCGCAGCTTAGCCAGGGCGTCGCCGGCATTCAGTTGGGAACGAAAAAGAATTCTATATGCCTGTTTAAGCTGCTCGATGGATTGGGGCGGAATGCCTTTCCGGTTCAGGCCGATGGAATTGATGCCGTAAATCTGCGCTCCATTGCGATTCCCTACCGTTTTGATATAGGGCAAGGCATCACGGGTTATGACCGAAAACCCGCCGATAAAGGCATGCAAACCAACTCGGCAGAATTGATGTATGGCGGAAAATGCGCCCACGGTCGAATGGTCTGCCACCGATACGTGGCCTGCGAGCGTGGCCGCATTGGCCATAATGATGTCACTCCCCACTTGTGAATCGTGTGCCACATGACTGTAAGCCATCAGCAGATTGCGGCTACCGATAGTAGTAGTAACATGGCCGCCGGGTGTGCCTCGGTTCAAAGTGACGAATTCCCGAAACATATTGTCGTCGCCAATCTGAAGAAAAGTCCTCTCCCCTTTGTACTTCAGGTCCTGGGCATCGGTGCCGACGACACAGTTGGGGAAAAAATGACACCTCTGTCCGATGGTCGTCCAGCCACGGATGTATACGTAAGCGTCCAGGCGAGTCAAAGCGCCGATCTTGACTTCCGGTCCAATGGTGCAAAAGGGACCGATCATCGCCTGGGAGTCGATTTCAGCCGTCGGATCAATAATTGCTGAGGGGTGAATGGTCATATCATATCCTGGGAGCCTCTCTGAATTCTCGAACGGGCTCCTAAGTCCGTAACAGTCACTCCGCGTCGCCTCCCGAAGCCGTCCCGTAAGTTGCGGCCGCCTGGCATCAGCCGCGATCGACGATTGCGCAGGACAATTCTGCTTCCGCTGCCATCTTCCCGTCGACGAGGGCTTCACCTCTCATCTTGAAATAGCGGCCGCGTCGTTTCAGGACTGTGACCACAAGCCGAACCTGATCTCCCGGAATGACGGGATGGCGGAAGCGACAGTTATCAATGGCTGAAAAGTAAACCAGTTTTGAAGCCCGGTTCTCGTCCGAGCTGAATAGAAGAATCACTCCCACCTGGGCGAGCGCTTCGACCAGCAACACTCCGGGCATTACAGGATGGTTAGGAAAGTGTCCCTGAAAAAACGGCTCATTGATCGTAACGTTTTTTAAAGCCACCATCCGAGTTGAGCCGTCGGATTCCAGAATTCGATCGACCAGGAGGAAAGGATAACGGTGCGGCAATATCCTCAATATTTCATTAATGTTCTGAATTGAGTAATCGCTGTCCATTACTTTTCAAATCCGTTGCACATGGCGAGAGATTGACCGTCCGGCTTTCCCTGCCCCCACGCCCCGTCTTCACGGCTTCTTCGCAGGCGCGCTTATCGGATATGCCTGATTGTAAGCTTTGATGACATCTTCGGTAATGATCAGGGAGGGATCCACGTACGCATCGCGCGCGGCATTGAGATAAAGCACTGCGCTGAGTTTTCTCTCCTGAGAAAGTTTTTCAATTATCGGGAGCATTCTGCGACCTACATAATTGGTCGCACGCGTGCGCAGGCTATCGATCTGTTTCTGAGAGTCTTCCTGAAAACGCTGGAGAGCCGTGCTTTTGATGTCAAGTTGATCTTGCAGATCGGCTTGAGCCTCGTCCGTCAGCTTGTCAGCCTGAGCAGTGAGCTGATTTCGAAGGGACTCGGCTTCTTTGCGCAATTTATCGAGTTCCTGGTTCTTGCCATCAACAAAATTCTGGACGTCGGCAAGCTCTCGTTTCCCCTCTTCGCAAGTGACGATTGCCTGTTCCAGATTTAACCAGGCTATTTTTAATGGAGCAGAGGCCGCTGCCGGAGCCTGGCTCAATGCCTGGCCGGCCTGCGAAAATCCCAAGGCTGGCACCCACAGCGCGGCGCATAACAGTTTCAAAATTAATCGGCTCATTCGAGTTTCTCTCCTTTGGTCGACCTGTCCGGGCAAAACTGCCTCCCTCAGGCCGCCGGGCCCACAGAGGCAAGCCTATAAAATAGCGAAATTTACTACACTTCGGATCAATAGGCAAAAGGGAATTAGAAACTGCGCCCGATGGTGAACTTAAAATCGCTGTTCTTCTCATGAATATGGACGCGCTTAGAACCCAGAAAAACATCATTATGGTAGCGTTGAGGATTGAGGGCCAGGATCAGGCGGAAGGGTGCTGAGATAATCGGAAGGAGAAATTGGAATTCGACCCCTGTGGAGCTGCGCATGAAATAATTCGTGCTGCCTATTATCTCGGCGGTCGTAGAGGCGCCGAAGCTGCCCAGGGATGACTTGCGAGTGACACTGGAAATACCCGCATCATAGAACAAGGAGATTGACAAGGGACCGGCGATGGGCATGCGGTAGTCCAAATTGAACATTAACGAAGTGTCGCCCCCGACCGAAACGATGGACCTGACAACCTTTTTCAGCCCGTCGTTTGGATCTACGATCGGCGTGCCGTTTGAATCGACCGACCTGGTGGAGGCGATGGCCAATGGACTTATAGATCGAAGGTCAAATCCGCGGATTGTGGTCTCGCCGCCAATGAAGAATCTCTCATAGAAGGGAATGCTTGAATCGCCATAGGGAAATATGTATTGCCCTATGAAGCGGAATCCGAAGGTATTCCGGCCCTGACTCAGCCATCGGTCGCGCAGGTAACGCCGCAATTCAATCGATGGACGAACCATTTGGTAGCTTCCGCCCAATGCTCCGCCGGATAGCGCGAACGACAGGTTCAGGGCGGTTCCAGCCGTGGGGCTAAAGTAGTCGTTGGTCGAGTTGTAAGTCAGCATGGGCGTTACTTCGCTGCGCCTGATCCCCGTCAACGCCGTGCTTCTGTCGACCTTGCCGGATACCGATCCCACAAATTGACCGAGCGCATAGGACTCGAATCCCGGTGCGATGCCACTTATCTTGATCTTCTGATAGGAATAACTGCTGCCGAACGACCAGAACGAATAGCCGAGACGCCGGCTTACAGTCGTTGAGACTCCGGCTGTCCTCTGCGTGAAAAGCTCGGTCGGCTTGCCACTGGAGAAGTCGGTCACGCCGAAAGCACTATAAGTATCGTAACGATAACGCTGATTGAAAACCGATAAATTCAGGGACCAACGGCTGTCAAGAAGATAGGGCTCGGTAAACGAGATAGTGAAGTCCGTGGTGCGAGTGCCTGCCGTGACGCCGAAATCAATAGATTCGCCTCGACCCATGAAGTTGTTGGTCGAATAATTGAGGCCCAGGAAGCTCCCTGATATTCCGCTGACTCCACCCTGGAAACCAATGGACTGCTGACTCTTCTCCTTCACTTTTACCGACACATCCACCGTGCCCGCTTTCTCGTCGGGCTTGACTTCATAATCTTTCTCTTCAATCTTTTCAAAGAATCCGAGTTGGTTCAGGCGCAGAACGGAAACGTCCAAAAGCTGGGTGCTGAAGACCTTCCCCTCCTCCAGGGCGAATTCCCGCCGCATGACTCTGTCCCGAGTCTTAGTGTTGCCTTCAAAATAGATGCGACGGACAAAAAACTGTCGGTCGGGCTGGAAGTCAAAGGTGAAATCCATCGTTTTTTTGGCGTTGTCGAGGTTCTGTTCCGGTATGTAGGACCAGTTGATGTAACCGTAATTCCCGTACACTTTCTTGATTTGATCGAGCGTGTCCTTGACCTTCTTAAAGACGATCACATCACCGGGATTCATTCCAAACGCCTTGGTCAGCGCATCGCAATTGAGAACGCCGCAATTTTTCAACTCAAGCTTGCCCAGCCGATATTGCTCGCCCGACTCGATCGGAATCTCGACGAAGAACTGCTGTTTGGTTTTGCGGATTAAGGGGAGCGGTCCGCGCGGACCTTCAAAAATGCGCGTTGTCGGTTGCCCGACTTGAATCTGCATATAGCCGTGATCCTTGTAGTAAGCCTTCAGGTTCGTTTCGATGTCGTACTCGAGCTTGGACTGATGATATTTGTCCATCCCTTTGAATGCGGTCATGAGGGAACGCTCCTTGTCCAGTTTCAGCGCTCCCTTCAATTCTCCGTCATTGAACACTGTATTGCCGACAAACCTAATTCTTCCAATGCGGACCGCAGCTCCTTCCTCCAGGATAAATCTCACACGCATGTTGGAGGGAGGAATGGGCTCAACTTCCGAACGGACAGTCCCCAAAGGCTTCCCGTTCTGTGTCATGAGGTCCTTCAGGGCGCGCTCTGCGGCTCGAATCTTGGATGGATCGTACTGGCTGTCAACGGTGAGACCGATCTTCTTGGTCTTGAACTCATTCAAGATGTCGGACTCGGTGAAGGATTTGTATCCCGAATACTCCAGGGAGCGGATGAGGGGCTTCTCTTTCAAAACAAAAGTAACTATTTTCCCGGTATCCCCATCCGTTTCCAGAATCTCAACATTTTCAAAAAAGTTTGCTTTATAAAGCGCGCGCAGATCGAATTCCAAGCGGCTTCGGTCGAAAGGTTCACCGGGCCGAGACTGGATATAAAATCGAACGGTATCTTCGGGGATACGCCGGTTACCGCGGATATCTATGCGTTCAATAGTTATCTGCTCGGGTTGCTGGGCAGTGGCCCGGGATTCCTGACAGAGGAATCCGATAATGATGCAGATCCCTATTTTCAACACTCTAGACATCCATCCTCCATCTCAGCCGGTGCTGCAAANNCAGCGGAAAAGCATTCGATGCGCTCCAGCCCTCAGAAGAAATGCATATCTTAGTTGAAACCGGGAGTGAAATCCAGCATGAGATCCGCCGAAAAACCTGCTGCTGAGTTGATCTACTGGCCTGTAACAATTGAATCAACAGCTACTCCGTCGCTGGCGCGCTTTGAGCGCTATGATCGGCGACTGCAGCTACTATCAATACGTCTGCTGCATACCGTTAGTTGCCCGGCTTTGGGCTGGACTCCGCAGTCTGAACCGCAGGGGCATAATGGAGGCTATCGCGATCCAGGTAGATCTCGAGGCTTTCCTCAGTACTGAAGCGCTGCTGGATTAGAGCTTCTGACAGAGGATCTTCGATATATCTTTGGATGGCACGACGCAGGGGGCGAGCCCCATAAGCCCTGTCGTGGCAAGTTCGCTTTACGATCCACCGGGCCACTCCCGGCAGGAGTTTTATCGAGATCTTCTTTTGCTTCATCTCCAGATTTACCTGAGTGATGAGCAAATCGACGATCTTTTCCAGATCCTCGTCCGTTAAAGACTCAAACAGTATGGTTTCATCGAGACGATTGAGGAATTCAGGATTAAAGGTTCGTCTCACTTCCGCATGGATCAACTCTTCGGTTCTCATAGCGTCGCTATCCGAACTCGAAGAGAAGCCGAGGTGACCCCGCTTTTCAAGAAATCTGGCGCCGAGGTTGGACGTCATGATGAGGATGCAATTCTTGAAATCGATCATATTCCCGAGAGAATCGGTCAATTGCCCGTCTTCGAAAACCTGCAGCAGAATGTTGTAGACATCAGGATGCGCCTTTTCGATTTCGTCAAAAAGCACGACGGAGTAAGGATTGCGCTTGACCTTTTCAGTCAGCTGGCCCCCTTCCTCATGGCCGACATAGCCCGGCGGCGAACCGATCAGCTTGGATACGGAGTGCTTTTCCATGTACTCCGACATGTCCAGCCGTATCACAGCGTTNTCGGTGCCGAACAAAAAAGCGGCCAAAGATTTGGCCATTTCGGTTTTGCCGACGCCGGTGGGGCCAAGGAAGAGAAACGATCCCACCGGACGTTTGGGCGACTTGAGACCGGCCCGGGAGCGACGTATGGCCTTGCTCAGAGCGCTGATGGCTTTATCCTGGCTGATCAATCTCTTGTGCAGTTCCTCTTCCATGCGAAGGAGCTTTGACATCTCCTCCTCATGAATCGAGGACATAGGTATGCCAGTCCACTTTGCTATCACATCCTCGATATCTTCGCGCGTCACTTTTAGGGGGACAGCGGTCTTCAGTCTCCAACGCTCCTTTATAAGCTGAAGATTCTCCTGTTCCAGATCTTCCTCGCGCCGGTAGCGGGCGGCCTTTTCAAACTCCTGAGAGGAAATGGCGTTTTCAATTCTGCCGTCGATCACCCGAATCCGGCGCTGGACATTGATAATCTCTTCCGGAATCGATGTGGCGCGCAGCTTCACGCGCGCGCCGGCCTCGTCAATGAGGTCAATCGCCTTATCGGGGAGGAATCGCTCGGTTAGGTATCGATTTGAGAGGTACACCGATGCTTCAATCGCCTCGTCGGTGTACTTCAGATGGTGGAAGGCCTCATATTTTCCCTTGATCCCGCGCAGAATTGTGACGCTTTCCTGTTCGGTAGGCGGGGATACTTTAATCGCCTGGAACCTGCGCTCGAGCGAACGGTCCTTCTCGATCGAACGCCGATAATCATGGGGGGTTGTTGAGCCCACGCATTGTATCTCGCCCCTGGAAAGAGCAGGCTTGAGGATATTGGCTGCGTCGAGCGATCCTTCTGCCGATCCGGCACCGACGAGCGTGTGCAGCTCATCGATGAAGACGATCAAGTCTCGGTTTTCCACCAACTCCTTTAAAATCGTCTTCAACCGTTCTTCGAACTGGCCCCGGTACTTGGTGCCGGCCACGATCAGAGAAATGTCCAGCGCCAGGATCCTCTTGTCCTGCAATTGAGGCGGCACTCGCCCGGATACGATTTTCTGCGCCAACCCTTCGACGATGGCTGTCTTGCCGACGCCAGGCTCGCCTATGAGGACAGGACTATTCTTGGTCCGGCGGGACAGGATTTGGATCATGCGCTCGATCTCGTTTTCCCTGCCGATCAACGGATCCAGGGCCTCGTTGGCAGCGGCTTCGGTCAGATCTCTTGCAAACTCCGCCAGACTGAGCGGTTCCTTCGAACGATTCTGCAGACACTTCTCGGATATTCCCCGGATCAACTCTTCCCTGATGATCGACAGTCGCAGGCCACGCTCGCGCAATATTTCCGCTGCGACGGATTTTTCTTCTCGCAGCAGTCCCAGAAGCATGTGTTCGGTCCCGATACATTTGTGTGAAAGCCGTTCCGATTCTTCCGCCGCGGCGTTTAATACCCGTTTGCACTCATCAGAAAAAAGGAGGTCTACCGACGTGGAAACCCTTTCGCGGACCAGAGCGCGGCCCTCTATCTCTTTTCTAATGCTATCGATAGACGCATTGGTCCTGGGAGAAAAGCGACTGGTGAGATTCTTATCTTCACGAATCAAGCCCAGCAGGAGATGCTCGGTCTCGATGGTGGGACTTCCAAACTGGCTGGCTTCATATCTGGCAAAAAATATGACCCGCCGTGCCTTTTCCGTGTA
>JGI20214J51650_10001782_pt1 | contig 13717 bp, 13 predicted proteins | sample WetSurMetagenome_FD_51650 | JGI IMG/M metagenome (IMG submission 51650) | reverse complement strand
TGTGCGGCTCGAGAAACGGATGTCCTTCTCGCGCTCGGCGACCTCGGCCAACGTGCGCGGCAGCTCGCCGCGCGCGCTGAACAGATCGATCTGGAAGATCGTCGCGCTGTCGGCGTCCAGGTTCTCTACGACATGGCTGAGCGGTGTGTTCGAGACCAGGCCGCCGTCCCAGTAGTCGCGCCCGTCGATCGAGATTGCCGGGAATCCCGGTGGCAGCGCGCCGCTGGCCATCACATGCTCGGGAGTAATGCGCTGTTGGCGGTTGTCGAAGTACTCGAAATTGCCGCGCTTGACGTCGACCGCGCCCAGGCTCAGCCGCACCGGGCCGTCGTTCACGCGCTCGAAGTCGACGAGCTCGAGCAAGGTGTGGCGCAGCGGCTCGGTGCTGTACAGGCTGGGTCGGGGCAGTTCGCCGGGCCACCACGCGACACCCGGGCGCGGCTCGAAGAACGCCGGCAGCCCGAATGCGGCGCCGAACATCGCGGCGCAGTCGTTAGCCCAGGCGCGCAGCGGACCGTCGCTGCCGGCCCAGACTGGGTTCGGCAGGTCGACCGAGACACGGGTCCAGAACTCCTGCAGCCTCGCGCAGCGCTGCTCTGGGGCGTTTCCGGCGATGAGCGCCGCGTTGATCGCGCCGATCGAGATGCCGGCGACCCAGTCGGGATGCTCGCCGGCCTCGGTCAGTGCCTCGCAAGCACCGGCCTGGTAGGCGCCGAGCGCCCCACCGCCTTGCAGCACGAGCGCGGTGAGGGGTTCGGCGCGGCGATCGGCACGGCGTTTCGAAGGGCGGGCAGGCGGGCGATTCACGGCGGGCGGACCTCGGTGCTGGGCGACGCCCCAGTGTCGCGATGGCGCGGTCGGCACGACAGGGCCGCCGGTCACCCCGCGGTCACCTTCGGCGCGTGACCTTGGTCATGACAGGCTGGCCGCAAACACGTTTACCGCGAGCGCGAGAACGATGAGGTTGAACGCGAACGACAGCAGCCCGTGCGCCAGGCCGACGCGACGCATCGCGCGCGTCTGCAGCGTCACGTCGGAAACCTGGGAGGTCATGCCGATGACGGCGGCGAAGTAGAAGAAGTCGAGATAGTTGGGGTCCTCGCCGCCCGGAAATGCGAGCCCGCGCGGCGGCTCGCCGGCGGCGCGGTCCGGACGGTAATAGGCGCGGGCGTAGCGCAGCGCGAAGGCGGTCTGGATCAGCAGCCAGGCCCCGGCGAGCGAGAGCAGCGCCAGCGCCAGATGCAGCCAGCGGTCGGGGCCATGCAGGCTGCGTGCGGTGTTCACCGCCAGCAGCACCGCTGCCAGGCTGGCGCAGGAGGCGAGCGTGATGAACGCGAACAGCATCGGCGCGCCGGGGTCGTTCCACTGCGCGCGCCGCCGCGTGCCGGGCGCGTCCAGGCGCAGCACGGCCCACCAGACAAAGCCGAGATAGACGCCGAAGTAGACCACCCAGCCGGCGAGCAGCGCCGTCACGGGCGAGGCCGCGTCGCGACGGCCGAGTGTCCAGCCGACCGCGAGCGCCGGCACGAGCGCGAAGAACTGGCGGCCGAGGGCACTGATGCGCGCCGACCAGTGCAGGCCATGGATCGGGTGCAGCAGCATGGCGGCGAAGTTTGCCACGTGCCGTGTCGGCGCAGAACGTGACCCCGGCGCGTCTGCACGACGAGTTCCAGCACTTCGGCTCCGCGCCCGGCGTGGCCTAGAGTGGAAGCGCCGATGACAGCCCGCAGTGCGACGGGCGCAGGTCCGGGGACGGGAGAACGACCGCCGGGGTTCGGGCCGCACGCCGATCGGAGCGCCCCACGCCGTGCCACCGGGCCAAGGAGACGCCATGGCCTCGCCCTCCGAATCCGTCCGCCCGCTCGGGCCGCTGCAGGTGCTGCTGCTCGCAATTCCCTGCGTCGCTGTGCTGGCCGTGCCCTGGTTCAACCGGCACGAGCCGACGCTGTTCGGGCTGCCATTCTTCTACTGGTGGCAGTTGTTGTGGGTGCCCTTGTCTGGGGTGTTCATCGCGATCGTCTACCGGATGGTCGTGCGTCCTGGCGGCGGGGACTGAGCGCTGAACGTCACCGCCACCGCAGTCTTCGTCTCGCTCTTCGCCGGCATCGCGGCGCTGGGTTTCCTCTCGACGCGCTGGAAGAAGGGCGACCTCGGCGAGCTGCACGAATGGGGCCAGGGCGGACGCCGCTTCGGCGGCTGGATCACCTGGTTCCTTATCGGCGGCGACCTCTACACCGCCTACACCTTCATCGCTGTGCCGGCACTCGTGTTCCGCGCTCGCGCGCTGGGCTTCTTCGCGCTGCCGTACATGGTGCTCGTGTACCCGCTTGTGTTCGCGATCCTGCCGCGACTGTGGGTCGTGGCGACGAAGCGCGGCTTCGTCACCGCGTCGGACTTCGTCGCCGGGCGCTTCGGCAGCCCAGCGCTGGCGCTCGCGATCGCGCTGACGGACATCGTCGCCACGCTGCCCTTGTTCGCGCTGCAGCTGGTCGGGTTGCAGGGCGTGATCGGCGGGCTCGGCTTTCCGACCGGGCATGGCCTGTTAGGCGACGTGCCGCCTTTGGTGGCGTTCGTGATCCTGGCCGCGTTCACCTATACCAGCGGGCTGCGAGCGCCGACGTCGATCGCGGTCGCGAAGGACCTGCTCGTCTACGTGACCGTGATCGCGCCTATCGTCGTTGTGCCGATCCGGATGGGCGGCTTCGGCGCGATCTTCACTGCATTGCCCAAGGAGCATCTGCTGCTGCCGCCGGTGAAGGACGGCAACACCGGCACGATGTCCATCTACGCCAGCCTGGCCTTCGGCTCGGCGCTCGCGCTGATGCTCTGCCCGCACACGACCACCGCGGTGCTTGCCGCCAAGGGGCCGAACACACTGCGCCGCAACTGGGTCTTTCTGCCGGCCTATTNTTTCGTGCTCGGCTTGATCGCACTGCTCGGCTACGTGGCCTATGCCGCCGNGATCGCGAAGTTGCCCGACCTGGCGCCGTTCTTCAAGCAGTACGGGCCGCAGTTCGCGCTGCCGGGGCTGCTGCTGCACTACTTCCCGAGCTGGTTCCTCGGCATCGGCTTCGCGGCGGTGGCGATCGGCGCGCTCGTCCCGGCGCCGATCATGTCGATCGCGGCCGCGAACCTGTTCGCGCGCAATATCTACAAGGCCTATCTGGACCCCGGCTGCAGCGCCCTGCGCGAGACCTCGGTCGCCCGGATGGCGTCGCTGGCGGCCAAGTTCGGCGCGCTGACGTTCATCGTCTTCCTGCCGCTGACCTACGCGATCCAGCTCCAGCTGCTCGGCGGCATCCTGATCCTGCAGACCTTCCCAGCCATCGTCTCGGGCATCTACACGCGCCGGTTCGACGCCAGGGCGCTGCTGCTCGGCTGGGCGGTCGGGCTCGGCTGGGGCATCTGGGCCGCGTCGATAAACAGCTTCAAGACCTCGGGCTACGCGCTGCACGTCGCAGGCTGGGTGCTGGCAAGCTACATCGGGATCTACGCAATGGTGCCCAACGGGTTCATCGCGGTGGTTGCGACGCTGCTGGTGCGCGCCCTCGGCCTGGGTGATTGGCGCGACGCGACGCTGGCGGCGGACTATCTCGGCTGACCCGAGCGATGCGTGAGGGGCCGCGCGGCCGGCAGACCGTGGCCGCTCGACGGTACGGTCGCGCGGCGGGTGGTCGCAGCGCTCCTCAGGCTTCCGACGCCTGGGTCGTAGGCGCCGTGCCCGGGTCCTCGACCTGGAGCGGGCAGATGTTCTGCGCCAGGTCGCCCTTGGGCCCCTGGACGAGCTCGTAGCTCACCTTGCCGCCTTGCTTGAGGGTGCGGAAGCCCCCCATCTGGATGGCCGAGAAATGGGCGAACACGTCCGCGCCGCCACCTTCGGGCTCGATGAATCCGAAGCCCTTGGCATCGTTGAACCACTTGACCGTGCCGACCGCCATGATGGGGCCTCCGCAGCTGCCGCAGCCGCTCAAATTTTCCGCTTCGTGACATCAGGGTGTCAAGCCGGCGACGGCGGGGTTCCGGGCCGTCGCCGCATCTGGGGCCTGAGTCCCTGGCACTTCCGGCCTTGAAGCGCGGACGATTGCAACAACATGCCGGAGGTCGCGGGCATAGAAGGCCGCACTGCAGCAAATCAGGACCAAGTCGATAGAATGAGCCATGCCCGAAGACCCGCCCCCGACCCCGCCGGNCAAGCCGCCGGAAGCGCCGCCGCACGAACGCGGCGGGCAGGGTGCCGTGGTCGCCGAACGCAAGGCGGTGCGCACAAAGCCGCCGGGGCTGTACCAGGTGGTCTTGCTGAACGACGACTACACGCCGATGGAGTTTGTCGTGATGGTGTTGCAGCACTATTTCCAGCGTGACCTGGAGACCGCCACGCACATCATGCTGAAGATTCATCACGAAGGACGCGGCGTCTGCGGCGTCTTCCCGAAAGACGTTGCCGCGACGAAAGTCGAACTCGTGCTCGCCGCGGCCCGCCGCGACGGGCATCCGCTGCAGTGCATTATGGAGGCCGCATGATTGCGCAAGAACTGGAAGTCAGCCTGCACATGGCGTTTGTCGAGGCGCGCCAGCAGCGGCATGAGTTCATCACCGTTGAACACCTGCTGATGGCCTTGCTCGACAACCCGTCCGCGGCTGAGGTGCTGCGCGCCTGCGCCGCGAACATCGAGGATCTGCGCAAGAGCCTGGCGACCTTCATCAAGGAGAACACGCCCACGGTCAGCGGCAGCGACGAGGTCGACACGCAGCCCACGCTGGGCTTTCAGCGCGTGATCCAGCGCGCGATCATGCACGTGCAAAGCACCGGCAGCGGCAAGAAGGAGGTCACCGGTGCGAACGTGCTGGTGGCGATCTTCGGCGAGAAGGATTCGCACGCGGTCTACTACCTGCACCAACAGGGTGTCACGCGGCTCGACGTCGTCAACTTCATCGCCCATGGCATCAAGAAGAGCGATCCGCCCGAGCCCGCGAAGGGCAGCGACGCGGGCGGCGCCGAATCGGAGAAGGAAGACGGCGCGGCCGGAGACGGCAAAGGCTCGCCGCTGGACCAGTTCACGCAGAACCTGAACGCGCTCGCGCTCGCGGGCAAGATCGATCCGCTGATCGGCCGCGAGCACGAGGTCGAGCGCGTGATCCAGATCCTCTGCCGCCGGCGCAAGAACAACCCGCTGCTGGTCGGCGAGGCCGGCGTCGGCAAGACCGCGATCGCCGAGGGTCTCGCCTGGCGTATCACCGAAAAGGACGTGCCCGAGGTGCTGGCCGACGCCACCGTCTACGCGCTCGACATGGGCGCGCTGCTCGCGGGCACCAAGTACCGCGGTGATTTCGAGCAGCGCCTGAAGGGCGTTCTCAAGCAGTTGAAGGACCAGCCAGGTGCGATCCTCTTCATCGACGAGATCCACACGCTGATCGGCGCCGGCGCCGCCAGTGGCGGCACGCTCGACGCGAGCAACCTGCTCAAGCCGGCACTGTCCAGCGGCGCGATGAAGTGCATTGGCGCGACCACCTTCAGCGAGTACCGCGGCATCTTCGAGAAGGACGCGGCGCTCTCGAGGCGCTTCCAGAAGGTCGACGTCGTCGAGCCCTCGGTCGGCGAGACGATCGAGATCCTGAAGGGTCTCAAGTCGCGTTTCGAGGAACACCACAGCGTCAAGTACGCGCTCGGCGCGCTGCAGGCGGCGGCCGAGCTGTCGGCGAAGTACATCAACGACCGCCACCTGCCCGACAAGGCGATCGACGTCATCGACGAGGCCGGTGCGGCGCAGCGCATCCTGCCCAAGAGCAAGCAGAAGAAGACGATCACGCGCAACGAGGTCGAGGAGATCGTCGCGAAGATCGCGCGCATCCCGCCGGCCAGCGTCTCGAGCGACGACCGCGACAAGCTCAAGACGCTCGAGCGCGACCTGAAGAGCGTGGTCTTCGGCCAGGAGCCGGCGATCGAGGCGCTGGCGTCGGCGATCAAGATGGCGCGCTCGGGGCTAGGCAAGCCCGACAAGCCGATCGGCAGCTTCCTGTTCAGCGGCCCTACAGGCGTCGGCAAGACCGAAGTCGCCAAGCAGCTGGCCTACATCCTGGGCATCGAGCTGATCCGCTTCGACATGTCCGAATACATGGAGCGCCATGCGGTGAGCCGGCTGATCGGCGCGCCGCCCGGCTACGTCGGCTTCGACCAGGGCGGGCTGCTGACCGAGGCGGTGACGAAGAAGCCGCACGCGGTGCTGCTGCTCGACGAGATCGAGAAGGCGCACCCGGACGTGTTCAACGTGCTGCTGCAGGTGATGGACCACGGCACGCTGACCGACAACAACGGGCGCAAGGCCGACTTCCGCAGCGTGATCGTCGTGATGACGACGAACGCTGGCGCCGAGACGATGAACAAGTCGACGATCGGCTTCACGAACGCGCGCGCGCAGGGCGACGAGATGGCCGACATCAAGCGCCTGTTCACGCCCGAGTTCCGCAACCGGCTCGATGCGATCGTCTCGTTCCGCGCGCTCGACGAGGAGATCATCCTGCGCGTGGTCGACAAGTTCTTGCTCCAGCTCGAGAGCCAGCTTGCCGAGAAGAAGGTCGATGTCACCTTCACCGACGGGCTGCGCCAGCAACTCGCGAAGAAGGGCTTCGACCCGCTGATGGGCGCCAGGCCGATGCAGCGCCTGATCCAGGACACGATCCGGCGCGCGCTCGCCGATGAACTGCTGTTCGGCCGACTGGTCGACGGCGGCCGGCTCACCGTGGACGTCGACGACAAGGGCGAGGTCGTGCTCGACATCCAGCCGCCCAAGCGCAGCGACAAGCCGCGCGCCGAGACGACGGTCGTTTAGGGGCCATCCTCGGCAGGATCCTGCCGGTAGAAGCGACAGAACACCCCGTACAACGCGGGGTGTTCCTTTTTCATCGCCCGGGGGGCAACGAAGAAGGCCTCGCTCGCGACGGCGAAGAATTCCTCCGGCGCCTCAGCGCCGTACGGGTCGAGCGCGGTGTCGGCGCCGGCATCGACGCGGCGCGCGAAGGCCTCGTACTCGCGCGCCAGCCGATCGCGCCACTCGCGCGCCGGCATGTCGGCCGGCAGGCGCGGCGACGTGCCCGACAGCGCGCGCGCCTGGTCCAGCACATGGGCGAATTCGTGGATCACGACGTTGTATGCGTCAGCCGCGCTGCGACCGGCGCTGCGCACGTCACGCCAGGACAGCATCACCGGGCCGCCGTCCATCGCCTCGCCGCTGAGCAGCTCTTCGTATTCGTGCACCACGCCGTCTTCGTCGGCGACACTGCGCCGGGCGAGCACCTGGTCCGGGTGCAGCACGATGCCGACGAAGCTGCCGTACTCGGCCAGGCCCAGGTGCAGCACCGGCAGGCAGGCCTGCGCTGCGACCGCGACCGCGATCTCGTCGGTCAGGCGCACGCCGCCGGCGGCCGTGAACTCCTTGCGATCCAGGAACAGGCTGACGAGGCGGCGCAACTCGGCAGCATCCTCGGCCGAGCGCCGGCGCAGGAAGGGATAGCGCACGAGCGCTCGCTTCCACAGGTCGTCGGGCACTGGCCGGCGCGCGAGTGCGGCCGCATCGCGCCGCGCCCGCCATTGGCGGCCAAGCCAGCCGAGCGGACCGAAACCCATCAGTCCGAAGCCGGCGTCAGGCGCTGCCAGCCGTCGCGCGTAAGGCGCAGCAGGTCGGCACGTGGCCGCGCCGCGTCATCGAGATCCCAGTCGCTCAGCACATGACGTTCGACGCCGGGCGCGAGGAACTCGCTGCCGGGCCGGTGCGTGTGGCCGTGCACGAGCACGGCGGCATCTGCGGCGCGCAGCCAGCCCAGCGCCGCTGCGGCGTCGACGTCGGCATCGTCGCGACCGTCGAAGCGGTGCCGGGACTCGCTCTGGCGCCGCATCTCGGCCGCCAGTTGCTGGCGCCCGGCGAGCGGGCGGGCGCGGAACTCGCGCTGCCAGTCTTCGCTGCGCACGAGACGGCGAAAGGCCTGGTAGTCGGTGTCGGCCAGGCACAGCGCGTCGCCGTGGGTGAGCAGGGCGCGCCGGCCCCAGGCGCTCAGCAAAGTCGGGTCGGGCAGGCCGACCAGGCCGCTCGCGCGCAGCATCTCGACCCCGACGAGAAAATCGCGATTGCCGGCCATAAAGCCGATGTGGCGCCGTTGCGCGGCGTCGGCAAGCACCTCGACGCAGCGGCGCTCAAAGGGCAGGTCGCGAGCGTCGTCGCCGACCCAGACCTCGAACAGGTCGCCNAGCATGAACACCGCATCTGCCGGCGTCTCGCGCAGGTAGCGCGCCCAGGACTCGAAGGTGCGAGGCAGCGCCGGCGAGAGATGCAAGTCGGAGATGAAGTCGATCGCGCGCCAGTCGGTCGGCGCGTCGAACACGAACGGCGCCGGCAGTGGCGCTGAACTCTCGGACAGCGCCGGCAGCGGCGCTGCCGAGCCGGCGCCGGGCGTCATTCGATCTCGAGCGCGCGCTCGATGCGCACGTCGTCGACCGGCACGTCGTCGTGGAAACCCTTGCGGCCGGTGCGCACCTGCTCGATCGCGTCGACGACTGCCTGGCCCTCGACGACGCGGCCAAACACCGCGTAGCCCCAGCCGTCCTGAGCGCGGTCGTTATCGAGGAAGGCGTTGTCGCCGGTGTTGATGAAGAACTGCGCGCTAGCTGAATGCGGGTCGGAGGTGCGCGCCATCGCCAGCGCGTAATGGGCGTTCTTGAGCCCGTTCTTGGCCTCGTTCTCGATCGGCTTGCCGGTGGGCTTTTGCTTCATGCCGGGCTCGAAGCCGCCGCCCTGAACCATGAAGCCTTTGATCACGCGGTGGAAGACTGTGCCGTCGTAATGGCCGCTCTTGACGTAGGCGAGGAAATTGGCGCTGCTGATCGGTGCACGTTCGTCGTCGAGTTCGATCGTGATGCTGCCTGCGCTGGTGTCGAGTCGGACGGTCTTGCTCATGTCAATGTTCCTCTGTGGCCTTGCGGATGATCACCGGTGTGACCGGCACGTTCTGGTACGCGCCGACGTCCTTCGTCGGCACGCTGCGGATCCTGTCGACGACGTCCATGCCCTGCACGACGCGGCCGAACACCGCGTAGCCGTTGCCGTCGCGCGCGTTCGCCGCGTCTAGGAAGGCGTTGTCGGCCAGGTTGATGAAGAACTGCGCGGTCGCGGAATCCGGGGCCGCGGTGCGCGCCATCGCGACCGTGCCGCGCAGGTTGCGCAACCCGTTGCGGGCCTCGAGCGCAATCGGCGCGTGCGTCGGCTTCTCGGCCAGTGCAGGCGTCATGCCGCCGCCCTGGATCATGAAGCCGTTGATAACACGGTGGAAGATCGTGCCGTCGTAATGGCCTTCGTGCACGTAGCGCAGGAAGTTGGCCACCGTCTTCGGTGCCTTGCCGGCGTCGAGTTCGAGCACGATGTCACCGGCGCTGGTGGCCAGGCGCACCTTCTGTGCCAGCGCTGAAGTCGCCGCCGACAAGGCCAGCGCGAGCAGGCCGGCGAGCAGCCAGGGGTTTCGTTTCAAGCCGGGTTCTCCTGCGCGAGTGGGGGAAGGGGTGGCGCCGCGCCACGGGGCGTGCACGTCACTGCGGGCATGCCGGAGCGTGGGGAGGGCGCCGCTATACTGGGTCGAATTCTATCGGCGCGCGCCCGAAGACCCCGACCCCCGCCGCATGACGCTCCGCCTGCACAACACCCTGACGCGCCGCCTGGAAGCCTTCGCTCCCATCGAACCCGGCCATGTCCGCATGTACGTCTGCGGCATCACGGTCTACGACCTCTGCCATATGGGCCACGCACGGATGATGATGGCCTTCGACGTCGTCTACCGCTGGCTGCGCGCGAGCGGGTGGCGCGTGACCTACGTGCGCAACATCACCGACATCGACGACAAGATCATCAAGCGTGCGCTCGAGCGTGGCCTCACGATCCGCGCGCTCACCGACGAGATGATTGCGGCGATGCGCCGTGACATCGCCGCGATCGGCATCGAGGCGCCGACGCACGAGCCGCGCGCCACGGACTACGTGCCGCAAATGCTCGGGATGATCGGCCGCCTCGAGGCCAACGGCCTCGCGTACCGCAGTGAGGGCGGCGACGTGAACTACGCGGTGCGGCGCTTCCCAGGCTACGGCAAGCTGTCGGGAAAGAGCCTGGACGAGCTGCGCGCCGGCGAGCGTGTCGCGGTGCTCGGCGACAAGGAGGACCCGCTCGACTTCGTCCTCTGGAAATCGGCCAAGCCCGACGAACCGGCCGACGCCAAGTGGCCAAGCGATTTCGGTCCGGGCCGCCCGGGCTGGCACATCGAGTGCTCGGCGATGAGCTGCGCGCTGCTCGGCGAGCAATTCGACATCCATGGCGGCGGCCTGGACCTGCAGTTCCCGCACCACGAGAACGAGATCGCGCAGAGCGAAGGAGCGTTCGGTCACCCGTTCGTCAACTTCTGGCTGCACAACGGCTTCCTCAACGTCGACAACGAGAAGATGTCCAAGTCGCTGGGCAACTTCTTCACGATCGCCGACGTGCTGAAGAAGTTCGATGGTGAAACGCTGCGCTTCTTCATGCTGCGCACCCATTACCGCAGCCCGTTCAACTTCGCCGACGGCCTGCTCGATGACGCGCGCAGCGCGCTTCGGCGCCTGTACACCGCGCTCGACGGCACCGCCGCCGAGACGCGCGCGATCGACTGGACCGAGCCACCCGCGGCTGCCTTCCGCGCCGCGATGGACGAGGACTTCAACACGCCGGCCGCGCTGGCGGTGCTGTTCGAGCTCGCGAGCGAGGTCAACCGCACCGGCGACCTCGCGAGCGCCGCGCTGCTGAGGTCTCTGGGAGGCGTGCTCGGCATCCTGCAGCAGGCGCCCCGAGACTATCTTCGGGCCGGCACGACACTCGACGAGGCCGCGATCGAGGCCATGATCGAGGCTCGCGCCGCGGCCAAGCGCGCACGCGACTTCCCCGCTGCCGACCGGCTGCGCGATGAGTTGCAGGCGATGGGTGTGCTGCTCAAGGATTCGGCGCAGGGCACGACCTGGGTAAAGGCCTGAACGAGATGCCGCGATCCGCCGATCCGGCCGCGTCGCGCGCCGACGACCCGACCCACCCGAGCTACTGGGACGACGCCTGCCGCCACCTGAGCCGGCGCGACCGGGTGATGAAGAAGCTCATCCCGAAGTTCGGCGAGGCGCGGCTGCAGAGCCGCGGCGACGCGTTCACGACATTGGCGCGCTCGATCGTCGGCCAGCAGATTTCGGTCAAGGCGGCGCAGTCGGTCTGGGACCGCTTTGCGGCCGCAGTCGGCGGCCCGTCGACGCATCTGGCGCCGCAGGCGGTGCAGGTGCAGCCGGTGACCGCGCTGCGCGGCGCCGGGCTGTCGGCGCGCAAGGCCGAATACCTGCTCGACCTGGCGCGCCACTTCGCCGAGGGCAGTGTCCATGTCGGCGATTGGCAGCAGATGGACGACGAGGCGATCATCGACGAGCTGGTCGCGATCCGCGGCATCGGCCGCTGGACGGCCGAGATGTTCCTGATCTTCCACCTGCTGCGCCCGAACGTGATGCCGCTCGACGACCTAGGGCTGCTCAAGGGCATCAGCGTCAACTACTTCAGCGGCGAGCCGGTCTCGCGCGCCGAAGCGCGCGAGGTCGGCGAGGCCTGGGCGCCTTTCCGCTCGGTTGCCACTTGGTATATTTGGCGCAGCCTGGACCCGCTGCCGGTGGACTACTGACCATGAAACGCCATTTCCTCGAATTCGAGCAGCCGATCGCCGAGCTCGAGACCAAGATCGACGAACTGCGTTACGTGCAGAACGAATCGGCGGTCGACATCTCCGACGAGATCGAGCGCCTGGCCGGCAAGAGCCAGCAGCTGACGAAGGATATCTACGCCAACCTGAGCCCCTGGCAGGTGACGCAGATCGCGCGCCACCCTCAGCGTCCGTACACACTGGACTACGTGGCCGAGATCTTCACCGAGTTCCAGGAACTGCACGGTGACCGGCATTACGCCGACGACCAGTCTATTGTTGGCGGCCTGGCGCGCTTCAACGGCAATGCCTGCATGGTGCTTGGGCACCAGAAGGGGCGCGACACGAAGGAGCGTACCGCGCGCAACTTCGGCATGTCGCGGCCCGAGGGCTACCGCAAAGCCCTGCGGCTGATGAAGCTGGCCGAGAAGTTTGGCCTGCCGGTCTTCACCTTCGTCGACACGCCCGGCGCCTACCCGGGCATCGGCGCCGAGGAGCGTGGGCAGTCCGAGGCGATCGGCCGAAACATCTTCGAGATGGCGCAGCTCGAGGTGCCGATCATCACCACCATCATCGGCGAGGGCGGCTCCGGCGGCGCGCTCGCGATCAGCGTCGCCGACCAAGTGCTGATGCTCCAGTATTCGGTCTACTCGGTGATCTCGCCGGAGGGATGCGCGTCGATCCTGTGGAAGACTGCCGAGCGCGCGGCCGACGCGGCCGACGCTCTCGGCATCACCGCGCACCGGTTGAAGGCGATGGGCGTGATCGACAAGATCGTTGCCGAGCCGGTCGGCGGCGCGCACCGCGACCCGAAGTGGATGTCTGCGCACCTCAAGCGCGCGCTCAACGATGCGCTGCGCCAGGTCGGCGACCTGAAATCCAAGGAACTGCTGCAACGCCGCTACGAACGACTGCAGTCCTACGGCCGCTTCAGCGACACCAAGGAGCGCTAGTTGGCGCACGCGGTGGCGGTGGCCGTCAGCGGCGGCCGCGACTCCACCGCGCTGCTGCACGCAACAGCGCATGCCGCTGTCGCGCTTGGCGTCGAGGTCCACGCGCTGCATGTCCACCACGGCCTGGTCGCCGACGCCGACGACTGGTTGCGCCGGCTGCGCGCGCAATGCGCGCGCTGGGCGCGTGCCGGGCTGCCGCTGCACTTTCACGCGGTCCGGCTACCGGGCCGACCGGAGCGAGGCGACAGCGTCGAGGCCTGGGCGCGGCGCGAACGCTACCGCGTGCTGGCCGAGATGGCGCGTGCCGCCGGCTGCGATCTCGTGCTGCTCGCCCACCACCGGCGCGACCAGGCCGAGACGCTGCTGCTGCAGGCCTTGCGCGGCGGCGGCCCGGCCGGGTTGGCGGCGATGCCACACCGCGCCGAGCGTGATGGCATCGTCTGGGCGCGGCCCTGGCTGAACCGGCCGCGCGCGGCGATCGAGGCCTATGTCGGCCGACACCGACTGCGTTTTGTCGACGACGCGAGCAACGAGGACCCGCGCTTTGCGCGCAACCGGCTGCGGCGCAACGTCTGGCCGGCGCTGAGCCAGGCCTTTCCCGACGCCGAGATGCAGCTCCAGGCCGCCGCGCAACGCGCCGCCGAGGCCGCGGCCTGCCTAGCCGAACAGGCGACTGCCGACCTCGCCGACGCGAGCGACGGCGCGCAGCTCCGGCTCGAGCGCTGGTACGGCCTCAGCCCGGCGCGGCGTGCGCAGCTGCTGCGCACCTGGCTGCGCGAGCACCTGGGCGGCGCGGCGCCGGAGTCGCTCGTGCAGCGCCTGTGCACCGAGCTGCCTCGTGTACGCACCGGCCGCTGGCCGGCAGCGGCGGGCGAAGTGCAGCTCTACCGCGGTCGGCTGGTGGTGGACCTGCCGGCGGCACTGCCCGCGTCACCACTGCGGCTGGACCTGCGCCGCCCCGGCGTGCACGGCGTCCCCAGCTGGGGTGGCGCACTGCGCTTGAGCATGGTCGCGGTCGGCGGCCTGGCGCC
>JGI20214J51650_10001780_pt1 | contig 13723 bp, 18 predicted proteins | sample WetSurMetagenome_FD_51650 | JGI IMG/M metagenome (IMG submission 51650) | reverse complement strand
CGGCTCGCACCGTCTGCTGTGCCTTCTTCTGCATCGCAACGGCCTTGCGGGCCATCGCCTGCACTACGGGAGGAGCCTTGCCAATCTCTGCGCCGAAATACTCTTCGACGCCGAAGTCTTCCGTGCCAAAGTCTTCCGCGCCGTAGGAGGCATCGAAATCACCGCCGAATTCGCCACCGAAATCAGAACCGAAAGAGACTTTCTCACCGCCGCTAGCAATCACGCCGAGAAGAGCCGCAGTCGATGCATCACGCAGAATCAATCCGTTTTCGTTCGCCATTTGAGTTCTCACACTTTCGTTGGGAGTTCACAATCAATCAACTAAGTACGAAAGTGTTTCAAAGAAGAGCCGCTGCTGCGGAGAGGATGGGGTCTGCTCCCATTTCATCCCCGTGCACTGCGGTCTTGCCACCCATCATTTGCGCCGTCTGAGCTCCGGTAAGAGCTACAGGATTCGGGCGCAAACGGGCCGCAGTGGCAAGTTGCTCCGCTTTGCGGAAAGCGAAGATTGTGGCGCCAGCGCTTCCAACGTTTCGGAACTCGGGCGCGAACTTGGAATTTCCCAAAAGAAGACTACCCGCGATACTCGCAATGGCAATTCCGAGGTCAATCGGAATTGCCGGCGATGTTGCATTCTTCTTGTAGTCGAGCGTGCCAAGTCTACTTTGAATCAGACCGAGGCCAGCGCCGACTACGGCACCTTCCCCAACCGAACGGATGGGGTGATTGTTTTCGCCGCCGACTCTCGCGAGCGGGCGTTTCGTAGAGCCAAGCTTTGAAAGCCACGATGCCATGTGCGTATTCTCTGTTGTTTCGAACCGTTGCAAGTATTCAGTAAGAAGACTACCTAGTGCCCGCTACGTCTCCCTCTATCCACTTCTCTGCTTGCATTGACAATTCTGTCACGATTGGCGTGAGTGACAGAACCTTGCCCGTGCTAGGGTTCACAGCAACGCCTAGGTGTTTGCTGTTTCCCCCATTGTTGAGAGCCTTCATCATGTGATACGAATATTGAGGTTTCTCACTCACGCTTTTCGTCACACGAACGAAGAAAACGGGATTGATGTTAGAGTAGATGTCGTGCGGGGGTTGCCATTCGATTGTCATAGGTAGGTTCCTTTAGGGATACTTGCATAGTATCACTATTAGACTACACAGTCAATAAGAATTATTCACGGTACGTGATTCGACGGTATCCTCGGATAGTATTCATCTGAACTGAAAACTTCGAGGTTGTGTGGGCAGACTCCTATTCCGTATGAATCTTGATTCATAGCGTCAAGGTCTGCGAGAATTCCCGCCAACTTGAGATGTGGATGCTCTTTGGGAGTGTTGATGATTTGGAGACCTGTATCAGGATGCGTATTCATGTTTTCACCTCAGTGGGCTTGACGCGAGTCCTCTTCACTTGCTTGCCGTCCTCGTATCCCTGTGCATAGCCTAAATTGTATTCTTGTTCCAGTGAATTATCTGCTACCGCTTTCGCTTCGGCAGCGAGCTCGGTTTCTAGATGTTGTACCAATTGGCATATCCTGTCAACAGCTGATACATGAAAAAGAAAACGTTTCCCTTTTATGATGCAAATTCTCAAATCAGGACTGTCATAAACGATATCAACATTAACCATTGAAACCTATCCGTTGAGAGTCAATTGCTTTGGAGACTCGAAGTGCCAGCGCTTCCGCCCGTTCACCACGATGCGCTTCCAACCGGGAATGAATTCTCGCACGTCCGCTTTCCACACTCTACGATTCGAGTTAGTCGCGGGAAAGTTCATGCCAACGTCGATTATCGAATACGTTCCATGCTGCAATTCGCAGAAGGAAACATGATTGCGCGCGATTTCGATAAACTCCGCTTTCACTTTCCTCATCAATGTGAAATTGGTTGAGTTGAGTGTGCGACGGAAAAGCAATTCTTTCTCTCCTTTAGAGGATTCTTGAAAGAAAAGGACTATCTGGGTATTCATGAAAAGGGTGATGGCGGTTGAGTGGTGACGTCATATAGCGCAAGAAGTAGAATGATTAAAACAATGGTCCAAACAATCACGATATCCTCCTAGTCGATAATGTCAGGCTGCTCTGCTAGCGAATCTGCGTCAAGCATGGCTCCGATGGTTTCTTCGTCCTCTGCCATCGCTACTGCTTTGCTGTAAGGTCTACTCAGGTCTACCAACTCTGGGTCCGGCAGACTACGGCAGATGAAACCGGGAGCTCGTTTGGGAAGTGGGGAAAATGATAGCTTGTGCTCCACTTCTTTCCAACGCCCGTAGTAGGGACGACGGTAGTAAAGTTCTTCAGTATCGGACGGTAGCATTTCAAACCCGGATTTCATGCCTGTACAGGTCTTCATGCCATTAAAACGAGTCAGTTTGAATTGGTAAGGTTCGACCCCGCCCGTTCTCTCGACATAATCGATAAGGTCTAGGCGGGCATCCGCGAGAGTCTTTAGACCTATACCACGGCACTTGACCTTAGGCGCCTTCTTTTTCTCCTCTTCTTCTGTGCCAATCTTGAGAGAAAAGTAGATGCCGGGTCTAGCCAAAAATAGCCCGTTTCTCAATTCCTCATCTTTGCTTTTCTCCCAACCGCCAAGGGGAGCGTTCTTCGATTTACCGTTTTCATCTACAAGTCTGTCCGTCCCGGTGCCAGTGTCGATGGGAGGAGGCGGGTCTATATTCTCTTTGGTGTAGATGCCATCAGTGGCCACCATCAAGATGTTGTTCCAGTCCTTGTGAAGACCCATCATATGTAGCAATTGGGCGCGGCAACCGGAGGTAATCATCCCCGCCCATGCCCAATTGTTGTAGATAGCTCTCCCAATCGACTGGGCCATTTTGCCGTAGGCTGCGTTGTATCCAAGCTTGATGACAATGCCAGCCTCTCCCTTACCGAGTCTGCACCGTTCTCGGTACAGTTCGGCGATTCCTTCAAAGGGGCCGTGATGATGGCAGTCGGACTTCTTGCACCATATCCACGCCTCTACGAATTTCACGTTATCGAAGAGACGTTCNCCCTCGAGGTACTCTCCAAGCCATACCCATCCCCCGCCTGACGTCTCGGGAAACGTAGAAGTGCCCTTCGCTGTCCGATACGGGAAGGGGCCCCAATTGCGTCGAACGGTCGGAGTCTGTGACAAATCGTAGCGTACAAGAGCGGNCTCTGTCGAATCCAGTTCCGCCCGGTTNGTGATATGCTTCCACTCACCGCACGTGTGACGGAGACAGGGGAACCGGTAAATCTGATAGGGGTATGCGGACGAGATGTCATATTCCCAACAAGGCTCTCTCACCGAGCCGCATCGAGAGATTTCGAAACGGCCCCCAAAGAAAGCACGTCGTATGGGGTCTCTCATCTCGTCGGGAATCGCTTCCTTCATGAGAGAAGACTCCTCCTGTGCGTTCATGCGCTTCAAAACCGCCCCTCCGACGCTACCCGCCCCGTAAAACTTCCCCTCGAGGTCCAGCTTGGCGCTGTCGAGCGCCTTCAAAAGCTTTCTGCCTAGTCGAGCTAGATTCTTGCACTCTAGGTTGCAGTAGTGAGTAATCTCGGGCAACTGACTGATGTTGAATTCTGACCGCTTGTCTTTCATAGCTTTGATAGCCTCAAAGTCTTCGGTCAGTTTCCACAGTTGCAAGGTCTTTATAAAGCTACTTTGGTAGAACTTGAAAAGGTCCCATATCACTCGACTGCGCCCGCCCTTGCTCACAGTGAATTTTGAACCGAGATACTCGAGGTGATACTCCTGTGCGTCCGGAGACGGTTGCCACGTTACCCCCTTCTCCTCGTCGCTAGCGCTGCTAGAATGGTTTAGCTTGTAAAGCGCTGAATTCGGTAAATCCTCTAGAATCTTGGTTAAGTCGTATTTGAAGGAAAACGCGATAATGAACGCATCGGAGGGAAGACTTAGAATGAAGTCCAGGCACTGACGAGTGCTTAAACGCTTCCCTCCGTTGCACACCTTCCAGCTGCGCCCATTCTCATCGGCCGCCAATAGAAGACCATAGAGGTGTTCTTGACCGCATTCTGGGTCTATCGGTCCAATAGACCATGCTTCCCCATCGATGCCGATGATTCGGCCGTGGTTTGCGCGAACACCTCTTCGGCCCATGACACTAGCCGATTACGCTAGTTTCATACCGTGGCGAAAAGGTCTTGTGTCGTTGTATTCCAACTTTCGGACCGTTGCTTTATAGGCGTCCACGGATAACCAGTGGGCGGTGTCGAGAGCGCGAATGATAATGTCAGCGATTTCTTCTTCACCGTTCGTTAGCGGGTCCATCACACCGCTAAGAAACTTATCCGATACTTCGTCCAAACAACCCTTGCGCGCGGCTTCCCACAGTTCTGACACTTCCCCATGCAGATTCGAGGTGAGTATAGCTACGGTGTCAATGTGTCGGATACGGCCGTATTCCTCACCCCAACCGTGTGTGAGGTTGATATCTCTCACGCGCTTTTGCAAATCCTGCATTGAATAGACAGTTACTAGTGACATTGGAGACCTCATTTAGCGAATTCGTGCGTAACGGGTTTCAGAGTAACTTTCGATTCGACGGGTTCTGTAACTCCTTTCTTAGTAAGAACTGTCAGTGCAAGGTACCACGAATCTGCTTTGACGTCACCTATATATTGCCCGTCGACCACTTAAATAGAGGACCTGTTATCATAATGACCCTATTCTTATGGGCTGAAGAAATGCACTGTGAGAATCACACCGACTAATTCTTGTGGAATGACTTCTTCGAGTGCCAACAATCGAGCCTCGCTCAATAGCTCATCATTTATGAGAGCCGCAAACAGTCGCTCCTGTTTATCGGTTTTCTTGTCGCCTAATTCCCACAGGTGGATAGCCGCAGCTTGCTGTCGGAAAGTGACCTTCTTTCCCATTTGACGCTTCAACGCGCTAAGAACCTTGGCTTCTGTCAAGAGGTTCTGGTCGTATTGATACCCGAACCCCGCCGGAAACCCTCTCACGAAAGCCCCGCGAAGTCTCACAGAAAGTGTTACTACGGGTACGTTTTCGTCGAGAAGTGGCTTTAGGAAAGGTTGAATGCCAGAACGTTTTAGGACTGGCGTCAACGTTTTGAAGGGAGAGATAGGGGTACCGGGCGGAAGGGTAATCACTGTCTGGTCTAGGTCTCCCATCACGAATGCGCGATAATGCTCGAGCTGACCTAGGTGTGACCGCTTACCGAGGAATCGGCCAAAACGGTCCCGCCGCAATTGGGCGATTGAAGATGACGCTGGGCTCTGCTTCTTTGGTGCGGCCGTAGGCTTGCGGGGCGATACTTGACGCTTCTTCGGTGCGACCGGGGTCTTCGGAGGCGCTGAACGGCGCTTCTTCGGAGAGGCCGGAGCCTTCGGAGGCGCTGGACGGCGCTTCTTCGGTGCGACTGGAGCCTTCGGAGGCGCTGAACGGCGCTTCTTCGGCGAGGCCGGAGTCTTCGGAGGAGCTGGACGGCGCTTCTTCGGTGCGACTGGAGCCTTCGGAGGCGCTGAACGGCGCTTCTTCGGCGAGGTCGGAGTCTTCGGAGGAGCTGGACGGCGTTTCTTCGGCGCAACCGGAGCCTTCGAAGACTCTACCTTGCGTTTCTGTTTTGTCATTGTTCTTCCCGTTTCTTACCCCTGCCTCGTAAATCCTGTCGAATAGGCGAACCCCCTGAACACAAGCGTTCAGGCTAGGGCTCCAACGTCCGCAGAATTCTAGTCCTGGGCCAAAAATATGAATCGAACCTGTCTCATCACGCTGAGCGTAATAGCGCCCGCTAACAGTAATCGTGGTTTTAGACATGAGTCTCCTTAATGGGGAAAGCCCCCATACTGACTAGCAGTATAGGGGCTCAACCACACACTCGCTCCGCTTACGTTGCAGATGACGCGGGAGGCTCGTTTCGGGGGGCAACCTTCGCGTTCCAAAAGGTTTTCCCGCCCTTGATTGACTGTTTCCCGACGCACAGGACAGCGCATTCTCGGCCGATGAACTGAGCCAGTTTCTTGAAAGCGGAACGCTCCGCCACGCTGATGAGGTCTCCTGGTTGCAGAAGTTCAACCTCCTTCGTCATTGTGTTCACACCCCTTGCAACTTGGGTAAGGCGAACCACGACCGACGTCATTGGGGTTCCTACCGAGGTTTTCTCGTAAGTGAACTCGCCGAGGGGAATGCCGAACAGTACGTCAAGAGCTTCCGGTTCGTAGTAGTGAAGGGGCGGGTCCTCGTCGAACGTGAAGTCCGTGTCAGCGTAGCCGTAAGCTGCTAAAACCTTCTTGGGGTCGAGCCGNCCGTCCTTNGTAAGGTCTGCGGAATCGGCAACAGTGAGAGAGTCGGTCTTGATATCGGTCATGGTTTCTTCTTCGTTCTTTCGTTCAGTTCTTCGTCGGNTATGCCAAGNAANTCGAAAGCGCTCGAAATAGAAGCGTTGGCAATTCGTTGACCATCGCTAATTGCATTCTCGACTTTAGTCACCTTTTCCGTGCCAAGGAGTATCGAGGCTATCTTTTTCATCCTAGCGTATTGTGGACTGTTGGGGTCGAAAGCGGCGCGTTGTGAACGCCGCGGTTGAGTATTTTGAACTCGCGGAAGCACTACCGGCCGAGCGGGTTCGTTTGAGAGAAGCCTGAAGGCTGCGTTTACCTCGTCGAATTCTGCTGCAGCATCCGGGTTCGTGGGATTTCTGTCCGGATGACACTCGAAGGCTCGAGTGCGATACGCTGCCCTGATTTCTTCGGGAGTGGAGCTTGGAGTCACTCCCAACAGTCGCATTGCGCCGGCTCTTGTTAATCCCATGTGAAACCGCCGATTGATAACAAGCCTAGCAGAGTTTCCCTGTTTTCGCTATCACTTTTTTTCTGATACTCAGCGAAAGCTTCTTCGATGCTCGAATACAATTCGTTCGGTTCTACCGACGAAACGCCGTCCGAAGTGTCAATCTCGATATCTTCATCGGGCGGGTTTACTTCGAAGAATCGCTTCGATGGGGGGATGGTTCCTGTTGGAATAATGTACGATTCGAATTCTTCATCAGAATCATCAGAAGACTCTTCTTCCTTTGAATCCTCTGAATTCTTCAAATCCTTAACCGTTTTCAAGAAGGAAGTGGTGTCGTCCTCCTTCTTCCCCTTCTTCCCCTTCTTCGTGGCAGGACCCTGCATGTCCTCGTTGATGCCGAGAAACACCAAACCCTTGTCGGTCATGTCGAATACGATAGGCCACAGGGTACGCCCGAATCGGTTCTTGATAGCGGTAATCTCGCGAGTCTGAGTTCCGTCGTCCCGTCCCGTTACTCCGAGAGTGACGTCAACGGCGTGCTGAAACGCCATCTCGCCCACGAAGTCTAGAGCCTTATTCAGCTGATGCACCAAAATCACTATTGACTTTGGCTCCTTACTCCCTTCGGAAGGGTCTGCGTACTTCTTCAGCTTGGCGGTTTCCTCTTCGAGGATGGGCGTCCAAACCTTGGTTGAGTCTACTACTATGAGCCTGGGTTTGGCTATCATGTCCTCAAGAATCACCGTGGGCGGTCGGTCCGCTCCCAAAATGGCTTTCTCGACTCGAATTCGACTCAAGTCTTTGAGTCCCAATCGACTCGCTCTCCCCTTGAGCATGCTAGCCCCTTCTTCCGAGGCTATGTACAGCACGTAGTCGTCATTCGTGAACGTTGCGGCCGCAGCCGCAGCCCATTGAAGAGAAAGGGTACTTTTCCCTGAACCTGGCTCTCCTCCCATAAGGATGACGCTACCCCACACCGCGCCAAAAACCTTCGGGCGCTCTTCGCCGGCTACAGCGTTCCCCCATAAAGCATAGTCCCACGGGCCAGTCGACAATCGCTCGTAATTGTCGCCAGCCACATCGGCTAGACTTATCGTTGCCCCGAATCTGCCTCCCCCTTTCAGCGCATCGCTACGTGCCAGTTGTTTGCAAAGGGGGCACTGAGTTGACCCCTTGGGAATTTCCCGAGCACAGAAGCTGCATTTCATGAGTTACTGAACGCCTTTCAATTACCGGAATAACGTAGTAAGCCCCCTCAGAACTAGTGTGTCGAGAATGAAAGTTCTCATTCTTCAACACATCGAAGAAGGCGCCATCACACGTATCCGAATCCAAAACGTATCGGATAATCCACTTCACTGGCGCCTTCTTCATGTGTAACGCGACTACGTAAGCGAGTCGCCCTCCGGAACAGAGGAACCGGGGCACATGGCTTCCTTTTCCTCGTTCATTTCTGCAGTTTCAGCGTCTTGAGCACTTTCGACGATTGACTCGCCGATTGATACCCCGTTCATGAATGATTCGATGATGGCAAGCTTGTTTTCGTCTGAAGCCTTGGAGCCGGCCGGGTACTTGCCAACTTTGATGGCAAGCCCAAGGTCCCAATCCGTCGGCCTAAGCGCGATGGGAGCGAGAACGCCATAACCAATGAGAATTCCCACGTCCTGTCCGAAAACGGAAGCCCTCCGAATGGCAGTCTCGACCCACTTACCGCGCGGCGGCGAGCCTTGGGTCTTCAACTCCCCTACGAGGGTATTGAAGACTTCCAATTGCTTGTCTTTGGGGGAATCTGCCACTTGCTTCATCAGTTTAGCACTGATGAGAAGATTGGACGTTCTCCACAATTGGAGAACCTGCGGGTCGAGTTTTGAACCGAGGGCAATCGCAGAGCTAACCCACGAGAGGGAGAGCCCTGTACGACTTGCTACGTCTTTATTACAGGCTGTCTGCCCAAGTTCTAGAAGAGACGCTATCTGGTCTGCTACAGACACGTCCTCGCGGTGGACGTTTTCCTGAATATTGCGAATTCGAGCATCGGCGTAGGAAACATTTTTGATGAGAGCGGGAATGCCGGCCATCTTGAGTTGCTTCGAGGCCTCATAGCGCCGGAACCCAGCGATGAGAACATATGACTTAGTCGTCCGAATTTCTGGTACGTTTTCGGAACGTACTACGTCCACGGGGTCTTGGACTCCCTCGAGTTTGATGCCCTCAAGAAGAATCTTGAACTTCTCGTTCTGCTCCCAACTTCCGCTCCTCGCGTTCCACTCACGGTCCACGAAGATATCGGACAAGGGAATGATTTTGCTTTCGCCTGCAGACTTGGTATCCAACTTCTTTGCCATGTATTTCCTCGAAAGATGTGTTTCGCTTGACGGGAATGACTATATCTTGTCGGTTTCTAGAGTCAAGGGGGAATTGTCGGTTTCTTTGGCACGGTTTACCCGTTGATGAGTTTGCTCGTCGGGTAACTGCCAATGGGAGGGAGCGTCGGGTGCTCTATACGAACAGTCGTTAAATACCGTAGCGTCAAGCATCTCTTGAGCAAGTCGAGATAATGCGTCCTTCATGTGCGTTTTTCCTCGAATAACAATACCACAACTATCGTGCCCGCAAGCAGAAATATGGCATGTAGGTATTGGTGAGTCTTCAACCACCATAGAGTCAACGCCACGCTGATTACTACCCCCAATAGCAGATGTTTGATTACCATTGTTCCCCTGCAGGTAGACTGTTGTACAATCGGTTACACTTGAGTTCAAGTGTGAGAGCCTTTGCTATCTCACCGCACAGTCGTAACTCTCGCGCTCGCGAGATTGTAACCGCATACTCGTACAATGTGCGAGATGTGGGATTGATTGCGCCCTTGTGAGTTTTAATGAAAGTGTTCAACTCCGATTGACACAACAAGTCGAGATTGTGCGGTTGCCGGTGCATCGGACCCCATGTTGTGTCTCGACGCGCGAACTGTCAAGGTGTGGTCCACGTGAATACATTCCTTCCACATGTGGCACGTCGATTATGATTGAACGGGGGCGAGTAACGGGTAGACTCCCTATGAGAGGTCCGCCGATGACACAGTTCGTTTTATACGTCGGAACAGTATTCAGCTCTGGGCTACAGTTCGCCACTCTCGAGGAGGCGATGTGCGAGGGGCGAGTATTAGGCGAACGAAACAACAAGCTTGTATTCCTGAAGAGGAGGCTGCCCGTTCATCCTATCGAACGGTCTGCTTACACAGAAGTTACCATTCGCGTATATGACCCCTTCTTCGGAGAGTGGAAAGCCTCGAATGACTACTACCGTTGGCAAGAATCTGGCGTTAGCCGTAGTGCGCGAGTGCATCCTCAACCTTCTGTGTGTCAGACGGAACTGTCAATTCTTCGGGCCGGCCTGAGCCAAAGTCAACTGGTGTATGAATTGCGCGCCGCCTATCTCCGTCATTCGGGAGTGAGCGTGCAAGTGAGAACCCTTTCCGACCGTGTGTTGGTTATGCTTCGAGTGCCACAACACCTTGTGTCATCAGTTCGTCTAGAAGAAAGAAAGTTGCGTCATCCGTCCGTCTGTATCACTACCAGCATGAGGGTACATTGAAACTAATTAGTCGAATCCGGGCATTCTTTGCGCAAGAGCTTCCCTCTGATGTGAGAGTGGGGGTGTGGGCACGATTGAGAATCATTATGCACATTTTCATATGCCGATTCATTGGTTATGATGTAAGTATCAGTCGTAATCAATGGTGCGACTATTGTCCTACTGCAGAATGGCGGAATCGTCCTGTGGAAGGGTCGCTTCGCTATGAATGCACCGACGGGACTCATATATGCGAAGCATGTTTGAAGTTTGCTCATTGTTATACCAATAAGTGCAAGCATCAAACTTGTATGCATAAACCACCAATCAAAAGAAACTCTGAAGAAGCCTTTTTTGCCCGGATAACACCATNAGTTGTTCTTATGTCATACTCTACTACCACGATTCAACGGGAATACAATAAGGCTAAACGTGTGTACGTGAAATCCTTGAATCTGTATATCGCTGTCCTAAACGGACAGGGCGATTCACAAGGATGGCACCATCGAAGATTGTTAGCTCTCGACGATGCGCTTTTACAGAAACGAGAATTCCGTAGATGGGTACGACTTAAACGAGAGAATACTTGTTGACAGTAATGGGGGTTGTGCTACCATGCCTTGGTAGCACTAGATGTTTTCATGGCAACGAACGGCCCGCTATAGATTCGCTATAGCGGGCTTTTCGTTTTGGAGGTTTACATGAATTCAGGATACACACCCTCGCATATTCTCTCAGAGAGAAACCAAACCAGCCTCGGTACGTCATTCCTTAGCCAGCCGATAATCGCTGTTGGGGGAGAAACGTTCATCGAGAGTGTGGTGGGCCCACGATTCAACCTGGCAGCTGATAAAAAATGGGATTACCACCAGTATCAACTTGCTGTCAATGCCTACCCTATCAACAATGTGATTGGGGGAACCAAAACATCTTGGTATACCTACTTTCTAGAGATGACTTTTTTCTCTAACCTGGCCACTTTCGGTCAAGCAGAGGAACCTCCTCCTACGCCACCGTTCGCGTTGGGACCGACTGTGCCCAGTATTCAGCCTACGGTCCGCGTAGACTGTACTTCTTCGATTATCACCATTCCAGTAGGAGGCGCGATTCAAGGTCGCTTCATCCAGCGCGTCTACTCTAGAACTGCCTTTGCCGCCGGGGACAGAGTTGCCCCGCAGATGAGGACTAATCTGGGATTCGGGTACGGAACACCAAAGTCTATTCAAACTTGGTACAGCGACATTCCTCAAGATATGGCAATAAATGACACTTGTTATTGGAGCAAACCGCAGTTTGCGGAAGGAATCACCCTAAACTTGGTGCCACAACATGGCGCTACACTTGACGGTATTACCGGCCGTTTAGATGTAAGTTTCTTCGCTCAGGGCGGTGCTGCAATTCGCACCGTTCCAGTGAGAGCTCCCCTCGGCTCCGCTCCCGTGATTCACTGGCCACAGAATGCGTTCTATGTGCAAGTGAAGAATCACACTGATGCTGACCTATTCGTGAGTATCACTCACGCTCTTAGCCTGTAAGAGGAAAACCATGAGCGAATGTATTGGAATTTGGACTGAGAACGATGTCGCGGGTACTTCCGGACCGGCCGGGCCTACCGGTGCAACTGGAGCCTCCGGCTCCGCTGGCGCTACTGGAGCTACTGGCGCTACAGGCGGCACAGGTGCCCCAGGACCCGCTGGCGCTACAGGAGCTACCGGCGCTACAGGCGACCCCGGGCCTGCTGGCGCTACAGGAGCTACCGGCGCTACAGGCGACCCCGGGCCTGCTGGCGCTACAGGAGCTAGTGGAGCTACTGGAGCTACTGGATCTACTGGAGCTACTGGAGCTACTGGAGCTACTGGAGCTACTGGAGCTACTGGAGCTACTGGAGCTACTGGAGCTACTGGAGCTACTGGAGCTACTGGAGCTACAGGCCCGTCTCTTATGCCAAATTTAGTTACTACGTACGGGGCAGACCCTACTGGAGTGATTGCCGCGGATACTGCGCTTGCAGCTGCGGTAACAGCAGGGTTATCTTTATTTATTCCACGTGGTATTTATAAAGTAACTACTGACTGGAATATTAACACCAATAATATGTATGTTTATGCGGAAAATGGGGCTATACTACGTAAAAGTGTACTATGTAATATAGCTAGAATCTATGGGACGGGCGTTCATATTGAAAATCTCACGTTCGATGGTAATGGTTTAGGAGGTTCTCTTCTTTTAGTTCAAAGCGCTGAAAACTGGATTGATAAGTGTATTTTCTATAACACTTCTGGAATAACAGCGGCAGGTTTGTGTTTAGAGGGCCATGTGGACGGACGAGATTGGCCGGCTAATCGCAATAGAGTTATAGGTTGTCGTATTTATAATATAGGAGGAATTGCATTAGCTCAAAATAAAGCTGTTGATAACGTAATTGTAGGCAATCATATCTATAATTGCGGGCTTGAAGCGGTTACTGCAGACAATCAATCTCACAGATCTGTCATTACAGGTAATTCTTTCGTAGGTAACAGTTTGGTAGGCGGAGTTGGTGCTATTGGCACAGATTATACTAATGAAATAGTGGTATCTGGAAACGTAATCGATTGTACAGGTGGTTTGGCTCCCGCTTTATGTGTTCAAAATAACTTAGGTAATAGTNTTGGTGGAAACGTTAGTGGAAACACTATTATTGGAGCCATTACCTATGGGGTACAGCTACGGTCGGGCACTACTAAATACAACGTAGCAGAAAACAATTTTATTGGAACCCTTACCGCGTGTGTTAGGGCAGAAAGTGGCGCTAATGATAATCGTTTAGGTCCTAACAATGTAAACGGAAACCCTGCTTTATCTAATGCTGGTACAGGCAACACGACTGGAGCCTCTAGTAGCTATACTACAACAGTATACTTAGCCTCTAACTATAATAGTTCTGATGCAGGCTGGTTCAAAGTACCGTATGATACAGCGGAAGTAGACCAGAATTCGTGGTGGAACGGAATAACTAAAAGAATCACACCTACTCAAGCTGGATATTACACGGTATTCGCTAGAGTGCCCCGCGCTAGTGCCCCCACAGATTTCCAGATAGCTGTATATCGTAGTGGAACCATCGCCCGAAATATCGGTCTCAATTCTTCTAACGTTACCTCACAGACAGGTAGTGGAGTTGTTTACTGTAACGGTTCTACAGACTACTTAGAAATTTACTCTACACCAGGAGCTAGCATAGATGTGACTTCGGGTCAGGCGTACTCATGGTTCTCAGTGGTNGGACCTATGTAATGCTAAATAGTTGTAGCGTCGATGTGTTTTCTTAAGATATAATGCCTGCATCCGTTTAGCGAACAGTGCCCAAGTCGATAATGGTATCGATTCGGGCACTGTTTTT
>JGI20214J51650_10001779_pt1 | contig 13723 bp, 14 predicted proteins | sample WetSurMetagenome_FD_51650 | JGI IMG/M metagenome (IMG submission 51650) | reverse complement strand
AATTTTATGCCGGTTCTGAAACACCGGCGGACCGACCTTTATTAATAGACATAATGGCCGGCCGTATCGAACGCTTATACATAAAAAAGGGCGCATATCGTGAAAAACGATATGCGCCCTTTAAGTCAATTTATCTTATGTGTAGTTGTTCTATACCCTGAACTGGTCCACTGTTGTCTTTAACTGTCCTGCCAGCCGGGCCAGTTCCGACGACGACTTGGCTATCTGGTCCGATTCTCCTGATATCTCTTTTGCCCCGCCTGCCACCGCCTGTATATCACCGCTTATCGCTTCCGATGTCGTAGACATCTCTTCCGTTGCCGTTGCTATCTGCTGCACCAGGTTCTGCAATGAGGTGACGCTATTCACTATCTCCTTGAGCTCATTTCCTGCCGACACCGAGTATTCAAGGCCTGTGTTCACTTTTTCATTCGTCCGGTTCATCGCTTCCACTGCGCTGCCGACTTCACCCTGTATGGCGCCGATCATCTGGCTGATCTCGGCTGTCGCCTGCGCAGTCCTCTCAGCCAGTTTTCTGACTTCATCCGCGACTACCGCAAATCCCCGGCCCTGTTCACCTGCCCTTGCAGCCTCAATGGCCGCGTTCAACGCAAGCAGGTTTGTCTGGTCCGCTATATCGTTGATCACATCCACTATCTCGCCGATCTGCTGCGATTTGTCTCCAAGCGTCTGCATAACACCCGCCGAGGTCCTCACTGTCTCCACAATGCTCATGGACTCGGCAACGGATTTATCCACTACCTCCGCGCCTTTCTTTGCTATTGCCGCTGTTTCGGACGACTGGTGGGCAATATTCGCCGCGTTTTTAGCTATGTCTATTACCGTCTGCGACATCTCTTCCGTTGCCGTCGCTATCTGGGATGAACGGTTTGACTGGTCGCTCATCGTCCTGGTTATCTCTTCAGAGGTTGCGCTCAGTTGATGGCTTCCGGAGGCAACGCTCGCAGACGCCTGCTTTATTTCTCCGATAACGCCTTTAAGCTTGGAAACCATTCCCTTTATAGCATCGGAAAGCTTGCCGATTTCATCGTTGCTGTCATGTTCGAGAGACACGGTGAGGTCGCCTGCCGCCACCTTGTCTGCGGTATGCACCAGGTTTGCAAGCGGTTTAAGTATGGTCCTGATCATAATAAATATGAGAATACTCAGAAGGACCACCCCTAAAATGCCTCCGATTGAAGAAACCATGGCCATTATTGTTATCGGTTTATTTATTTCGTTTTGATAGGCGCTTAATACGATAACCCAGTTGAGGCCGGGATTATAGGCGAAGACATTTATTTTGGCCCGCGTGGAAGTTTCTCCGGGGTTCTTCCATTCATACTCAATGCTTCCTTCCATCTTTGAGATCATCTCTTTGGTTATTTCCTTGCCGTCCGACGACTTTGTGTCAAGCACGTTTTGTCCTGCAATGGAAGGATGAATAATCATTGTGCCGGCGTTTTTCCCTGCCCCCGACAATACATACACATAACCGGTTTCACCGATTTTGATATTTTTGATAACATCGGCCAATGCCTGCAGGTCTTTTGTAATGTCAAATCCGATAAAAAGGCAGCCTATTATGGACCCCTGCGCATTTTTCAGCGGCAGATACTTTGTCATATAATTCCTGCCGAAAAGCTTTGCCTCGCCGATATATTCCTTGCCGTCCATAATTGCCTTGTACCCTGGGAGCGACCTGTCCAGGAGTGTGCCGACAGCACGGCTTCCGTCCTCTTTTTTGAGCGATGTGCTTATGCGCAGGAGGTCATCACCCTTTCTTGCGAAGATAGTGGCTGCGGAGCCCTTGGACTCTTTAGTGAATTCATCCACATAAGTATATGAATTGTTTAATGCTTTTCCATTGATACTCAATACCGGATTTTCCGTGGAGGCTTTTAGATCAAAGGTCCCTCTAAACATGCCGGCAAAGAGTCCGGCGGTCATGTCGGCTCCCGACCTCGCCGTTTTATCAAATGTGGCCGCCATATCGCGGACAAGGGCGGCCTGAGTGTGGAGCGACTGTTCGTTCTGTTTTTGGACCACGCCGGACGCCATGAAATAGACCGCAACAATGACCATTGCAAAGATAATTGCCACAAGAATACTACAGAGCGCTGCGAGACGTGTGCCGATTGATACGTTGGCAAGAAAACTCTTTTGTGGACTAATGTTGTTGAGCGCCATTCCAGTCTCCCTTTTAAATATATAGTAAAAAGGCTGATGAGCTACTTCACACAAAAGACAGATCGTAAGTATTTCAAAGACATAGCAAATATTATAGACTATGCGTTTATTTAATAGAAAGCCCCCCGGCATGTGGACTTTTTTATCTGGGTATGAAAAGAAATTTGGGATGGGGAAAGTGACATGGATGACGTATCTAATTGTTTTAACGCTGTATTAATGATGCTTTACGATTGTAAAAAAGGTTGATATCGCAGTTGCAATATTAAGTCATCAGATGATTATATGTCGGATCATGATAGCCGCCCATAATGTCAATTTACAGAAGGTTTGCAGCTCCGATTGCAGCTCCTGGTAAACTAATTGTGTGATACCGGTCGGGGTATATATACTTAAACCATGGACCTGTCATTACCATTGGGCCTTTTTGTGGGGTTGGCATTCGGCTATGTATCGCAACGCGGTCGCTTCTGCATGCTCTCGGCATGTTACGAGGTTATTACCGGTCGTGAGCCGGACATGATGAGGGCATTACTGCTTGCAGTCGTTGTGCAGATGATTGCATTGAGCCTGTCGGCTGAATTGGGTTATCTTGCCCTTAATGTTCCGCCGTTTTTCGGTGTCGTCACACTGCTTGCAGGCTTCATTTTTGGTATGGGGATGACGCTGTCCATGGGCTGCGCCGGATCAGTATTCTTCAGGGCAGGAGAGGGGAAGACCGACTATCTTTATGTAATTGCGGCTTTCTTCCTATCGGCATGGTTAAGCAAAGTCTATCTCGTCAAACCCGTGCATGGTTTTTTCACTGACAGGGGCATGTCCATTACTATAGACAATGCCCTGACATTAGACCGACTGGTCCTCGTTGCCGTTCTTGCAGTGATAATTTCAGTGTGGGTCATCAAGGGTAAGAGCAAGCCGTATCAGGGTGGATGGAAATGGCCTGTAACAGGTCTCTTTCTGGGCCTTATAGGTATAATGGCATGGGCAGTTCATCTTTTGAGCGGAAGGACCTACGGTCTGGGCGCCGTGCAGGGCAGCGAAAACCTCGCGGTATTTCTGCTTGAACAAGACATCCGAGCTATTAACGGAAGTCTCCTTATGGTCCTTGGGATTCCGATCGGTTCTTTAATCGCATCCCGAAGGTGTGGAAAATCTCCGGATGTCGCGCGTCCGGGGCTGAAAAGAATATTCCAGTCTGTTGCAGGCGGCATAATGATGGGCGCCTCAGCCGCAGTTGCTTTGGGAGATAATGTTTTTCATGGTCTCAGCGGAGCGCCGTTACTGGCAGTGAGCAGTCTCGGGTTTATGCTCTTTGTCTTTTTTGGGGTCTGGAGCGGCATAAAGCTCAAGTGGATTAAATAAGATAAAGCGGGCTGTCCGCAATATCAGGACAAATGCGCATTTCGGAAACAGGCATTTATGCGCTTTTGATATAATGTCGCCGTCTTTTACAATAACCGCTCCAAATGATATTATTGCCTCAAAGCGAATGCGGTATCCCTGCGCCGGGCCATAGATATGGTTACCAAAGACGGCTGTGTTATTATTCTGATGACAATTTTGGTACAAACCGTCACTCTTGCGGTATCGGCAGACCATGTTGTCTCAGAAAAGTCAGCTTGTCCCAATAGCCCCTTTGAAAAACAATTCGGGAATCGACGATATGGAAGAAGCCGCAGCCTCTCAGCCCAAGAGGATCGCGCCATTCCAGGATGGCCCATTCTCCGTCTTCAAAGATATTCTCGACGATGCAGGTCATGTCTGCCTCAGCAAAACCGTCGGCAAACATTTTACGGATCGCCTCGCGGCCCTCGACAGGGCGCTCAGCCACCTGATGGTTAATAGCGTCTGAGCTGTATAAACATGCCAAACCATCCACATCGGCTTTGTTAAATGCCTGAACAAACTTTTGCACGATTTCTTTAGGTCTCATTTTCGTTTCTCCATGAACACGAGCCTGACCTTTGGCGACAGGTCCTCCTCACGGTATTTAAGATATCCCAGCCTTTGATAAAAACGGATATTGTCAATGCTTTTGGAGCCGGTAAACAACTCGAACCGTTCTGCGCGGGCAAACACTATTTCTATTCTATTCATCAGTGAGCCTCCGATCCCCTGTCTCCGGTAATCGGGGTGAACGATAAGCCTGCCGATCAGGCAAGAGCGGGAATCGAGATACGCTCTCACCGAGCCGATGATTTTGTCTGCGCTCAATGCCTTCAGAAAGACCCTGGTTTCAAACTCCGACTCTATCTCGGGAAGCGTCTGGGTGAGTGGCGGAATCGTCCAGTCGTTGTTCAGTATCGCTTCCCGCTGATATGCCGCCTTCTGCAATGCAAGAATCTCTGCGGCATCGTCTGAACTTGCCTGAATTATGGAGATGTCCATGTTTTTGTTATGCTTCCGTGAGTATTTTGAGCCTCATGTCCTCTACTATGTCTTTTACTTTCTCCCGGTAAGACAGCATGTGCGGGGATTCAAGATGCGCATGCAACGCTTCCATGTCCTTCCACTTCTCAATAATGGTCACAACATTTTCTTCCAGGACCTGCGCCGGCAGTCCGCTGTCGGCATCCAAAGCCGGGAAATATTCGAGACATCCTTTTTCTTTAAGAACCGCAAGCATATTGTCTTTGAATATTTCGAGAAAATCGCGAAGCCTGCCGGGCCTGACACGAATAGACGCAATTACGTTAATCATATCCTTCCTCCGTTGATTATTGCGCTATGAACATCATTCAGTTTATCAAAAAAGTCCAAATGTTTAAACCCCGACTGATCCTGTAAGCGTGAGTTCATATTCATTCAAAGGACTGCCTGATTGAGCAACCTCGATCGCGAGTCCTTCCGCCCACAAGATGGCGGATGGAAGAAATGTTGGGAGAGCCTTAAGAAGAGCGTTATTCATTTCATTAAATGGAATAGTCCCTTGTATTATTATGTGTTTTCATGCTTTAGCTTGGGTTTGAGATACTTTTCGATGTCCTCAATTCCTTTCATAAGGTCTTTTTTGAATTCGTCTCCTTCATCGCGCAGTTTGTCGTAGATAATATCCCGCCCTTCCTTTTCGATGACTCTTATGGCTTTTCTTGTTTCTTTATCAGTCTCAGGATCTATACATACTAAGTGATTGCTAATTCGCATAAAAAGTTCATGCTCCAGATCAAAAATCACCGTGAAAAGACCTTTCAATTCATTGCCCCATATGGCTTCGGCCTCTAGAAGGTCTGCATAAAGAGATGTTCGGTGTGTTTGAACCTTATCCCACCTTGCCTGATATGCTTTTGATGTACTATAGAAATGCAATTGCTTGGAATTCATCTTCTTAGCCTCATTTTCTGGTGGTGAAGGCATTTCATAACTCCACATTGCTGGATGTCTTACCCCGTTGATTGCATCTCTGTATTTGAATAAGTTAACCAGAATACGTCTAGATAAGTCATACTCTGTTTGTCCCCTGAGTTGCTGTTGCCAAGTGCCAAGGCCTTTGACAGCAACTACAATACCAGTAATGGCGGCTACTGCCAAAATGACATCCTTAAGTAACGTTACGGTTTCAATGCAGGTCAACTTGCAGCTCCTTTTAAGTACAATATTTTATCTACCGTGCCGGTATTTTTCTCTTTTCCCTCTCAATCAAATCACTTTGCAAGTCATATTTCGATAAAATATTATACTTTAAATGGCAATGGGAAAGAGAAATAAATAGCGTCGATGTTGCCAATGAAATATATAAATATATATAATGTATACATACATCACTATGGAGGCGCGGCATGAAAAGGACCCAGATATACATCGACGATGAAACCTTTGGAAAGTTAAAAAGCGAAAGTAGTCTTAAAGGCGTATCCATATCGGAAATCATCAGGGACAGTGTGCACAATACGCTGGGCAGCGGTGTCGAAAAGATCATCAGGGCCACTGACAGTGTGAGCGGGGTGTGGGCAGACAGGGATTTCGATGTGGACGCATTCATCCGTTCTGCGCGGAAGGACAGGAAGATATGATTGTCGTCGACACGGATATTCTCATATGGATACTGAGGAAGGACAAGACCCTTGTCGAGAGATTCAAGGAAGCGGTCAGGGAAACCGGGGGAAACGTCTTTATCACGCCTGTGCAGGTGGCTGAAGTCTATTCAGGTGTCCGTCCAAAGGAAAGGGTCCGTGTGGAGCTTTTTATGGATTCGCTGAATACTATCGACATAGACGGGCGAATGGGTAAGCTTGCCGGGGAGTTCATTCACAAATACGGCAAGTCGCATTCCGTGACAATGTCCGACGCCCTTGTAGGGGCTGCGGCAAAGGTGAATATCCTCAGGCTCTGGACGCTGAATAAAAAACATTACCCCATGTTCGAGGCTCGGGAATTTTTTTCATAGACTGAATAGAAAAGGGGGCGGTTATCCGCCCTCTCACATTTTATTTTCCTCTGCCGGGGATCGTAACTATACCTTTTTTTCCTCTTTTTTTGGTATGTTTTTTTCGAGCATTTGCGATAACCATGCATTGAACAGGTTGCCGCTCGCTGCGCCTTCCCCGCCCCCAACCAGAACATGGGGCACAATCTGGATCTTGCCTGCCGCTATCTCCTGAACGAGTTTGATTACCGCCACATTCTGCTGGCCAATGGCTTCTTTCTGCGCATTGTAGGCAGCGGCAACACCGTCGCCCTCAATCTTGCTTTTATAGGAATTGCCGTCGGCAACCAGTTTTGTAGATTCTTTTGTGCCCTGGGCCACCAGTATTGTGGATTCTTTGGTCCCCTGGGCCTGTAGAATCACGGAGCGCCTGTTACCGTCAGCTTCCTTGACCTTGGCCTCGGCCAAATCGTTATTGATGTCAATGGACAATTTGGCGTCAATAACATCTTTCTGTTTATCGGCCCGGGACGATTTTTCCATGACCGCAATGCGTTTTTCCTGGGCCATGGCCTCCTGGTCATACTGCGCCTGCTGCTGATTGGCGATCTCTTTTTTGGTCTGAGTGTCCAGCAAATCCTTGGGTATATCGATATAGGCAATGAGCAGGTTTTGGGCCTCTACGTTGTACTCTGAAAACCTTTCCTTGGCGTGCGCCAGCGCTTCGGTCTGCAAGTCCGTCCGGCTCTGGAAAAAGTCAATCGCCTTCTTCTCGCCTGCTTTATTCCTGAAGGATGAATCGATCAGCGGGTGCACTATCTGGTCAATCAGATTGGCGACCGACCCGAATCTGGCTATGATATAGGCTGCATTGCCGGGTTGAATCCGAATCACCATCCGGACATTGACTTCCAGTTGAAAGCCGTCTTTGGAGGTTACCTTCAGCGGATCAAAACTGTACAGGACCGCCGCGGCCTTGGTCTCAGGTGTCTTAACTCCCTTTACCTCTGTCCCGATTCTTCCCTCGGTTGCCCAATCGATGGTAACAGCGGAAGTAGGCACCTGATAGGCTGTGAAAGCAACCGCATTCAGATTGTATTTTCCGGGCGCTATCGGCTCTCTCCAAATGCCGCGGGTGTATTTATTGGTTATCAGTATCTTCTCAACATCTTCATGGATCGGCCCGCTGAGTTTTCCTTCCCCGGTAGTTCCATCAGGCCCTTCGATCGTCCTGTCCAGCTCCAGCCCCACGTTGGACCTGATTACCGCCACGTATCCCGGAAGCACCTCGGCTACGTCTTCGATTTTAATATCGAACAGGTTCGGATTGATGAAATATATTCCGGGTTGCAGGGTATCAAGCTGCGGTCCGCGATATCCCTTGCTGTCGATAAAGCGCTGCCCGTTCTGATAGGCCTTGTGGTCTGCTTCCGTGCCGTCATCATTCAGGGCCTTCGGCGCGATTACATAGCCTGACGGCAAAGGGATACCATCTTTGGCGACAGCGACCCCAATGGTGTTCTCGGCTATTTTTACCGCCGGCGCCCTGGTAATATTGAAGAGCCTGGAATTGATCCTGTAGGTGCCCGGGCGCAGGATTCCGACCTGCGGCCCCTTATTTCCATGGTTGGCCAGGAACATCTCCGCATCCTGGAATTGATTGCTTTCTACTTCGTCGGCCAACACTCTGCCTTTAGGTAAAGGTTCGCCGTCAATAGATTCTACGATACCGATGCTGCCATTATCCACCATCACTACCGGGATTTTTTCAAATGACCAGATTATAGGCATTCTCCAATAGAGCCCCGGCATCAATGTGCTCGCCTGAACGCCTATTTCCCCATGGCGCGCAATTATCTGTCCTTCAGGCATTTTTTTGCCGAACATGTTTTTGGTAAGGATGCCGACCTGATTGGACCCGATCAGACAAAAACCTTTAAGGACAAACAGCAGAGCAATCAGAGCAATGACACTTAAGATAATCCATTCAATCATTCCTGTCATAATTGTATTTCTCCTTTTTGTCTATTCTCAATGCCCCATGGGGCTGGAGCTCTTGTTACAGAGATTTAAAGTTAGACGATTATCAGGCCAACATAGTGTTTACTCCAAAAAGTATACCACATTGCGCTGCATTATGGGACGGCGAAATTTGGATATATGCAATCCTGAATGAGCAACCCGGCAATACCCGTCTGATATCAGGTAAAAAGCCCCCGGTATTTTATGGGGTTTTCGGCAAAAAATGATTTATTGCGGACCGTCATGTAGAACTGCAATTGCGGCGGCATAGTATCGGTTTTTGATGGATTAGGTTGAAATCCTGATTTGCAATTAGTCCTGAATTGCGGCAATATCCCTTACGGAAATAATCCTCCTCAGCAGCGGGCCGCGAACAGAGCCTTTGCCGAGGTCGAGCCCTGTTACGACCACGCGGCCGATGACACGCCCTTTGTCTCCCTGCGATCCCGGAACCCGATAGCCCCAGACATCATGAATGATATAAGGTTTGCCCTCGTATATACCGAGGAAGAGCATTATGTGACCATTCATGTAGATCAGGGTTGTCCCGCCGACTGCTTTTTCGGACAGTATTTTTATCTTTTCCCGATCTTCCGTCTGTTGTCCGAATCGGGCCAGAAGGACTCCCGCTTCTGCCTGCGCAGATGAATTCCTCGGCAGGGATATACCGAAGACTGCGAACACCTGCTGGATAAACCCCGAACAGTCCTGTTCGCCATGCGCGCTTCCCCATGAATACGGCGCATTGATCAGCCTGAAGGCCTGGTCGATGACATTGCGCGGCGTATATGCCGGATAACCGAAACTGACGGACTCTTTTTTAACATACGCTTTTTTGAAAGAGGAACTGCCGTCCGTCTTCTGATAAGGGACCGATATTTCAACTACCGCTGAATTCCTGATACGGCCCAGACGGAACCTTGCGCCCATCCTCACAGTGTCATGATAGTCCGTCAACTCTCTGTTGAGAAATATATCGGCCTTGGCCCCTGTGACAACACAAAACTCGGGGTCGCGGATGTATTTTTTTATTTCCGTGGGGCCGAACATGGAAACCCTGTCTTTTTCGACCCATCCGTCGCTGGACGGGCCCATAACATAAACCCACTTTCCGTCTCTGCTTTCATGCAGGACCGCAAGCGGGGTCCCCAGATCGAGCGAGCTGTTCTGGAGTTCATCAAAATATATGTCTCCCTGATGTTCGTACAGTCTTTTTCCCGTCGGAAGTATCCTCTGATCGGCATAACGGTTCGTCAATCCGTATCTCACCTTTATATCCGCGGGGACAGCTCCAGGCCGCATATTCTTTTCGATATCCGTCAGTAAGCTTTTATCAACAGGCCGGGATGTCGCAAGGTAAAATGTTTTGTCCCTGAATGAAGCAAGGGTTTCATTCAGCCTGTCCTGAAGCTTTGCGCCCGCGAACGCTCCGCCGATTCCCGTTATATCCGTGGTAAGTTTCAGCTCATTGCGGATATGCGCATTAAAAGCCCGGATTCGGGAATTGTCGAGCAGAGTCCGGTTTGGAAAGGGATGGCGGCCCGCCCAGAAGCCGGGGCTTTTCATCTCCCTGGTAATTTCGGGAAGGATGGGGGGCGCGCTGTAAAGGGGCCGTTCCAGGGTAGCACAACCAACAGTTGATACGAGCAGGATGACAGCTGATATTATGGCAGGCATGTTCCGCATGGTCTATGCGTTTGTCGTCCGCGTTTCTGGGGTTGACGGTCCGGGCAGACCGGATTTTTTTTCAATCATGCGGGCGATTACAATGCCCAGCAGCGCGCCTGCCAGCACATCGGCAGGGAAATGAGAGCCGCCGAGGACCCTGCCAATGCATATAAACGCTCCATAGGCATAAAACAATGGCCGGTATTTCGGGAAAAAGGCCGAGCATATATACGCAAGGCAGAAGGCTGTTATGGTGTGTCCGGACGGGAACGAGTCATAACTGCCCCTGAATGTCGGCCCGATAAAAAGGAGTTCGTCCGTTATGCGGGGCCTCGCCCTGCCGAGCAGATGCTTTATTACCTGTACGGATATTCCTGAAGAGACAAAACCGATAAAAAGGGCTTTGCCCAACTGCCGGGTCCGGGGCTTTTTCAGACGTATGCCCGCGAGGTAAATCAGAACTGCGGCGCCTGCAATAAGGGCTCCATGAGCAGCAAAATAGGCGATCATGCCTGCCTGGTGAAAAAGCTGGTCCAGGTCCGGGTTAGCGCTGCGCAACTCTTTGAGCCAGACCATTACATACTGGTCAAAAAATAAAAAAGGGAGAATAAGGGCCAGGCAGAGCAGGTAATATCTAATTTCTCTCGAAGAGGGCATAACCGCCTTCCTTCTGCAGCAATCTGAAGCCTGCTTCTTTGAGCGTATCTTCATCCTTCACCTTTGCTATGGCCAACCTGTCTTGTTTTTCCTTGACATGCGCCGCCAGGGATTCCCTGCCGCGTATATTGGCGACCTTGTGGCCGGAATAGAACACGATGCTCGGATTGTTGATTCCGTAGCAGATGATGCGCTCGTCGCCGCGCGCATTATCTTTTGCGTAAACGCTGAACTTGTGGAGAGCGCTTTGCATATACTGGTTTGCAGCCGGCAGGGCCGAGGTCAAAAGGAATATAAGCAGCGCGAACATCACGCCTGCCAGAGGCGCATACAGGGGCCTTGACAGACGGACCGAATAAAAGGCGACGGCGGACATCGCAATCAATATGGCGGAGGCCCACATTGTCCAGTCGGTGTCCGGGATGCCGGTCCTGATGAGGACGGGAGGCAGGAACAGCATGCCTATTGCAGCCGCAAGCGCGCCTATGGCGATAACGAGCCACGCCGCTCTCTGGGCGCAGATGTTCTGATCGGCCATTCCGGTTGCGATGAGTATGGCCGCAGGAGGTAATGCCGACAGGATGTAATTCGGCAGCTTGGTTGTCGAGAAAGAGAAAAATACAAAAACTACAACGAACCATATTGCCGCGAAGAGCAGTATGCCGGCCCTTTCCTTTATGGCCTTCCAGATCCCGGCAGGCATGAAGGCTATCCAGGGCGACATGCCGACCAAGAGCGTGATTATGTAGTAATAAAACGGGCCCTTATGTCCTGATATGACATCCGTGTAGCGCCTGAAATGGTGCTTAATGAAGAACTGCTGAAAGAACTCGTCTCCATTTATCGCGAATTCCGCGGCATACCACGGCACAGCTACAAGGAGAAAGAGCAGGGCGGCCTTCAGGTCGAATATCTTCAGCAGTCCCCTGAATCTTTCCGTCATGAACATATAGATGACGGCGATTCCAAAAGGGAAGACTATGCCTATCAGTCCCTTGGTCAGGAACGCGATCGCTGAAAAGAGATAGAAGCCGTATATGAAACGCCGTTCTTCGCTCACAGCAAGGTAGAAGGAGAAAAGCGACAGGGTGATGAACAGGCTCATTACCATGTCCGTCACAGCTGAACGGGAATAAACAAGGAAATAGGCGCTGATGGAGACGGCTATTGTCGCATAAAAGGCCGTGGTTTCGTTGCAGGCGCGTCTTGCAAAGTAAAACAGAGACAGTGCGAGTATGAAGCCTGCCATTGCCGATGGAAAGCGAGCGCCGAATTCATTGACGCCGAAGGTCTTGTATGAGGCAGCCATGAGCCAGTAGAAGAATATCGGCTTGTCGTACCTGACTTCGCCGTTGTAGGTCGGAGTGATCCAGTCCCCGCTTTCGACCATCTCTTTTGTGGCGGTTGAGAATACCGCCTCATCCACATCAAAGAGGGTAACTGCGTCGAGCCTGAATATGGCCACAAACAGCGCTGCGGCAAAGAGCAGCATCAATAAGTTTTTGTTGATCTTGGGCATAAACCTCTGTCCTCATGTTATGAATAATCGCGTTATTATAATGGTTGACAAGGGGATTATTCAAAAGTTAGTTCATGGAGGCAGCTGAATCGAGGCGCGGCGTCTGGAATCGCAGGGTAAAAAAGCCGGCAGAGAGGTCCCTGCCGGCCATGTCATTTGATAATTTACATCTTCTGCAGAATCGGAACGATGAGAAGGGCCACGATATTGATGACCTTGATCATCGGGTTGATGGCCGGGCCTGCGGTGTCCTTGTAGGGATCGCCGACCGTATCGCCGGTTACCGCTGCCTTGTGGGCGTCCGACCCCTTGCCGCCGTAAATGCCGTCTTCAATATATTTTTTGGCATTGTCCCATGCGCCGCCGCCGCTGGTCATCGAGATTGCGAGCATGAGTCCGGTGACGATGCTTCCGATCAGCAGGCCGCCGAGGGCCTCTTTGCCGATAAGGAACCCGACGAGTATCGGGGCCGCAACCGGTATCAGGGCAGGCAGCATCATCTGTTTGATCGCGCCCTTTGTGACGATATCAACGCAGGTGCCGTACTGGGGTTTGGCGGTGCCTTCCATTATGCCGGGGATCTCTTTGAACTGTCTCCTTACCTCTTCGACAACACCGCCGGCCGCGTATCCGACCGCTTCCATCAGGAGTGAGCCGAAGTAGTACGGCAGCAGGCCGCCGATAAAGAGACCCACGATGACCTGCGGGTTGGACAGATCGAATGAAAGAGCCGAGCCGAATGAACGCGAATATTCGGCGAAAAGTACGAGGGCCGCGAGTCCGGCAGAGCCGATGGCGTATCCCTTGGTGACTGCCTTTGTGGTGTTTCCGACTGCGTCGAGCGGATCGGTGACTGCGCGGACTTCCTTGGGAAGTTCCGCCATTTCAGCGATGCCGCCTGCGTTGTCCGTGATCGGGCCGTATGAGTCGATGGCCACGACTATTCCGGTCATTGAGAGCATCGCGACCGCTGAGAGCGCTATGGCAAAAAGGCCGGTCGCCATGTCGCCGCTGAACCCGCCGCCTATAGCGTATGCGATGAGGATTGCAGCCGAGATGCAGAGCACCGGCAGCGCGGTTGACTTCATGCTGACCGCAAGGCCTGCAATGATGTTGGTCGCATGGCCTGTCTGGCTCGCTTCGGCAATGTGTTTGACCGGCGCGAAGCTTGTGGATGTGAAGTATTCCGTAATAACGACAATAAGGCCCGTCAGCACAAGACCTATGACCGCTGTGCCGAATACGCCGAGGGCGGAAAATTTCTGTTCAACTCCGGGCAGGCCGAGGAACCACACTGAAGC
>JGI20214J51650_10001778_pt1 | contig 13723 bp, 26 predicted proteins | sample WetSurMetagenome_FD_51650 | JGI IMG/M metagenome (IMG submission 51650) | reverse complement strand
TTGTGATGGCAACCGCAATTGAATTCCTCGTTCAAGCCCTTCCCCCGGTCAGCTCATATCTGGCGCCGACCGTTACGCTCGCCATCGGCGCGGTGCTCGCTGGGATGTCTCTCGTGAATATGGCAGGTGAGTGATGCAACACGATTCACACGTCATGCTGTTTTGGTATTTCACCGAGGTTTGTGGGTGGCCGTTATGATCCATGGTCTTCAAATCACTGCCATTGAGGCCGCCATTCTTGTCGGTGGTGCCGTTATCTGCTTCACCGCCGCGCTTGCGAGCGCATCGCTTTACCGCATCCGCGTCAATTATCGCGATCCGCTGCGATTCCCACGGTTCGGCGGCGATGACAAGGACCCCCCAGCTTACAGCGGAGCGCGCCGATGAGCCATACCACCAAAATCACAGTCTGGCGCGATCTAGGATGCCTATGGGAGTTCGACGTGACTGTCGAATATAGCGCATCGCGCTACTATCCTGCGACATGGGATGGCCCAGCCGAGGTCGGCGAGATCGAAATCACGGGCGCTTGGACGGCCGATGGCCTGCCGTTTTCTTGGACCCACGATCAGGATCAAGCATGGTCGGAATGGATCTCTGAAAACCACGACTACAACGACGATCGCCGCGACCCTGATGCAGCTTATGATGCGTGGCGCGATGCAAAAATGGATCGCATGTGATCACCGCAGTCCAAAGGGAGGACGAATAATGTACGCCAACATCACCTTCGTATTATTCACCGCCGCCGCCATTATGGCCATTTGGGCGTCATTTTACTACGTGGGGATGATGCCGTGAGCATTGTCGCAAAGATGCGCCGCGCTCTTGCCGATCTACCGGAGCGGCGCTTGCACAGTCGAGATTGGCGTATTGTTGCATATCTGCATGCTGGCGTTACAGAGGCACAGATAATCGATTACGAAGAGTGCGCATATTTCGCAGAATGCGAGAGGCGGTCTGACCCGCTTGTGACACTAACGGGCCACACGGTTCATTGAGGTAATGGAAATGAGAACAGAAACAAAATTCTATGCGTTTGACGACAAGGAATTTTCTACGGAAGAGGCGTGTTTGGCCTATGAGGCAACAAGGCCCGAGCTTATGATCTGCAATCTCACGCTGGACCGCGTGGAAGCAGCTCTTCGTCTCGAAGACAGAGCGATCGCCGATGCCATCGAAACCATCGGCGCCAGGATCGCTAAACTGCGCCGTGAATCCGGCGACATGAAGCGCACAAGAAAACCGAAGATCGAGAATACCGATCCGAACACATTCACGCCATCCGAGGCCCGCGCGGCAATCGAAAAATTCGGCGACACAGATTGGCAGGCGAAGGTACGCGGCTTGGACGGTCTTCTGGCGACATGCAGGACTGAAGCCGAGCTGATCGACGCCTATGAGGCCCCGGAGTGGATCAATGACGCGCCGGCCATGATTAAGGTTCAGTGCGAGCAGGCATATGATGCGCATCGCATCCGAATTAACAATGCTGATAGTTAATGTTCCGGCTGCAATATCACAGGGGGATCACCTATGACCGAAGAGACAGACAAAGCGTTCCTAGAGCGTATGCAGAGACCCCGCTTTGGTCATAGTCGCCCAACCAAGCAGGACATCGCCCGCCTCCTTGATGGCTATGCTAGCATGGTGAAGGCGAGAGAGATTACAGACGCGCCGTCGCTTAACCCAAGGAACACAACGATGAGTGAGATCAGCGATGAGGTAGTAGATAAATTAACGCAAGTAATCGCGGATATAAACGATTGCAATTTCTATGGAGATAATCCGGTCCTTGATTGCGAGCATTGCGATAAACCCGCAGATAGCGGGTCTTATGCTGGATGCCGCGTTCTTGCACGCTCTATGGCTGTATACTTCGCCTCTATCCTCGCCAAGAAAGATGCAGAGATCGCCGCAGCATATAAACGCGCGGATGACCTCGCCCTACAATTGCAATTCATGAACACTGTGGCGGATGATCAAAATACCCAACTTGCCGCCATGCGAGAGGCGCCGGAGATGATCGAGGCTGAAGGTGTGACCATCACCATTGATCGTGTTTTCAATGATGAGGATGTGCTGGTTGATCGGCGCGTTCTAACTGTCCACCCGCTCGCTAAAATCGCCCGCGCCGCTATAGCAGAGGAGAAACTGAAATGATCAGATATGACATGGTTTATGGTTACGCCTCGAAAATTCACCCGGAGCGCATGTTCAGAACGGAGGATGAAGTGGAGGAATACGATAAGAATTCCGCGATTGATGTGCTACTGTTAGCATCTCCAGAACGTCTTGCTGGGTCTGTCGAAGATGTGAACGGCGTCGTTGCCAACGCCATCGTCCATCTCGCTGAAGTGATCAAATCTCTACGGAACGAAGAGGTTGCTGCTAAGTGGCGGGCGGAACAAGATGCTGCCACGCCAGCGCCAGCCGACGTTAATTCTGAGGGGTTCTCGGTCGAAGGCTGAGATTTTAATTTGTGGTTTCTCGGTCGATGGGCTGCGCAGTCAGCGCTTGCTGCGGATAATGTCACCTACCCATCGCGTAAGCCTCCGCTGGGGGCCGAGATTTTAATTTGTGGAGGATGGAATGAACCAGATTGCAGCTCTTACCGACGCGCGCCCCGATAGCCGCGCGGTTGTTCACGCCCCGGCGCAGGCCGAGGAAGCATCTCTTCTCGCTGTCATCGCCAAGGCGGCGCGCGACCCTGAGGTCAATGTCGATAAGATGCAGGCGCTCATGACAATGTACGAACGCGTCGAGGCAAAGGAAGCCAGCCGAGCGTTCGACACCGCCATGTCAGATGCGCAGGCCGAAATGGGCCGCGTCGTGGTTGATCGTGAGAACACACAAACGCATAGCAAATATGCTACCTACGCCGCGCTAGACCGCGCGATTCGGCCGATTTATTCAAAGCACGGGTTCGCGCTTTCGTTCAACTCTGGCGATTCCGCTCCAGAGTTCATCCTCGTGACATGTCGTGTTTCGCATCGCGCAGGGTTCGCCCGCGACTATCAAATCCAGATGCCGGCCGATGGCAAGGGCGCCAAGGGCGGCGATGTGATGACCAAGACACACGCGACAGGGTCAGGGGCGTCCTACGGGATGCGCTACCTCCTGAAAATGATCTTCAACGTCGCCACATCTGACAAGGCTGACGATGATGGCAACGCCGCTGGCGGAGATGAACTTCTCACATTCGAGCAGGTGGCGCAGATCGAGGCGGCAATCGTCGAGAAGATCGGGGAACATCGCCGGGCGAAGCTGCTCCACTATTTCAAGAGCGAATCCTTTGAGGATTTGTCGGCGAAGAAGTTCACCGAGATCATGGCGACAATCGATGCCGCTGCGAAGGCGGCTTCTGCCAAGCAAAGGTAAAAATAATGTCAGATGTGCAGGAACTTATCACTATTGATGCGAAAGATGCACTGGGAGTATTCGCCAGCGATGACCCGGCCACGACATTCGCGCCAATCTTGGCTCCAGTGCGCAGAGCAATAGACGCGTTTGTTGCGGATATCTCGACTGCCAAAGGCCGCAAGGAAGTTGCGTCATTCGCTCGGCGCGTCGTGGATAGCAAAACCATGCTTGAGGAAATCGGCAAGGGCCTCGCCGACGAAGTGAAAAAGCAGCCGAAGCTGATTGATGCGAGCCGCCGATACATCAAAGACACGCTCGATAATTGGCGCGACGAAGCCCGCAAACCTCTCACGGATTGGGAGAACGCCGAGGAAGCTCGTATCAAGCGCCATACTGAGGCTGTAGCCTATCTCACCGGGATCGCTTCGCCATCTTCAGGCGTCTTTGCTGACGAACTGCGTCAACTAATTTCTGAAGCGGAAGTGATCGATGTAAATCCAGAGGCGTGTGACGAATTTGAATCTGAATATGCGTACGCTAAGAAAAATGCGCTGATCGGATTGAAAGCCGCGCTGATCTCCCGCGAGAAACGCGATGCCGACGAAGAGGAACTCGCCAAACTGCGTAAGGAAGCCGCTGAGCGCGCAGCGAAAGATAGGGATGCGGAGATAGCGCGCAATGCGGCCGCCGAGGCTACAGCGCGCGCTGAGAAGGTTGCGGAGCAAGAGCGTTGGGAAGCGTCAGCCCGCGAGCAGAAGATAAAGGACGACGCTGACACTGTAGCGCGCCTTGCCGCCGAAACAGTTGCTAGGATCAAGCAAGATGTCGACGATGAACGGGTCAGGGTAGAAACCGCCGCCAGACAGCTTCGCGAAGCAGATGAGAAGCGTGCGGCCGATCGCGAGCATTGCGCCAAGATCAATCGCGCTGCGCTTGCGTCTTTCGTCGCCAATGGCTTCGATGAAGCACAAGGGCGCTGCATTTTGGAACTGATCGTGAAGCATAAAATTCCGAACGTGACAATCAATTATTGAGGATCAATCATGAAAATTTTAGGAAAGACAGGAAACGGATATTTGGTTGAAGCAACAGCAACTGAACTCTCCAACGCTGCCGGATATCTAAACCCATATCAAACACCAGGATATTGTATAACAGATTCATACACTAAATCAGGGGAATTCCCCATTGGGCAAATCATCGAAGCAACAGTAGCTCATAGCTATCTGAATGTTTTGCGCCAAGCTGAAGAAAGGGTCCGCGCGTCAGAATTAACATTGCGAGCGCTAGCCGATCTTTTGAGTAAGGCGCTGCCGACTACTGCAATTCCACCTGAAAACAAGGATTTGATTGATGGCAATTGAGATATTCAACTGCATACAGGGATCTGAAAGATGGTTCCGCGCCCGGATGGGCATCCCGACCGCCTCTTTCTTTTCTGATATTCTCGCTAAAGGAAGAGGCGGCGAGAGATCGAAGACGCGCGATAGTTACATGCGAAAACTTGCTGCAGAAACTATTACTGAAGAGCTGGGCGAAACCTTCAAAAGCTCTGCGATGGATCGCGGCAACGAAATGGAAGCAGAAGCCCGTGCATATTACGCTCTGATGCACGACGCGGATCCGGAACTTGTCGGATTCGTTCGAAATGGTGATAAGGGCGCATCGCCTGATGCTCTGATCGAATCAAATGGCGGCCTTGAGCTAAAAACTCAAAGGGCTGACCTTTTGATAGAGACGCTGGATCACGGCGCGCGCGACCCATCATGGATACCGCCAGAGCATGTCGCCCAAGTGCAAGGCAATCTTTGGATCACAGAACGAGAATGGTTCGATCTATGCATCTATTGGCCAAAGATGCCGATTTTCACTAGGCGCGTTTATCGGGATAACGCCTACATCATGTCTCTCGCAGCGTCGGTTCGGCAATTCAACGATGAACTTGCCGAAATGGTAGAGCGCATCCGGTCTTATGCGAGGGCGTCATGAGCGATCTTACGGAGAAACCAGAATGCAGCGCCCCGGCTGCATTCAAAGGAACTTACTCGGACCTCAAATTCATCAAGAGCCGTAAGGTGTGCCAGATCACGGTGGAGATCCCTATTGAGGCTGGACAGGCGTTTGTCGCCGCGTTCGGGGCTCCTGACCCGTCTCAGGAGACATGGCTTGCAATCGCACGTCTTGATCTATCTCGCGTGCCGGCGCAGCCCGCAGGGGCCAAAGAGCACAGAGCATTCGCCGATCTGCCATATCCCCAGCAAATAGCGCTTAAAGGAAAGGATGAGGACTTCCAACGCTTCCTTGGCGTTTCGACAGAAGAGAATTGCGCGGATTATGTGCGGACACTCTGCCATGTAGTTTCGCGCTCCGAGATCAAGCCAGGAACGCCAGCGGGCGATCGGTGGATCGCTCTGCTCAGAGAATTTGAAGGACAACGAACATGACCAATATCTATATTCGATGGCGGCCAAGATATTTTTTGCTACTATCTCTCGTTATATTTCTATCATTTGGTGGTTATGCGCTGGCATATGGATATTGCGTTTGCAAAAACACACAAACAGGTGATCTCGTAGATGCTGGTCAATCATGCCATGAGGGTGAATTACCTAATTGCGCGACACCGTTTTTTGTTCCTTATAGCGGGGACCCCCATGTGTGTATGCAGATACGTGATGGAAAATTAAACATTACCAGACACCAATCAGAAGAATGTCTCGGTATAATTGTAGATGTTGAATAAAAAGGAAAATGAGTGATGGGTGCAATTCTTGGAACGATTGGCTCTTTTTTCGTAGTGGCTCTATTGTGCGCAGGCCTCTATGGATTTCCACAATACAACATTTATTCCTCGCGCATGGCAGGAGAGGCCGAGTTGGCGCAGGCGACCTACTCGAAACAAGTCGCTGTGCAGACAGCGCAGGCCAAGCTAGATGCGGCGAAGCTCGAAGCCGAAACTGACGTGACCCGCGCTGGCGGCGTCGCGCAAGCCAACAAAATTCTTGCTGATGGATTGGGCGGCCCGGAAGGCTATCTGCGGTGGAAGTACATCCAGATGTTAGAGGATACGGCGTCCTCTGCCAGCAAGACCGTAATCTATGTGCCAACCGAGGCAGGCTTGCCGATCCTTGAGGCCGGACGACGCGGGGCGCAGCCATAATGACTCGGAAAAACTTCAAGACCTCCGTCATCGTCGCTCGCTTCAAGCATTGTGCCGGGCGTTGCGAGGCATGCGGCATTGTTTTGAAGCCTGGCGGATACCACGCTGACCACGACAACCCCGATGGCCTGACCGGCGAGCCGACGTTCAATAATTGCAAAATCCTTTGCCTGCCATGCCATACGATCAAGACGAAGGGCGATGTTGCCGCCATCGCCAAGGCGAAGAGGCGAGAAGCGAAGGATGTCGGCGCCACGAGGCCAAAGCAGACGCTTCAATCGCGCGGATTTGAGCCATCCCGCAAGCGGAAGGAAAACCCTACCCAATTGCCAGCGCGGAAGAGCGTGGCCGGGATACCAATAGAGGTGGAGAGATGAGTGAAACAAAATCTGCAACTATAAATCTAAGGGCGCTGCACGCGGTCTCACTCGCGGTAAACCATGAGGAGACACGTTACTATCTCTGCGGCGTTTTTGTCGAGATCGAGGCGCGCCAAGTCAGATACATCGGGGCGGATGGCAAGATTCTTGTTATCCACAGAGAGGAGAAGGCCAAGGCAGATGCGCCGAACACCCTGCTTGGCGGGTTCATCATTCCAACGCATATCTGCCGGGCGTTTAAATTCAAGCGCAAGCGCCAGTCCGACAACTTTGGTATCTTGGGCTCGACGGATCGGACCAATGTCCTGACACTCAATCAGCCGTCCGAAGGTTCTGACTTTCGCGGGTTTAAGGTGATTGACGGAACATTCCCGGATTATCGGAGGTTGATCCCGACTGAAGTGCCTACGGGCGATGCAGCGACCTATAATCCGGTCTATATGGCGACGTTGCAGAAGATCGGAGCTATGCTCATGGGTTTGGGCGGCCTAATTCCCTGCATCGCACAGAACGGATCGGCCCCTGCCATCGTGGGATGGGAAGGGCTGGACGACTCCTTTGGCATCATCATGCCCATGCGACTAGGTAATGCGCCGAAGCTTCCAAAATGGGCGAAGGAGCCGCCGGATTTCACGCCTGCCGAGATCGTAAAGTAGGATGCAAAATGATCGCGAACGCATATCGCTGGGATTAAAATAGAGGTGGAGTGATGAGTGAATGGAAATGGTACTACTCGCACGACGAGGAAAACTATCAAGAAGCTGAAAGCCGCGAGGCCGCAATTCGAGAGCTTGATGGCTACGGCGGAACTATTCTCGAAGCTACGCGTGACGTGTTTGATTTCAGCGTGGACGGCGATGCAATTCTTGAGCAGATTGATGACAATAATTCAGAGCGCTTTGGCCCGGATGGCGATGGCGTTTTCCCCACCATTACGACGGAAAGCTCACTTGCGCTTGGTTTGGCTCTGAAAAACGCTGTGACAAGTTGGATCTCCGATCAGAAGATCAAGATCGCGCCATGCTGGGCGTTCAAGGAAATGCGGAATCAAGAACTCATTGAGCCGGATAAGCCAGCGGAGTTTGACCAATGAATCCTGAGCGCATTCTACACGCCGCGAATGAGATAGACCGCCTGACAACAGCGCTTGGCTGGCTTCGATCAAATGGCCACGCTCTGTCTCATAGGCAGAAAGACAGCTTCAGCATTTCGGTCCATTTGAATAGTTGCTCGGCTCTCCCCGGCGCGAAGGAAGCGCAAGCGCAGATGTCAGCAATCGCCAGATTACAAATCGAGGAGATCGTTGCATGCGCGATTAAGGATGCGGTGAACACGATTGAAATTCACCGCGCTGCGATAGCTGCGGAAGTGGCGCCGGAGGATATGAAATGAGCGGTCAACTGATTGACAAAGACGCCACAGTTATTTGGCTCAAAGGTTGGGGCGAGAATACGCCTCACATGGACGCGGCGAGAATTATCGAAGCGCAGAATGTTGAGATCTCGGAACTCAAAGCGGAGCTTGATCAAGCGGCTGGCGTGATTGAAGATCGCAATCGTGAGATTGCCGATCTGGTCCACGATTTAGACACGGCCAAATCTAACACAGGTAAAGCCTGCGGCGAAAACGCAAATGCCCTTCGCGTTCTGCGCCAGGCCTATGTCACGCTCGCCTTTGCCTTCAACCGTCTACATAGCAGTTCGCGAGTTCGCGACGGCGAGCTTTGCATGGATTTTGGCAAGGTGCGTGGCGAGATTGAGAAGCTATTTCGCGAGCAGGGAGTAAAAATATGAGCGCTAACCCAACAGACACGAAGCCGGTCGAGAGCGATGATGAATTTCTGGCGCGAACGCATGTCGCTGGGATACCGATCGAGGCTGAAAGATGAAAATAGAAATAGATCTAAACGACATTCTTCGCGATGAATTTGGTAGCGAAGAAAATCTTGCTGAAAGCATACGTAGACAGATCATCGAGAGGTTTTATGGAGACTTCCGCAAGCGGCTGTTTGAGCGAATGGATGCTGAGGTGTCGCTCATCATGACACAACAGATCAACGCTGTGATGACTGAGAAAATGCCAGAGCTGATCGACGATATCATGAACGTAGCATATACGCCTGTTTCAACCTACGGCCAACGCGGAGCGGCGACAACATTCCGGGACGAAATCATCAAGTCAATCGCCGCGAATATGAAGTATGAACCTCGCAATTATTCCAGCGAAGAGAACGCTTTTACTAAGGCCGTCAAATCGATCGTCGAGAAGCAGACAGAGGCTATCAAGGCCGAAATCATAAAACAGGTCGATCCTAAATTCAAAGAAGATGCGATTAAATTCGCGGTGAAAACGCTTTCGGAACGTCTTGGTCTGGAGAAACCAAAATGACCAGCGCCAGCCTACGCCAAGCATGGGAAGCCTCGCAGCGTGACTGCGAGACGCTACGGGATGAAAAGGCAGCTCTCGAAGCCGAAGTTGTAAGGCTGACTGATCGCCTTCGCTGCACAGAGCACAGCTGGCATGAGGCTGAAAGGCAAGTGGCTGATCTGAAAGAGCAGCACGTTACCGTCAGGACAGTTACTGCATATGAGGCGGGATACAACGATGCGGTGGAGGAAGCGGAAAGGAAACTTGAATCTGTATACGGAACGCTCGGCAAGTTGCTTGCTCGGGACGTGCGCGCCCTCAAGACGTCAGCCAACATCGAAACGCGACGCTGGCGGCATGTAAAACGCGGATCAACTTACACCGAACTTACGCGGGCGACGCTCCACGCCAAAGGACCAATCATCAATGGTGCGCGTGTCGTTGTTTATCGCGGCGAACATCCAGACGGGCAAGATTGGTGTCGCCCGGAAGCTGAATTTGAAGACGGCCGCTTTATCGAGATCGCGCCAGCCAACAGCGAAACGGAGACGAAATGACAAAAATATATCTCGCCTCGTCATGGCGGAATCCGCAGCAGCCCGACGCCGTCGCGGCGCTCCGCGACGGTGGGCATGAGGTCTATGATTTTCGCAACCCGCCGGGCGGCATTCCAAACGGATTCCGCTGGTCGGAAATCGACCCGAATTGGGAGCAATGGACTGCGCGCGCCTATCGCGAAAATCTGAATTCGCCGCTCGCGCGACGCGGCTTCAATAGCGATTTCGACGGCATGAAATGGGCCGACGTGGGCGTGCTGCTATTGCCCTGCGGGCGCTCGGCGCATCTCGAACTTGGATGGATGGCTGGCGCTGGCAAGCGGACGATCGTCTGGACCCGCGACGGCGAGGAGCCCGAGCTGATGGCTCTCCTCGCCGGCAAAATATGCGTGTCCTGTACCGAAGTGCTCGAAGCTTTGGATGGTCTATGACCACTTCCGACGCACGCTCACAAGCGATCGAGATAATGGCGAGGGCGATATGTCCAAGCGCATGGATCACGCTCGGAAGCCGAGAAGACACCTCCTTCTACGACTTTCATAGAAGAACTTCATTGCGCCAAGCCACCGCCGCGCTCGACGCGCTCCACGGATCGTTTTACGTCAACGCGGTGGAACCAACACAAGAGGCTTGTAACCTCGCATGGGCGGGCCCCTCTGGAAACCCGCGCGCTGCGTTCAAGACAATGTCTAGCGTAGGCGATCTAACGCGAAAGGAAGGAGAGGTGACATGACCGACCGGCCCATCCGCTTTTCGGCGCCGATGATCCGTGCCCTGATCGACGGGCGAAAGACATCGCACAGAGAGATCATCAAGCCGCAGCCCCGCGCGGAGGCCATCGCCGATGGCTCTTTTATAGCGAGGGCGAACGACCTGATGACGCCGCCGCCGATCCGCTATGCCGTTGGCGATCGGATTTGGGTTCGCGAAGCGTGGAAATCTCTCGGCATTCACGAAAAATTCTCGCCGTCGCAAATACCGCCCGGCTCTGATATTCAATATCCGGCGACCTATGACGGTTGGGTGAGCAAGGTCCGCCCATCGATCCACATGCCGCGCAAATTCTCCCGCCTCACGCTGATCGTCGAAGGCGTCAAGATTGAACGGTTGCAAGACATCAGCGAGGAGGATGCGATCGCCGAGGGCTGCGTCATCGGGAAAATAACCGGCCACGCATGGCGTGACCACGCGGAAATGCGTCTCGGCGGCGACGAATGGGCCAGCGCGCGGGACTGGTATGCCGATTTTTGGGACAAACTGCACGGCCCCGACGCATGGGAAGCAAACCCTTGGGTCGCAGCAATTCGCTTTAAGGTCATCAAGGCCAATATCGGCTCGATAAAGGACGCCGCATGATCGCTTGCCGGACAGCCCTTCCCCTCGCCGAGGCGCGCGCCGCGATGCGCAAAAAAAAGATCGACGGAACGGCCTGAGAACAGGAAAAGGAACGCGCGGGAACGCCGGGGAACGGATTAACGTGAAAACAGCAGCTTAACTACCTGTCTGGTTAAAGCTGTTTTAACGATACTTTATTGTTTTTTAACAGAGACGTTTCTTTTGTAGCGCGGTTTTCAAGTGGCGTTTTTTATCCCGTAAAGAGGGCGGTGCCGATCATTTTGCCGCCGCCGGCAAAATGATCGGACGTCGATCTCAGCAATTTGCGTTTTTTGCACATTGGCCGCCCGCCGATGAACTCTCACCGCTGAAACCCGACCAGAACGAAAAAATTGATGCCGAAGGCGCAAGCCCAATATCCGGCCTGAGCCGGCTTCCCCTCGATTAACCAGCGCAGCGCATTAGCCGCGTTCAGCGCGCAGATCAGATAGGTGACAAAGCGGGGATCGCGAACGAAGGCGAGCATGCCGTCACCCACCGAACAGGTGCGACCAATATTTCTGGATCAATCCGCCACCGCTATTGATCGATAGGAACAGAGCGCCGAGACCGACCAGAATTTTGATGAAGATGGACCTCTCCCATCCGCCACGAACAGACTTTTCCTTGAGGTTTGCGATGTCTTCGTCGCGTGACTTATCGGCCTTGGCGCGCCTTTCGTCTTCTTCGGCCTGCCTCTCCTCCCGTTTGGCGTCAGTCTCTACCATTTGCTTCAGGAGCGATGTAGTGACCTCAAAATTTTTGTCCAGACTGATAATGACTCGATGGTCTTCCTCAACAACGCGGGAGAGAATTTTGTGTTCAGCTTCAAGCGCCGACAGCCGCTCCCCGAGCGGGCGCCCGACTTGATCGTGATTGATGTGTTCAGATGCCATCGGCATGCCCCCCGTTGTATTTTTTGTCGATGGCGTAGCGAACAATGCCCGCACCTGTGAAAATGGCGAGAAAGAAAGCGAGGGGCAATAACGTGCAGATCATGACGATCGTCGCCATTGCCCATGCGATGTCCCCCGCGCGGCGCATCATGAACCGCGCGGGGCGACGCATCGGCGTTAGGCCGCAGGCGTGGCGGGAGCGGCCGGCGTCAGCGCGGCGACCTCGGCAGCGATCTCAGCGGCGTTGGTGGTCTGCGCTGCGAAGATTTCGTCGATCTGCGTCTGCTGGTCAGCGGTGAGGCCGGGGACTGTGGCGAGCTTCGCCTGAAGCAGGGCGGGAAGGCTCTGAATGGCGGTCAAGAGAGACTTTTCGTTGGCGAGAACTTCATCGAGAGTATGCGACATTGAATTGACCTTTTCGTTGAGGGCATTTTGCCCGGATTGCAGGGCATGAAGCCCTTGTTTGAGGTCTGCGACCCCAATGGCGAATGGCTCGAATGCTAATCCGAGCCAGCGAATGAGGCGTTCCGCGCGCGGCGTCATCTGGCGGCCACGTTTTTCGAAACCAGCGCCATGACCGGCGAAGTAAAAAAGAATGATCCGAGGATCACCCACGCATAGCCGTCCCATGGGGCCGGGAGCTTCGCGATCTGCCAGCCAAAATGGAACATGCTGTCCAAGATGATCGAGCCGAAATAGATCACAACGAGTTCTCCCGCCGTGCATGCCACGATCATGGGCCCGATCGCGGTCATCCATTGCGCCTTGGCCTGATTTGCCGCCGTGATAGCCGCCAATTCAGCCTGCGTCTGCGCGAGCTGTGTGTTTTGCTTGTTGGTCAGATAATTCAAGATCGCAGACGGCGCACTTGCGAGTGTCTTGAACAGCCATGGGGCGACTGTGGTGAGAAGGAATGTGAGCATCAAATTTTATCCCATTCAGGGAGGCCAAGAACCTCCGTCTAGATAAAATATCCCGCAAGAAATACGAACGCGGCTACTATTCCAGCGCCAACCACAGCATTCCAAAACAATCTCATCTCTCAGCTCCCCGGCGTCTGCGAAGGGTTCACGGGGGGCGTAGCGGCGGCCTTCGCAAGCCCAGCGGCGTGCGTGATCGGAATGAGCATGGCGCAAGCGAACGTGACGAAGTTCGCGACCTTAGCGTCAAAGACGGTTATCCAAGGTAGTGCCTGCCATTGCTTGAGCAAGTCCTCGTTGACGTAACCGAGCAGATGCGGGACGAAGGCGATCGCCTGCGCAGCCGCCGCGATCCATGCGAGCACGCTGGATTTCCATCCTTCGAGGATCGCCCAAAACTTAGCAAACCCGGTTGATGCCGCGACGACATCGGATTTTCCGGTAGAAGCAGCCGCCGCCGCCATTTTTGAGCGGATGAAAAGCGCATAGCCGACTGCGCCAGCCGTGATGATGATCAGAACGATAATCAGAAGCATGGGTCAACCTTTCGGATTTTGAACGACCGCAGTCGCAGGGGCAGCGGCATTGATCGCGGCCACGATCGCATCAAACCGGGGCGTAGCGCTTATGGCGGCCTTCGCAGCGGCAATCTTTTGCTCTTGGGCAGTGACGACAGCGGATGCCGCCGTTTGAGCTGTCACGGACG
>JGI20214J51650_10001775_pt1 | contig 13736 bp, 10 predicted proteins | sample WetSurMetagenome_FD_51650 | JGI IMG/M metagenome (IMG submission 51650) | reverse complement strand
GGCCGCCCAGGCAGGCAACGGGAGAGTGGCAATTTACAGCGAGGCATCCCTGCTGCCGGAGGACAGGTCCCTGTTGCCGTTCGTGCTGGGAAGCGCTGCAGAGCTTTCACTCAAACAACCGGCGGCAACTGACTGGAGAACGGGGAGAGACGGGCCGGCGATTGCTCTCGGGGGCAAGGAAGCAGTGCGCATCAACACATCGAGAACGGTCCGGCTTGCTCTGGTAAACGAATCCGGGCGGGACACCCTTTACCTGGGCCCTGCCCGGGATGCTTCCGGCGCCGGCTACAGGATGGTGCGCGAACCGGGAAGCATGCTGCTGCTCGACAACGAACCATGGCAGTGTGGCCGGGAAGGAGAGGTGCTGATCCCTGCCGGAGAGCACACGCTCGCGAGCGCAGAACTCGAGCAGGGCATTATCGACAGGTTCGGGCTCGGCTTGTGGGTGAAAGATGTCACGGCTGAGGTCAGAGGCATGTCACGGACGCCATTGGGAATTGCTATCGATTACGCCTCGCCCCGAAGGGCGTGGGTGGCGCTGACTCGCGAGCCCAACAAAATCTATTTGGATGGCAAAGAAGTGTCAGGGCCGGTGATCGGGAACTATGGAGGCGAGTTTCTGGTCCAACTCCCCCCAGGCGAACATAAAGTTGAGATCAATGACGAAACGACGGCTTCGATGGCTGTTGATGTGGCAAGCGCCGTTTCTTCGAGGTCGGTGGTCTGGCTGGGCGGAAAATTTGTTATAGTCCTGGCCATCCTTTATGCTGCCGTTCGAGCGAGAAGGTTATTCGGAAGGGTCGCCGTGAAATTGGTGCGACGCGTGCCCCCGGGTTAACCATTGTGCTGCGCAACGGCGGATGGTTCCGGGTCCTCACCTGAGGAAGGGAACGGCTGATAATACTCCCGGGCTCTCGGCGAGGTGGATATTGACTCAAGTTCTAATTGAGGCGCTTTTCGTACTCAGCGTGATCATGATCTGGTTTATGCTGGTGTACCAGTTCGTCCTTTTTCTCCTGGGATTCCTTTACAGTCATCAAGCGCGGCGTGACCAGAAAAGACTCGCCGTGAGCCAAGTCGACTTGCCGTCGGTTTCAATTCTGATTCCCGCGCATAATGAAGAAGTTGTGCTCGACAACACGCTGAAGGCAATGACCTCACTGGACTATCCGGCGGACCGCCTTGAGATTATTCTCATCAACGATGCGAGTACGGATAATACCGGCGAGATCGCCGATAGGTGGGCATCCCGTTTCTCTCGCCTGCGCGTCCTGCACCTGACCCAAGCAGAACACGCCGGCGGCAAAGCGGCCGCATTGAATCGCGGAACTGCATTCTCCAAGTTCGACCATATCGCTATATATGACGCGGACAACACCCCCGAGCCGGATGCGTTGAAGCACCTCGCAAGCCAGCTGACGGCGAACAAGGAACTCGGGGCCGTGATCGGCACTTTCAGGACCGTCAACCGGAATAAGAACTTGCTTACTCGAATGATAAACATCGAAGGACTCAGCTACCAGTGGATCGTCCAGGCAGGCCGGTGGATGCTGATGCGTGTGTGTTCTTTGCCGGGAACGAATCTGTTGATCCGGCGCTCGCTCCTGGAATCCTGCGGAGGATGGGACGAAAACGCTTTGACCGAAGATGCCGATCTGTCCATTGAAATTTATAAAGCCGGTTACCGGATCAAATATGTCCCCTATGCGGTCACCTGGGAACAGGAGCCGGAGAGACTTTCAACCTGGTTCAGGCAACGGACCCGATGGGTCCGGGGAAATAACTATGTCGTCGTCAAGCACGCCCTGCATTTGCTGAAGATGCGCCCCTACAGGCTGGGCATAGAGTTGCTGTACACGATGTCCCTATATTATGTCTTCTTTGCGGCGATTGCGCTCTCGGATGTATTGTTCATTCTTGGTCTTCTGGGCGTCGCTAAAATAGTGCTTCCGGGTCCCTACAACGAAGTATGGCTCCTTGCCTACCTGCTCTTCGTCGGTGAAGTCATAATCGCGCTCTCACGGGAAAAAGGGGAGGACTCCTTCTTCAATGTCATTCTCGTCCTGCTTTCTTATTTCACATACTGTCAGCTCTGGATTCCAGTGGTCCTAAAGGGCTTCTATGATGATTTCATCCGGAAAAAGGCTCGTACCTGGCAAAAAACCGAACGGTTCCAGAGCGATTCCTGAAAGGGTGGGTGCATTGGTATGAATTATCGCCTCAGGTTGTTTTTTTGCTCCATCGGATTTGTGATGGCATTTTGCGTGAATGCAGCCGCTCAAATCTCTCCAGGCGAGGTGACGGGCGGGGCCTCGCCCTGGCCGGTTTATGTTTATGACACGGAAATGCTGGAGAAGGGAAACGTCGTTGTAAGCGGTATTGGCGGCGTGGGATTGCTGGGAGACGGCACGAGGAGTTATTCAATCTATTCCGAACTCGACCTCGGCATCACCGGCCGGTTTCTGGTGGCTTCCGCGGCCTCGGGATCGAGAGGTGAGGCCTCAAACTGGAAGCTCGACGACACGGTCATTCAAACAAAATGCAGGATCCTAGACAAGGATACCGTCGACTTTGCCGTCGCCGGAATAGTGGAACGGCTGCCATACATGAAAGAATCGGGGTATTCAGCCTACGACGGACAGATTATAGCCATCGTGCAGGCGGGTGCAGGGGGTTTCGCAACCTATGGTCAGATCGGTTATTCGAGCAGGAAACAGGTGTTTGAAGGAATCGGAGCAAGGTATGATTTCGCCGGAAAGACAATAGTCTCCGGGAATTTTTCCTATAGGCATGAGGGTGATTTCTATGTAGGCCTGGCGCCCGAGGAGATCAGCGGCGTGAAGGCCGCCACCTACGCGACGGTGTACATCCCGGCGGGTTCCCGTGTGGGATTGACCGGGGCAGTTGGAAGGACGCTGATGCCGATGAAAGCCGGGGATCCGGCGACCTGGTTCTGCACCTTCGGTTTGGGAGTGCGGCTGCGCTAACCTAAAGAGCCAACAAAAGCGATGAATCGGATCAGGATCTTTTCAATCGTCGGCACCCGGCCTGAAGTGATCAAGATGGCTCCGGTCATACGGGCGCTTGGCGGGGACGGCCGCTTCGAGTCCCTGGTCGTNACCACGGCGCAGCATCGTCAAATGCTGGATCAGGTGCTGTCTATCTTCGGAATTGAACCCGACGTTGATCTTGGATTGATGCAACATAACCAAAGCCTTGCCGGGTTTGCCTCACGTTCCTTGCTGGCGCTGTCGGATCTATTTGACCGGGAAAAGCCTGACTGTGTGCTGGTGCAGGGCGACACAACCACCGTGATGACAGCAGCCCTTGCCGCTTTTTACCAGGGAGTGAAAGTCAGCCACATCGAGGCGGGACTGCGGTCGTTGGACCGGCTGAACCCGTTTCCTGAAGAAATGAATCGGCGCATGGCAGGGTGCCTGGCAGATCTTCATTTTGCTCCGACGGAGCTCGCGCGGCGAAACCTGCTGCGCGAAGGAGTCCCGGAAAGAGATATTTTTGTCACAGGCAACACGATAGTCGATGCGTTGCTTTCAATTCCTCTTGAAACCCCTTTTGACGATCCGGGGCTTGCCGCGGCTGATTTGGAAGGCAAACGGATTGTTCTCGTCACGGCACACCGGCGCGAAAACCATGGCCGTCCTCTAAAGTCGATCTGTCGCGCCCTGAAAGAACTGGTCGCGAAATTTGACGATATCATGGTGATCTACCCGGTGCATCTGAATCCGAATGTCAGCGCGCCGGTGCACGCGGAACTTGCGGGCGTGAAAGATATAAAGCTGACCGATCCGATCAGCTACAGCGACCTCCTGAAATTAATGAACCGCAGTTACCTGATCCTGACCGACTCAGGCGGGATGCAGGAGGAAGCGCCATCATTCCATATACCGGTCCTTGTGTTGAGGGAATTGACCGAGCGGCCGGAGGTCGTTGAGGCCGGAGCGGGCAGAATAGTTGGAACGAATTCCGAACGAATTGTGGAAGCAGCATCCCTGCTTCTCAATAACAGTGATGAATATAAAAAAATGAGCGATGTGCAGAATCCCTTCGGGGATGGGCATGCAGCAGAGCGAATTATCGAGATAATAGCCCTGCGCCTCGAATCATAGCTCGAGTCAAGCCCCGTGGCAGAAAGGCAACTACTAAAGAAGTACAAAATAGGGGCTATAATAGCTTCGAATAGAATGGTAAAGCCTTGAATATTCGTCCGATACGAATACTGCTTTCACTTGCAGGTCTGGCAGTGCTCACGTTTGCGGCACACAGCATCTTTCAGGTGAACGCAACGACGGCGGGTTTTGGATACCTGCTGCTTGTACTTGTGGTCGCAAGCATCTGGGGATTCATTGAGGCATCCATTACCTCTATAGCGGCTACGCTCGCTTTTAACTTCTTTTTCTTCCCCCCGGTTGGTACGTTCAACATTGCTGATGCCCACAATTGGGTGGCTTTGTTCAGCTTTCTTGGCACCTCCCTAATTGCCAGCCGACTCTCAACCAAAGCGAAAATGAGGGCCTTGGATGCAATCGAGAGACAGCAGGATATCGAGAGGCTTTATACATTCAGCCGTGCAATTCTTCTGATCGATAACTCAGAGCCGTTCGCGACCCAGCTGGTTCGAAAACTGGCGGATATTTTCCAGCTGAGCGCAGCCTCCCTCTACGAACGGCGAACTGGAGAATTTTATCGCGCAGGATCATCTGATCTTGAGTTTCTGGATTCTCGGCTGCGCGAAGTTGCCTTGAGCGGCGCGTCCGATTCAAACAGCCAATCCAATCATATGCTGACGCCTGTAAGGCTGGGCTCGGATCCGATTGCAAGTCTTGCAGTTCAGGGGTCAAGTATTTCAGATTCTGTCCTGCAAGGTATCGCGAACCTCGTCGCCATCGGCCTGGAACGCGCAAGAACACAGAATCTTGCTCAGCAAATTGAGGCGGCGCGGCAAAGTGAAGAATTGCGAGCCACTCTCATCGACGCCATGGCTCACGAGTTCAAGACTCCGCTCACCTCCATAAAGGCTGCAACCACGGGGCTCCTGGCTAATCCCCTGCAATTAAAGGAAGGCCAAATCGAATTGCTTAATATTGCCGACGAGGAAGCCGAGCATTTGAAGGAACTCATCGACGACACGGTAGCCATGGCGCGTCTGGACACAACCCATATAGAAATGAATCCGGAAATTTCGGATATACTGGAGATTGTTCATGAAGTGGTTCATTCAATGAGAACCGAACTCGAAGGTCGTCATCTGGAAATATTGCACGACGAAAGAATTCTGGCGAGCGCTTTCGATCGGAGACTATTAAGGCTTGCCATCAAACAATTGATTGACAATGCGGTGAAATATTCGCCCGCCGGCACGCCGCTGGAAATTCAAGTGCGACAAGGTGAGAGCACAACCAGCGTCGATGTCACCGATCACGGCAAGGGGATACCGGAGCGGGAGCAGAATCGCATTTTTGAACGATTTTTCAGAAGTCCCTCGGTCCGGCGGCAGATACCCGGTTCGGGCCTTGGGCTGAGCATTGCCCACGGCATTCTAAAGGCCCACCATGGAGATTTGACGGTAAAAAGCCAACCCGGCAGGACGACGTTTCGCTTGACACTGCCGGCGGAATATAAAGGAGAAACCGTTGAGCGCAGGTCGAATTCTCGTAATTGATGATGAGCCCCAAATTAGGCGTATTATGCGCACGACACTTATCAGTGCCGGATACGAAGTTGAGGATGCCAGAACGGGAGAAGAAGGTCTGGAAAAAGTGAATGTCTACCGACCGGATCTTGTGCTGCTCGACATTAATATGCCGGGAATGGGAGGGCTTTTGACCTGCGAAGCCCTCCGGGTGGACAAGAACATCGCAATTATCATGCTTACCGTTCGGGATTCCGAAGCTGACAAAGTTGCAGCCTTGGATGCCGGTGCCGATGATTTTGTCACCAAGCCTTTCAGCACTCCTGAGCTTCTGGCCAGGATACGCGCAGCTCTTCGGCGGGTACCGGCTGCCCAGGCATTCCCGGAGAGAATTCAAATCGGCAGCCTGGTTATCGACTTTGTGGAGCGGACAGTCTCCAAAGGCGACCAGCCGGTTCACCTTACGCCTAAAGAACTGGATTTGCTCCGCTATTTTATCCTTCACCCAAATCATGTGATTTCACACCGGGAGCTTCTGCAGGCAGTTTGGGGCCCCGACTACGGCACGCAGGTCGATCATCTTCGGGTGTTTATCAAGAATTTGCGCAAGAAGATTGAGCTTAATCCGGATACTCCCGAATACATCCTCACCGAACCTTGGGTCGGCTATCGGTTTAACGGCCCTTCCGAGTCAGCATAAATTCTTCACAACTTGTCCACAGTTTCTCTAGGGCCTCTCTACGAGTTCTTCAGGGTGGTTGGCGTATGTTGTTCACTGAGGGCGAACAATATGACCACTGCTATCGGCATAGACAAATTGATCAGCCTTGATGAAGAAATGAAGCCGCAAGCAATCAGCATCGCATTTGGATTGCCCGTCTTCGTCATTTTCACATCCATAGATCACGCGCTTCATGCACTTGAGAAAGCTAGCCAGTTGGCGAGACCTCTCAAAAGCGGGATCGAGATCGTGGTAGCGCAAACAGTTCCTTTTGCCCTGCCACTGGATGATCCTTCCGTTCCATTCGAATTCCTCGTCAAGCGGTTAAAGGAAATGGCGGTCCAGTTTCCAGAGCACGTCAAGATCTCGGCCTATCTATGTCGGGATCTGCTGGAAGTATTAAAACGCACTCTCAATCGCAATTGTCTGATTGTGATGGGTGTCAGGAAAAGCTGGTGGCCAACGCACGACGAGAGAGTGGCCAGAGAACTGCGACGTGCCGGCTACAACGTGATTCTGGTCGAAACGGAGTGAACCGCAATGCTTGATCTTTTTTATCTCGGTGTTGGCTGTATGGTCTTGCTGATCTTCTGGGCTTTTGTAAAAGCCTGCGACAAGCTGTAAGGAGAAATACCATGGATTACCTTATTATTGGCCTTACCTCCGCTGGCCTCTTTGTTTATCTGCTCTATGCGCTCCTGAAACCGGAGCGTTTTTAAGGAAGATTCCATGACCAGCCAGGGTGTACTCCAAATTGCGGTTTATTGTGTTGTGCTTCTTGCGCTGACAAAGCCGCTCGGTTCCTATATGGCACTCGTGTATGAAGGGAAAAGAACATTTCTTCATCCTGTGGTCCATCCCCTGGAGCGATTGATATATGCGCTGGCCGGAACTAAGGAGAGGACGGAACAGCGCTGGACTCAGTATGCGGCTTCCCTTCTGGCCTTTAGCGCGGTTTGCTTTGTTCTCACGTATGTGATCCAGCGGTTTCAAGGATTTTTGCCGCTGAATCCGGCGGGATTCGGAACCAAGCAGGCGACACCGGACCTGTCCTTCAATGCGGCAGTCAGCTTCATGACGAACACCAACTGGCAATCCTATGGAGGTGAGACGACCCTGAGCTATTTTGTGCAAATGGCCGCATTGACGGTCCAGAATTTTGTCTCGGCCGCTGCCGGAATGTGCGTCGCCATAGCTCTGATCAGGGGGTTTGCCCGGCGGCAGCAGAACACCATAGGGAATTTCTGGGTCGATCTGGTGAGAGGAATCGTATATATCCTGCTACCACTCGCATTGATCGGAGCTCTTTTGCTCTGCTCCCAGGGCGTGGTTCAGAGCTTCAATGGCTGCACGACTGCAAGCACGCTTGAAGGCCAGACCCAAACGATTGCACAAGGGCCCGTGGCCTCTCAGATTTCCATCAAGCAATTGGGTACCAATGGCGGAGGTTTTTTCAACGCCAACTCTGCGCACCCGTATGAGAATCCGACACCCCTTAGCAACTTTTTGGAAACTCTATTCATTCTTCTGATTCCCGCCGGCTTGGTTTACACCTTTGGCAGTATGGTACGGGATACCCGCCAGGCATGGGCACTTTATGCTGCTATGAGCCTCATGTTTCTTGCCGGTGTCTTTATTTGTTATCCGGCAGAGCAATCAGGCAATCCAAATCTGACTAAATTAGGAGTGCAAAGCGCGGCCACCGACTTTCAGCCGGGCGGCAACATGGAAGGGAAAGAGGTGCGCTTCGGCATTGCGCCCTCCGCACTTTGGGCGGTGGCGACCACGGATGCCAGCAATGGCAGCGTCAATAGCATGCTGGATAGTTTTACGCCGCTGGGCGGATTGATTCCCCTGTTCAATATACAAACGGGTGAAGTCATTTTTGGCGGTGTTGGATCCGGGCTCTACGGAATGCTCTTGTTTGCAATTATTGCCGTATTCATGGCCGGCCTCATGGTCGGGCGTACTCCGGAATATCTCGGCAAAAAGATTGAAGGCAAGGAAGTCAAGATGGCTATGCTCGCCCTGATTGCATGCGCNGTCGGCATTTTGGTATTTACCGCGATCAGCTCACAAGTCCACTTTGCTGCCAACAGTTATTGGAATAATCCGGGAGCNGCTACTGCCAATATTNTCAATAACGGCCCCCATGGACTCTCGGAAATCCTCTACGCCTATTCGAGCGGCGTGGGGAATAACGGTAGCGCCTTCGCCGGACTGAATGCCAATACTCCCTGGTACAACCTGACAATTGGTTTGGCAATGCTCATCGGACGCTTTCTCATAATTATTCCGATGCTGGCAATAGCTGGAAGCCTGGCAATGAAAAAAGCCGTGCCCGCCACCAGCGGGACACTTCCGACCCATGGTCCGCTTTTCGTCGGCCTGCTGCTGGGAACCGTAATCATAGTTGGAGCATTAACTTACCTCCCGGCTCTCTCGCTGACGCCAATTGTCGAGCATTTGCTGATGAATAGCGGTCGATTGTTTTGATCGACTATCGAATGGAGATTTGAAGCGATGGCCACCATAGCCGCACCCCTAAGACCAAAGCCAATGGTTCCTCAAGGGGAACCTGCTTCACTGCTTCCCAAAAAGCTGGTCAGATCTCGTCCGCTTTTCGATCCGGAGATATTCGGTCGTGCCGCCAGCGCATCCTTTCTGAAGTTGAATCCAATCTCTCTGATGAAAAATCCCGTGATATTTGTGGTCGAAGTTGGTGCGGCTCTGATCACAGGGATTTTGTTGCGAGACCTCTTGGCAGGCACTTCGGATATCGGGTTTTCATTCCAGATCTCGTTATGGCTCTGGTTCACGGTTTTATTTGCAAACTTCGCTGAAGCAATGGCGGAAGCACGCGGGAAGGCTCAGGCCGACGCCCTTCGAAAAACAAGGACGGAGGCATTGGCAAAGCGTGTGGGATCCGGGGGAAAGATTACGCGCATTTCCAGTTCCGCATTGCGAGCTGGGGACCAGGTGCTCTGCGAAGCGGGCGATCTGATTCCGGGAGACGGAGAGGTGATAGAAGGGATTGCCACGGTAGATGAATCCGTAATAACGGGTGAAAGTGCCCCCGTCATTCGTGAATCGGGCGGTGACCGGAGCGCCGTGACCGGCGGAACCAAGGTGCTTTCTGACCAGATTAAAGTACGAATTACCTCAAACCCGGGGGAAACATTTCTGGATCGCATGATTGCCCTGGTTGAGGGTGCGGAGCGGCAGAAGACTCCCAATGAAATTGCTCTGAATATCCTGATCGCCGGCCTGACCCTGATATTCTTGCTTGTGGTTGTTACCCTCCCTCCCTATGCAGTATTTAGCGTCAGGCAGTCAGGGTTGGGAACAGTTCCGACCGTGACGGTTTTGGTTTCTTTGCTGGTCTGCCTTATTCCTACAACTATCGGGGGACTTCTATCCGCTATCGGCATCGCCGGGATGGATCGGGTCATGCAACACAATGTACTGGCGCTTAGCGGCAAGGCGGTTGAAGCTGCAGGAGATGTCAATTCTCTCCTGTTGGACAAAACCGGAACTATCACCCTTGGAAATCGCCAGGCGGTTGAATTTCTTCCTGTGAAGGGCATAAGCGCAGAAGAATTGGCGGATGCGGCACAATTGTCCAGTCTGGCTGACGAGACGCCGGAAGGCCGTTCCATCGTAGTGCTTGCAAAAGCAAAGTATGGTCTACGGGGCCGTCACATTCCCGAGGACGATGCCGACTTCATCCCGTTCTCTGCCTTTACGCGCATGAGCGGAGTCGATTTTGAGGGTCGCCATCTTCGGAAAGGGGCCACGGATGCGATCTGCAAATATGTTCGTAAGAATGGGGGGCAGGCTGCCAAGGATGTGAAGGAAATAAGCGATCGAATTGCGCGCAATGGAGGAACCCCTCTTGCCGTGGCCGACGGGGAACGATTGCTTGGTGTCATCCACCTAAAAGACATCGTGAAGGGTGGAATGAAGGAACGAATTGGTCAGCTAAAGCGCATGGGTATTCGTACGGTCATGATTACCGGCGACAATCCACTCACTGCAGCAGCAATCGCAGGCGAGGCCGGCGTGGACGATTTTATTGCACAGGCCACACCGATAGCCAAACTCGATTACATCAAGAAAGAACAGGCCGCCGGCCGTCTGGTCGCGATGACGGGAGACGGCACGAATGATGCACCGGCTTTGGCGCAGGCCGATGTCGGACTCGCAATGAATACCGGCACAATGGCTGCGAAGGAAGCAGGCAATATGGTCGATTTGGACAGCAATCCGACCAAGCTTATCGAGGTTGTTGCCATAGGAAAACAACTGCTGATTACGCGGGGCGCACTGACTACCTTTTCTGTCGCCAATGATGTGGCCAAATACTTCGCAATCATTCCCGCCATGTTCATGGCAACATATCCGGCCCTCCGCGCGCTAAACATAATGGGTTTGCACAGTCCGCAGAGCGCTGTGCTTTCCGCCGTGATATTCAACGCGCTGATCATCATTGCGCTGGTCCCGATTGCATTGCGCGGAGTGAAGTATCGCGCCGTCGATGCCGCCAGCCTGTTGCGACGAAACCTGTTCATCTATGGACTGGGCGGTATTTTGGCTCCCTTCCCCGGCATTTGGCTTATTGATCAGATTGTTCATGTCCTGGGCTGGGCCTGACTGGAGGAGATATGCTAAAGCAGCTGGTCCTCGGATTGCGAATTTCCCTGGTTTTGACAGTCCTCACGGGTCTGCTTTATCCCGGCATCGTGACCGGGCTTTGCAAAATATTATTTCGCCAGCAAGCCAATGGAAGCCTGATTGTGAAAGATGGCCGGGTTGTCGGTTCCAGCCTCATCGGCCAGAGCTTCGCCAGACCGGAATATTTCCACCCACGCCCTTCTGCGGCAGGCGACCATGGCTATGATGCATCATCCTCCGGAGGATCGAATCTGGGTCCGACCAACCGGAAACTGGTCGATCGCGTGAGGAGCGATGTGGAGAATTTCCGCAAAGAGAATCCTGACTACCAGGGGCCGATTCCAGCAGACATCGTGACCGCGTCCGGCAGCGGCTTGGATCCGCAAATCAGTCCCGCATCCGCCCAAGCACAGGCTTTTCGGGTCGCAAAAGCCCGCGGGGTATCCATGGATCAGATGAACCGACTGATCGCTCAATATACCGAAGCCCCGACTTTTGGATTCCTCGGAGATACGCGAGTGAATGTATTGCAGCTTAACCTGGCACTGGACCGGAATTTCCCATCGGCTGGTGCTTCGGCTGCGGGGCTATAATTGTACTCATGAATCGCAAACGTCGCCGTAAAACGCCAGATGAGCTCCTGCATGAAATGCAGCCCGAGGATACGGGCATGAAGGGTCATCTGAAGATATTTCTCGGCTATGCATCGGGAGTTGGAAAATCATTCCGGATGCTTGATGAGGCTCGCCGGCGCAAAGAGAGAGGGCAGGACGTGGTTGTGGGGGCGGTTCAGCCGAAGGTCTCCCCGGAAGTTCAGAAACTCCTGGATATGCTCGATGTTGTGCCCCTAAGAAAACATTCCGCCGGCATGGCAATGGATATAAAAAACATCATAAGGCGGCATCCTGCTATCTGCATCATCGACGGCCTTGCCTTTAATAATCCCCCGGGACTCCGGAATCAAACTCGCTGGCAGGATGCACAGGAGCTGGTGAATTCCGGAATAAAGGTTATAGGGTCCATCAACATTCAATACGTGGAAGAATTGCGTCAGCAGGTGGAAGATATAACCGGCAAACATGTGACTGAAAGCGTGCCTGTATCCTTTCTAAAGAGCGCCGACGAAATTGAGATCGTGGATGCTCCCCCTGCTGAGCCGATCGAAAGATTGCCGGAGCAACAGACAAAGCCAGAGGTTCGTCAGCAACAGCTATCTGTTTTGCGGGAATTGGCCCTCGTTCTGGCTGCGGATGTTGTCGATAGTCAGCTGAACGATTATCTGGAGAAGCACGGCATTAAGCAAAGCTTCGGCGCACAGGAAAGAATTCTTGTATGCATCACCCCGCGCGCCAATGCCAGGGAGATGATCGAAACTGCCCGAATGATTGCAGAGAGATTTCATGCCGAAATGACCGTCGCCTATGTAAAACAAGCGGAGCTTTCATTAGAGGATCAGGCAGCGCTTGAAGAAAAACTTGCGCTGGCAAGGTCGGCAAAAGCACAAATAGCAATTCTGGACGGAGAAGATGTATTAGATGCCATACTCGATTTCGCTAATTCCCATGCCATTACTCAACTCTTTATCGGTCATACTCAGAGCATTAGAAAATGGCCGTGGAGTGATCCCGTCGAGAAACTGATCCGTCGGTCGCACGGTATGGATCTGCGCATCTTTCCCCAATGAATCAACGGCACCTATNGTGAAAACAGATCGTGGGAAGCTGAAACTGTACATCGGCTACGCCGCGGGCGTCGGGAAGACCTATAAGATGCTCGAAGATGCCCAAGCACTCATAAATCAAGGTGTAGATGTTGTCATTGGTTATTTTGAGCCTCACGGCCGACAGGCCACGATCGAAAAGACAGCGGGACTGGAGATCATTCCAAGAGCAAAGGTGCCCTATCGCGGCTCAGTGTTCGAGGAAATGGATACTGATGCAATCCTTGCCAGGGGCCCCCAGTTATGTCTGGTTGACGAATTTGCCCACACCAATGTGCCCGGATCTTCCCGCACCAAACGCTGGGAGGATATTGAAATATTGCAGGACGCCGGAATCGATGTCTTGACGACCATGAACATACAGCATCTGGAGAGCTTAAACGATCAGGTCCGGCAGATTACAGGAATCCATGTGCGAGAGACTATTCCGGACTGGGTAGCGCAGCAGGCTGACGAGGTGGTTATTATCGATCTGTCGCCCCGCGCGCTCCTGCATCGCCTGGAACGGGGAGTCATTTACGATCGCGAAAAGGTGGAACGCGCCCTGCAGAATTTCTTTCGTGAATCAACGCTGGCGGCTCTTCGTGAACTGGCGTTGCGCGAAACTGCCCACGAAATAGAGCATCGCGTGATCAATGATGAAGCCGACCTAGCTCCGAAGGCAACCGGTCAGAAGCAGATTAGAAATCATAAAATTCTGCTATTGGTGACGGCAGATCCAAACACGGCCATGCTGATCCGCCGCGCTAAACGCGTCGGCGACTTCCTGGAAGCTGAGTGCTTTGCCGTAGCGGTAAATATTTCAGGGGATTTGAATCGGATCATGCCTCAGGATCGGGAGGCAATCGAACGGCATCTGAATTTCGCACGCAATATGCGGATTGAGACCCAAATCCTTGAAGGAAACGAAGCGGCTCAGACCCTGATGGACTTTGCACACGAGAATCATATAACTCAAATCTTTCTCGCCC
>JGI20214J51650_10001772_pt1 | contig 13758 bp, 7 predicted proteins | sample WetSurMetagenome_FD_51650 | JGI IMG/M metagenome (IMG submission 51650) | reverse complement strand
CGGGCTTGCTCGTCTGGCTATTTGGCACAGGCCTGGGCGGAGATTGTAAATGATTCGGCAGGCGCCAGGCTCGATTATTATCTAATTGATTATCCCCGGGTTAAATTAATTACTTTTCATGGTTCAGCGATTTATTCGCCGCTGGAATTGGGCAAGCTTATTAGCAGTCGCGCAGGGGCGGTTCTTAATACCGTTTTACTGGAGCAGGATAAACATGCGATTGAGAGCTACTATCTGAAATCAGGTTATACGCTTACAAGGGTAACCGCCGGGTTTGATTCTCTGACGGGTGTATTAGTTTTTAATGTTGATGAAGGCCGGATAAATCAGATCAAAATCGAGGGGAATAAGAAGACGCGAAGATGGGTGATATCCCGTCATCTACCTTTTAAGAAGGGCGAGGTTTTCAAGCAAGATAAGGGTGAGAAGGCGGTCGATGAAATCTTCGGCACCGGTCTTTTTGAAACAGCCAAAATGGTGGCTGTCCCCGATAGCACCGGAATTACACTGGTGATCAAAGTTAGCGAAAAGCCATACAATTATATTCGCGGCGGTGGACGTTATGATTTGGAGTATAACGCCCAGGTTTTCCTCGATTTTGTGGTCGGGAATGTCTTTGGCGGCGGCCAGGAGATGTATTTTTCCACCAATATCAGCGAGAAAAAAAGATCTGTTGCGCTAAATTTTCGGACTGATCGCATTTTTAAAACCCTGTTTACCAATATCGCTTCTATCGATTACAGCGAGTTAAAGCGTAACCGCTATTTAGCCCATAAATATGATGGCTATACCAAGCAAATTTCCTACGGCGGTAAACTTGCTCCCGGACGGCAGTTTCCGCAATTGGGCATGATCTCAATCGTGGGGCAATTGCGGCAGATTAATTGGCAAGAGCCCGGTAAGATAAAACGGAAATTTACCAAACTCAGTATTGGTTTTGAATCTATTGTCGATACTCGTGATGCGATTTGCTTTCCTCAAACGGGGAAATACCACTATTTTAACGTTCAATTTGCCGCCGATATTCATAACCAAAAATCAGGATACAGCCGTTTTGAGACCTCTCTTGAGGCATACTACAAACTTACCACGCGGCTGAATATCCACCCCAGAATTGCGTTGGGAACCTCAAGCGATTTTATGCCCTATTTTGATGAGTTTTCGCTTGGCGGGCTGGATAATTTCCTTGGGCTTCACCAGGATGAGTATCTGGGCGATAAGATGGTACTGGGATCGCTTGAGCTGCGGCAGCGAATTGGTAATCGCTATTACGTTCTTACCCGCTACAATGCTGGTAATGTCTGGGAAAACCTCGAACGGGTTCGCCTCTCGAGACTTGTGCATGGCGGAGGGGTTGGTGTGGGAATTAAGACTCCAGTTGGACCATTAGAAGCCTGGTATGGACGAACCAACAAAGGGCTCGATCTTTTTTATCTGGATTTGGGTTACAACTGGTAAATTCGCCGCGGATTCGCTCGGTGGGTTCGGGTATTTTAATCAACTAAAATCATCCCCAAATGGTCTTCAGGAAATCATCCAAAATACCGTTGGCGATAAACATCTCAATCGATTCAGCGGTTGAATCCCTATCCATACCCCAGATGGAAATCTTTTGGTCGATAAAATCCTTATCGAGTTGGATAAAATATCTGTTGTTTTTGGAAAGATAAACCGGAAGTTTTTCCACAAGCACTCCGGCTACGGCGTTAACTCCCGGTCCCCCGATGGCGATAGTCGGGCAAACCTGGATCAGCTTATCATGTTCGTATAAGGCATCGGAGATAACAATGCATTTTCTGAAAGGATGCCCCCCGAATCGGGGAGAAGCCTCGATGACCGATTTTAGCTTATAAGCCAGCGGCCGATCAGCCTCCTCCGGTTCAATATCTACGCCCACCACGATGAGNATGGTCTGATTNACATCGATTTCCATAATTGATTCATAAGAGCATCGATGTGTATCTGTCAAATTAATTTCTTGTCAGCAGGGAATTTGTTGTTATTCAGCGGAACCAATCATTACCTGTAATGTGGGAATGCAAATTATTAATATTCATACCAAATAAAACCGCCAGGTCATCGCAATTATGACCTGGCGGAATACAATTTATCCTTATTTGCTAAACTGCTATCTCATCCGATTAAGTTGGTTTTGGATTTCCATATCTTCGGGATGACGATGGGTCCAGTCTATCATTAACGATTGAGCCAACTGCATATTACCCATACGGGCGGAGAGGTCGCGATAAAGCCTGAAGGCGATACTGTTGTCCGGCTGAAGCTTGTAGGCAATCCGGTAACGCTCCAGCGCCTGAGGTAGCATATTGTTGTGATAGTAGAATACTCCCAAAAACTGGTGATACAATATGATCCCAGGCCAGGCATCGCAGGCAGCCTTTAGGTTTTTCTCGCCGAGCACTTTTATCGAATCGGCTCTAACCGTGTCGCCCTTCAGAGCGTAGATATCCTCCAAATCCATATAGTTTTGATGGTAGTAGGGAATCCTATTTATAGCCATCCTAAGCACGGCAATAGCCCTGGTNGTATCGCCAACGGATTTATAGGCATCGGAAAGCTCGGAGAATCTTTCCGGGAAGGTGGTTGTCAAGCCAACGTTGTTCTCATCCCGGTAGCTGTTGATATCATCAAAGCCGGTGTAACGATAAACCTTGGTTACAAGTGAATCGGCAATCGGCAGGTCTATGCGCGGTTTGGATGTGTCGGGATCAACCAGCAGGACGATTCCCTGGCGGATAAGGCGGCTATCGAGCGTCCAGCGGTTGGAATTTGGCACCGAACTGGAGAAATAGATGGGGACATCATTGATATTGGCGATGGCGATTTGTTCGATCATCTGATCTTGCACCCGGATGATCTGGCCGGTACGCTGATCCTGCTCGGCGGTCAGGTAACGCACTTGCTTACGGATAGTATCATTGAACTTTTTGGCGGGACGATAATAAATAATCGAACCGCGCCGGGCGGCTGGTATCCAGCGAATCTGGTCATCNTCAAGGCTCATCTTAATGCCCATCTGGTGCTTAAGCTGCAGGATATACCAATCGGTGTTAAGCAAGCTCAAATTGACAACGCGTACATCGTTGCGCACTCGTTCAACTTCCTGCAGATACCAGAGTGGGAAGGTATCGTTGTCACCGTTGGTAAAGATGATACTGTTGGGTTTGCACGATTGCAATATGTTGTAGGCATAGTCAGCCGGGGCATAGTCTTTGGAACGGTCATGACCCCGGTAATTCGCAAAGGCGGGATTTAACGGCATGAGAAGAAGTAGTATGCCAACAGTCCCAANAGCAAGATATCTGAAGAGATTATCCCTATTATCCTTGGTATATTTCAAGCCATCGCCCAATAAATACATCAAGGCTGCCATTCCAACTCCAATCATGGTGGCAAAGATTACAAAAGCCGGAGTATAGAAATAATCTCGCTCTCTTACCTCCAAAGGAATAAGCTCACCCGTACTATTGGGATCAGGTTTGGTGCCATCAGAGAAATTCAGGTACAGGCATAGCAATACTGTACTTATAAAAAAAATCATTAAAATCAGAACCATGGGATGCATCTTTTGCCGTTTCATGGCAAAATAGAGAGTCGCCAGAGTGCCAAATATCCCGAGTCCAAAGATGATCATATTCAGGGTGAAGCCGAAGGTTTCACCCTTTCCGTCATCAGTATGACCGGTGGAGGTGATCGATGTATACTGGCCCAACAGATAACCGCCCATTCCCATGTTCTGGTATCGCCCAAATTGATGCGAAAGGGCGCCGCGGCGATAGAGCATGCGGCTGATCATCGATTCCTGACCATATTGTTTACGTTCGATATAAGATTCAAAGCGATCGAAGCTCGAAGGATCATTCTCGTTGATTGCTGGATGCAGAGTAGATCGGATTGGAATATATAGATGTGTCGAATAGCCTAAAATTCCCACTGTAAAGAGTATGCAAGCCAGGCGGTAATTGACCCGGATGGTGCGCCCACCACTGGCCCTCAGACGATAAGCCATATAGCCGCTGTACACAGCGCCGAGAATCATAAGGGAAGCCCAAATCCAGTACGATTTATCATCCACCCAGTAGATCGCCATNCCAATCAGGAAATAAAAAGGGACTGCGAGTGAGAAAAAGACCGCCCAGGTAAACCAGAAAAGGGGATCTTTAAGCTTATCCCGGTCGACGATGATAAAATAGATAAAAAGGGCAGGAACAATCAGGAAAGTGGTTAAGTGGATACTAACCGACAGGAAAAGCAGGTAAGTGAGAAGAATAAGGGTCTTATCGGAACCGTNCTTTTCCTTATCGTCGGCCCACTTGATGGCCAGATAGATCATAAGCATCATCAGAAGCATGGCCAGCCCGTAAACCTCAGTTTCTACCGCGTTGAACCAATAGGTGCTTGAAAATGCCAGAAGCAGCGACGACGACAAGGCTCCGATTCTGATGCCAATCTGGCCCAGCCAGGGAGTGCCGGTGGAGGTAAACGGCAATCGTTGAGAAACACGCAGTACAGTAAAGTAGCAAACCAGGATCGTAAATGACGAGGAGAGAACGGAGATAAAATTGGTTCGCATGGCGATATTTTTAAACATGCCCAGCATGATAAAAAGTCTGCCCAAAACTACGAAAAATGGAGTGCCTGGCGGATGGGGGATTCCCAGCGTTTTGGCGCAGGCGATAAATTCGCCACAATCCCAAAACGAAAGGGTTGGCGCCATGGTCTTAAAAAAAATAATAAATGGAATAATGAAGCTTAATGCCCCGGCAAGGATTCCAACGTACCTTACAACCCTATCTTTGCTATCAACTTGATTAATCGCGCACCTCCTTATAAATCAACCTCTTAAAATAGTCCCCTGGCTCAGGTTTGTCAATTTTAAATTCATAGTATTAAGAAAGGTTCCCGGGGTGTCGACATAGTAGTTAGACTAAAAATATGGAGGATTTATGCTTGCATGGTGCACGATTCTATTTGGTTTAGGAGTAATGGCTTTCCTGGATACTATTTTCAATTATGGAGAGATCTTCCGTCGAGTAAATTCCGTAGTTTTCATGTTGGTAGCTTTGGGACTTCTGGTCAGGACATACATGAAGATGAAGATCAAACGGGTGGAAGGGTTAATTGCCAAGGTTGAGGAGCTCGAAGGGGAACTTTCTAAGGTTAAAGCCGCTCAAAAGCCGGTAGCTCGCGAAAAAGAAGCTGTGCGTTAACCGATTTTCCCCGGAGCACTTAGTTGAACAAGCCTTTGACGGGCGATTTCGGTGACCGGCCCGTTGGGAAAGGCTTCCAGTATTTTATCGTATGCTGTTTTGGCGCTGCTATAAGTAGCGGCGTCTTGCATATAAAGATCCCCAAGCCCCAAATAAGTGCGGTCAATATATAATCCATCGGGAAATTTTTCTATATATCCACTAAACGCTTTTATGGCGTTTTCGTGGCTGCCACCGGAAGCGTAAGCGGTTGCAGCATAAAACGCGGCCTGCTCGGCTATATCGGAGCCGCCCATAATAGAATCCGAAAGTATGGCGGCTGCCTCGAGGGGCCGTCCCATGTCCTGGGCTTTCATGGCTTGCCCGAAAAGCGAGAGGAGCTTTTTATTGGAGTCCTTGTCACCACATAACGAGATAACATCAAACCTGATAAGGGCGTCATTGGTATAGTCTCCCTGCGGAAACTGCTTTACAAGTTTCTTGAAAATATCTCCAGCATCGGTGAAATTTTCCTTATAAAGCGCCAGTTCACCGAGCAAAAAATAGGCCTTCTCCATACTACTGTCGGCTGTGCCGCTGGAAGTTACCTGCTTAAGCAGAGTTTCACAGGCGGCTAAATTACTCGTTTTCAGATCGCAAACTGCCATCTCAATCCAGGTGCGGTTTTGAAGCGTCGGCTCACTGGTGTTCTTTTGCATTTTTCCCCAGGCAATCAAAGCTGAGTCGCAATTGTTTTTATATTGCGCATAAAGCAGCCCAAGCTGGAATCCGGCTTCGTCCTTAATACGATTATCGGCTGCATCCGATGCTAACAGCCCAAACTCAGAGATTGCAGGGTCAATCTGTCCCATTGCGGCAAGCGATTTGGCCTTGATTAAAAAACCGATCTCCTTAGCCGTCCCTTTTTTAGTAACCTTCAGGTATTCATCAACAGCGCCAATGGCGGCGGTGTAAGCCTTCGAATCGTACGAGCGCATCGCAAATTTGATGAGCGCTCCGCCGTCATCATTTTGTTTGGTACCGATCGTCTTGTAACACTCCAGGGCCTTATCCATTTGATTTTGCTTGATATAAAGATCGCCCAACACTTCATAAAGTTCTAATCGGTTGGGATTCTCCTTCATTTTCGCTAAGACCACATCGACAATCTGCTGGGGATCTTCACTATCTTCGATATAGCCCCGAATCTTGGTAGTAACAAAGCCAAGCTGGGATGGCTCCTCCAATAATTGTGTGAGGAATTCATCGATTGCCTTGGGATAATCGCGTTCGGTTTCAAAGAGATTGCCTAACTCTATTGAAAAAAGGGCGGGTTTTCCCAGGTTTTGTCGTCCTTTTAAGTATATTTCAACTGCTAAAGGGTATAGGCCGTATTGCATCATATTATCGGCTACGACCCGGTAAACGTTCTCATCGGTGTGGCCGAATTTTATCGCTAAATTCCATAGAGAATCGGCGGCGGTCTCGTCGTTTTGCAAAAATTTCGCCTCACCAAGCTCGGTGAGAATATAGGGATTCTGCGGATCATTGCTCAGATCAGTTTTTAAAAGTTTTTCCAGATTTGAATAAAGTTTACCTTCTTTATAGGCAACTTTGTAAAAGGCCCTGATTCGGGAATCGTTTCCGTAGGTAGCTAACAGGCGATCCAGATAGGCAATTGCTCGCGTAATCTCTCCCATTTGCAGCAGATTATTTACAATACCTAACTCATTTCCTAACGGATCTAAGGCGGGCGTGGTAATGCTGGGCGTTATCTGAACCTGGGCTTGCCCGGATGCTGCTAATATCAAAATAATGAAAATAGTAAACACGCTACTTTTCAATTGAAATCTCCTGGCTTTGGAACGATTTGAAGTAGGCCTTAATCAGCCTGTCGTACTGCCTGGGGTACTGCTCCTCAAGCGCCTTTTTGATCATCTCGGAAAGGTCGCTCCGACCGTTCGCCAAATCATCGGGCAGCACCGGACTTCTCCTGACTACATCCTCACCTGTTTCTGCCTGGCGCTTTTTGGAGAAATCGCGACGGTTGACAGATTTCTGTGCGTCCAACAACCTGGTGAGGATTCCCTCCTGGCGTTTTATCGTCTCCTGGTTAACCCGGGATCTTTGCATATCATCGACAACCTTCTTCATCTCTTCGCCAAGTTGNTCGAGGCGGCCCATCATATCTCCCTGTTTCCCAAGCTGGTCGCTCATTTCCTCGAGTTTTTGACGAAGAGCCTCTTGCTGGGCGGCCAGTTGTTGCATACCTTGCTGTTGGCCCATGCTCATCGACATCCCCGGCTGGGGCATCTGCATCGCCGTTCCTTCGTTAATCCCGGCCTGCATTTGCGACATTTTTTGCATTTGTTCCATCATCTCTTGCATACCCGAGCCGGAGCCTGAATTCATGGCGCTTTCACGCGCTTCAAGCAGGAGATAGACCGTTTTATTAAGGTCCGACATAGCCGATTGCTGACTTTTAAGCGCCCCCGGTGAATACCGTTTATCCAGATTTCCAGTAGCGCTATTCATATCCGCCAGAGTTTGGCCCAGAAGCCGCATAAGTGCCATATTAACAAATATCGTTTCCTTGGAAAGATCAGAGATCATATCGGCTACCCGCGCTGATGCCGCTCCTACCTGCATCTGGTTCGAGGCCATTCGCCGTAACCCGTCACCGGTACTCTGATTTATCCTGGTGGAATCAAGCAGGCTTTCCTGGCGATCAGAAAGATAGAGAAGATCCTCAGCCGCTTTCTGCATCTTTTTGGCAATATCTTTCTTTTGCTTTTTCTGCATAGCCTGTTGCGCCTGCTTCAAGGCGTCGGCCATTTCGGATAGCTCTTTGTGAAGCTTTTTACCTTTGTTCTGGCAACTGNTCTGGCCGCCACTGCAGAGGCTGGGCTTCATCTGCTCGAAATCTTTATTTATCTCGGGATTATTGGTTTTCTCAGAAGCATCCGTCTTCTCTTTTTCGGGAATCATCTGCTCCTGTGCATCCATTTTCTCGAGTTCTTTAAACTGATCTTTTAGCGTGTTGTAATCGCTGGCGTTATTTTTCTCTTCCGGCTGCTGTTTGGCCAACTCCGACGAATCCNTGGCAGCATCGACTGCTTTGTTGATATCTTCCTGGGCTTTTTGGATTTTCTCAGCCATCTGCACCAGCATATCCATTTTTTGCTCGATGGCCAGTTTTTGTAGAAGCGAAAGGGCGCGATCGAGATTTTCCAGTAGCTGCTCGGATGTCATCTGGAACTGTTGCAGGGCTTTCTTTAGCGCCTCAGGGTCCATCTTTTGCAGAGCATCNTGCAGCTTTTGCATGGCTTCTTTCAACTCGGGNGGCGCTACATCCTCCATAAGTTGCTGAAGCTGTTGCATCTTTTCGGCTATCTGTTCCCCGATTAGCTTGTTGTTCTCGAGCTTGTCGAGATTGCTTTGCATCTCTTTGGAAAGGTCATCTATTTTTTTGGCAATATCCTGTTGCTTCTCCAGGACTTTCTGGGCTTCCTGTTTTTTCTCATAATTGACATCCGGGTTTTTCTGCATCTCTCGGGCGATATCTTCTATCTGTTTCTGCAAATCCTTCTGGTTTTTGAGAGCTTCATCGAGAGATTCCATTTGTTGATCCTGCGAGCCCTGAACATCGGCCAATATCTCATCCAGATTCGGCAGACGGGCGCTGAAGGTGCGACTTTTGGTCCACTTGGGGCCGGAGATGATATCGTTATCGGATATTTCACAATAATAGTAGATGAGATCGCCAGGCAATGGATTCAGGCTNTGCATATCCCAGGTATAGTCAATCTTTTGATCGAGCGATTTTTTATCCGGAATTTTAATCGTTTCCTTAACCGGCTCGGTTTGATTCCCTTCAGANAGAACCCAGTAAACCAGATTCATCTTATCGAAACCGTAATCATCGGTAATGGCTATCTCAAGCGGAAGCGTGATATGCTCATCAAGATCGACATCGGCTCCGGGGAACTGTATGGTAATGGTTGGAGGGTAATCCTCCATCGCCTGGATATCATACCAGATCGGTTCAGGGTTGATCCGTCCGGCCTCATCTTTCATAATTATCGCATAGCGCCCATTATCCTTTACTGTAAAGCCGCCGGTAATATTCTTACCGTCTGCTTTAAGCGGGGCTTTGCTGGAATCGGCGAAAAGCTGGTAACATTCAGAAATTGGCTTATTGGCTCCGGCTTCAATCATCACCTTGGTGCCTCGAAGAGCGGCCACGTTGCCGTCGTTGGGGCTGCCGTGAGCTTCGGGCAAGCCGGCGTATTGGGGATAATCGAATGTCAGATTGATATCGGTCAGCCGTGGTGGGTCGACAACCTCCAGATGGGCTTTTTTCGATTGTACCCCGCCCGATTTGGCGTAGATATCAACCGATCTCTTGACCTTTTTGAAGGTAAAGGCGAAAGTTGCCTCAGCGTTACTGTCTGCTTTGCCCATTGTCTCCGAGGCCCAGGCGCCATCCTCAAATTTGTAGTAGAGGTCTACATGATGGGGTAAGCGACCGTCAGCTTTGGCTTGTATAACAAGGTCGGTATTTCTGAAAAATTCTCCGCTGTCTGGTTTTATCGAAAGAGAAAACTCTGGCGGCTTATCGAGATTTGCGCCGGGACGGCTGAAAAGCTGCCAGGCATTGAATGATGCGGTGGGATTGATAATAAATATTGCCGTAATGACAACAATCATCACTGCCAACCTGCCCAGGGCGTGGTTTAGCGGACGGTAATCTATGACTGCATTGGTATCAATATCGCCGATAAACGCGCCAGCCTCATCGATTGTTTTTTCAATCAATTCCAGCGAGTATCCCTCGCGATTTTTTTGCGCAGACTCATGAAGCTCAAGCGCCGCAATCAGGCGTGATTGAAACTTACCGTATTTGGTTTCCAGAAGCCGGGCCAATGTAAGAAAGCTTCGACGATTAGTATATGGTTGTATTACCCAGAAATAAAAGGCGATGCATAATCCTGCCACCAGAACCAGATCGATAATAATTCGNGCGGTGCTTGATGGCCAAATTGCCAGTGTAAGTCCCACAAATAGCGCAAAGGCAAGTAGCTTGATACTGATAATAGCCAGCAGTCCGACGCCAGCATCGATGATGGCCATTTTAGATTGCATGGCCCGCAGTCGGGCCACGATTCCCAGATATTTATCCTGTTGCACCATACCTCTAATGGGTTAAAGCGTAGGTTACCAGATTAGCCCCCATACGAAGGGCCGCCAGATGTTTTTCGGGAGGATCGTTGTACACTTCGGCATCCTCCCAGCCGTCGCCAATATCGGATTCATAATCGTAGAATACTGCTACCCGACCATCGATAATTATCCCAAACCCCTGTGGCGGTTTGCCGTCATGCTGGTGAATCTTGGGCAGGCCGTTGGGGAAATCGTAAATCTGATGATAGATCGGATGCGAGAACGGCAACTCCACCAACTGTTTGTCAGGAAAGACCCGGGTCATCTCGCGACGGAAAGCATCGTTTAAGCTGTAGCTGTCATTAGCGAAAAGGAAACCGCCGTTTTCCAGATAAGTTCGCAGCGCTGTCACCTCGTCGTCGGAAAATCTGATATTACCATGCCCTGTCAGAAACAGAAACGGGTAACGGAAAAGTTCCGGGTCGGTGGCGGTGACTATCGCCTCATGGTCGTCGACCTCGATTGCGGTGTTGTCGGCCAGGAATTTGTGCATATTGGGGATTGCCGAATTGCCCCAATACCAGTTGCCGCCACCGTCGTATTTGAGACGGGCGATTGTTACCGCCGAGGGGTCTGCGGTCTTCTTGATCTGGCCATCGGATACGACAGCCATCAGAGCAAGAGCGAGGAGAGTAAGGACAAGCTTTTTCATTTTATTCTTATACGTTTTGGGCGGCTTAATCTTTCCAATAAAAAGGGTTTATTTTACGCTATTCCGAAGATTGTTACTGCATCAAGGAAAGATAACCCAAAGGGGGGTAATGTCAATTGGGAAGTTGGCTAACATTGACAAGGGTAGCCACCTCTTTTTCATGTTTTGAATCAAAAACGAATAACTTTCCATAAATCTATTGCCAACTTAATAATCCATTGTATATTATATTATCGATTTAATCTAACTCGCTTTGCCCGTTTACAAACCGCTAATAAGAGGTGGATGTTATGGGTAAGAGAATTTTAATTGCACTGACACTGATGTTTGGCATCTCATCTGCACAGAGCCTTGATTTTGTATCGTCAACCCTTTGGAGATATATTGATGCAGTTGATATCGACGGTAATTACGCCTATTGTACTTTCAATAATGGCTTGGTTGTTCTTGATATCAGTCTTCCCAACACGCCAACAGCTGTAAGCCATACATTTTGCGCACATGGGGCAAACGATGTCAAAGTATCAGACCATTATGCATATCTTGCCTGTGGGGACGGATTAAAGATTTTTGATATTACTGATCCATTCCAGCCACAGTTAATTGGGCAATATGATTCCATTAATAACGCTCAAACGATTCTATTGGTGAGTCACTATGCTTATATTGGTGTCTATAACATGCTGTATGTGATTGATATATTAGATCCAGCGAATCCGGTTTTAGTGCGAAGTATAAGCGGGATTTACAGCCCATATATCAACTACGTTTACGGAAACCGCCTTTATGTTGCCGATGACACCTATGGCGTAAGAGTCCTTGATATATCAACACCTGATTATCCGTATCAGTTCAATTACTTCGAAACCCCGGGTCGGGCACACGCGGTTTTCGTAATAGGCGATCTGGCCTTTGTAGCCGATTATGATAGCGGTCTTCGAATTATTAATTTCTCCAATTTTCTTCACCCTGTAGCGGTTTCGAGTTTTGACACGCCGGGTTCTGCCACTGATGTCAAAATCGCGGGGAATTATGCTTATCTGACAGATTCAGATTCAGGTTTGTACATAATTAATGTTTCCGTTCCTTCCAATCCAGTTTTGGCAGCGCATTATATTACTCCATCCATTGCCGAAAAAGTAAAGGTAGTAGGCAATAAATGTTACATAATTGACTATGATTATGATCTCCATATCGTTGATATCAGCGATCCATCCAACCCAACGTTTGAGGGAAGTTATGACTCTCCCACTCAAGTAGTCGATGTCTTTGTTGCGGGCAATTATGCCTATGTTGCTGTTGGTAACGCTGGATTTCGTATCGTTAATATCTCCGACCCATTTCATCTAAGCATTACGGGAATATTGCGTCCTACTGGAGGGGTGCGGGATGTGTTCGTGCAAGGCAATTATGCCTATCTGGCCAACAGTCCTTCTGGCCTTCAAATCGTTAATATTTCCGATCCAACCAATCCAATTCTTACTGCTTCATCAGCTATTGCGGGGCGAGCATGCGATATTATAGTGCAGGGAAATTATGCCTATATGGTCAATAGCTCGTACGATCCGGGCCTGCGCATATATGATATCTCTAATCCGGCCGTGCCCGTTCCAAGTGGATATTATGCAACTGAGAATGACGCTCTTAATATAAAAATCAGGGGCCAATACGCATATGTAACCGAGGTTTATACCTCCAGTTCTTTCAGTAATGGGAAAATTTCCATTATTAATATTAGCGATCCTGCTAATCCCACGCTGATGGACAGTTTCGCGTTTGGCGGCAGGCCGGGTGGCTTGGATATTGTGGGCAACTACGCCTATGTCAGTAATAACGCTATATATCACCAGGGCTGGAATAATCATTATGATCTATTCGCCTTCGATATTACCGATCCCTCAAATATATTCCTTTCGCATCGTCGATCCATGGGTGGATTCACTGAAGGTGTAGTTGCTGTCGGGAATTACCTATATCTCTCTCATTTTAGTGTTTTAGAGTTGGTGGAAATAAGCAATCCGGATACTATTGTATCGGATACGATGTATATCCTTCAGGGTGGAAATGCGGGAATGGTGGTTAATGGTGATTATGTATATATAGCAGCTGGCTCTTCATTTATGATCTATCACTCCGATTTAGGTGTTGGTATTGACGAACCTAATATCTTGCCCGCTGAATTATCTCTCACCCAAAACTACCCCAACCCATTCAATCCTACAACTACGATGAGTTACACTCTACCGGCAAGCGGCCATTTTAAGCTTACCATTTATGATATCCTTGGCTGCCGGGTGGCGGTCCCCTTCGATGGCGCACAAACGGCCGGTCCCCATCAATTCGTTTGGGATGCCTCCGCCTATCCCTCCGGCATCTATTTCGCGCGGTTGGAGGCGGGGAAGAAGAGCCAGACGATCAAAATAGTGCTGCTGAAATAATTACTCTCCCCGTGGCGTCAGGTCCCCGAACCTGACGCATATGGCCGTTTCCGGTCAGGTAAGGGTATCTGACTGCACGCGCTTAATCCCCCCCTAAAAATGGAGTTGCCTTAAGGTGCTTGGGTTGTTATATTGCCCGCCATGTTTTATTTAGGACTTGTATTACTAACCAATTAGGAGATGATAGCATGGCTGACAAAAAAGCAGATCTGGCCGGTCCAGGCATCAGCACGTATCC
>JGI20214J51650_10001769_pt1 | contig 13762 bp, 8 predicted proteins | sample WetSurMetagenome_FD_51650 | JGI IMG/M metagenome (IMG submission 51650) | reverse complement strand
GCCCCACAGAAGTGGCCGCAGTGGCCAAGATACTGTTTTAAACCATAAACACTTCAGATAGTGCTTAGAGCTCTTTTTCATTTTTACCCACGTTAGTGATCCCTTGTTGTTATAATAATTTAGAATTCTTTATGATCGAATATGCTTACTAATACAAGAGGTTAAGCAACAAAATATCTGACTCAAATTCCGATTAGCTCATTAAAGTTTTCACTGAGGTAGCGCTTGTGAATTGAGTTACGACTGACATTGTAAGATAACATTTTTATTATTCCCAAAAACTTATGAGTTAGGCAATCCATAATAATTTTGAGTGAATTGCAAGCTCATTTTTTCCATCAATAAAAAAGTTTCGCTTTCGCTCAAAAATAATGAAATAAAGGAAAAAACGAAAATGAAAAAAAACAGTATAGTAGCAATTACGATCGCTTTGATTCTGGTAATGATTATTCCTATGTCGATGGTAAGCATAGATGCTCAAACAGCACAAAACCCCTTGAAAAAAAACACAAACGCCTTCCTAAGCGTAACCCCTAACCCCGTAGGAGCCGGTCAGACATTAAATCTTGTAATGTTTCTTGCCCAAATACCACCATTTAACACAGCTGGAGCGGCAGTGCATTACACAGGTTTCACCGTTAACGTGATAACACCCTCAGGAGAAAATTCCTCATTGGGACCTTTCAGCTCTGACGATATTGGTGCGGCTTATACAGCATATACACCCACAACAGCTGGATCCTATGCATTCCAATTCTTTTACGCAGGCCAAATCGCAAACATAAGTTCAACCTTTTCAAGTGCAAGCTCAACTTCAATAATTGTTCAATACTTGCCCAGCAACACACCAGTCGTAAATGTCACGGTGCAAGATGAACCAGTAACTTCACCTCCGGGCGCTTCTGGACCCATGCCAAATCAATATTGGTCAGCTCCGGTGCAAGCAACACAATTTGGTTTATCATCCGTTCATGGAAACTGGCTCAACGTACCTACCAATTTCGGAAGTGGTAATACCAACAACGAGTTCATTCAAGGCGCTGTCAACCCCTACACCGATCCAATTGAAACCTCTCACATAATTTGGACTAAACGATTGGCTATTTCAGGGCTCGTTGGCGGAGAATGGGGGGACGAGGACTATTACACAGGGCTTTCATATTCGGCAAGATGGGCCACCCAATCAATAATACTCAACGGTTATCTCTATTACAACGTACCGACTGCAGACTATGGCTCGAATGGGGAAGGATGTCATTGTGTAAACCTGAAAACTGGAGAAGAAGTATGGTTCCAAAACATAACATTGAGTCTCGGTCAAGTGTTTAACTATGTATCGATAAACCAAGCAGGAGTTATTCCATACTTATGGCAGACAGGCTCCACTTATAGAGTCTATGATCCAATGACTGGATATCTTATAACAGAGTTTGCTAACGCGTCATCGGGTAGAATCTTTTATGACAGCCAAGGAGACATGCTAGTTTACAACTTAGGCAGTAACTACCTTCAGATGTGGAACTCAACTTTATGCTTCATAAACAATGGCATGGCACCACAGAGTTCAGCTGGAGCAGGTACGGGACAGTGGAGGCCAAGAGCAGGAACATTTGACTGGACGAAAGGGGTACAGTGGAGGACAACAGTGCCAACTGTGACGGGTCAGACTCTTATTCATGCCAGCAAAAACGTCATACTAGCCGAAGTCGCCAACATAACGGCAGATTACTTCATCGTGATGGGTTACAGCGCAACGAGTGGGCAACAATTATGGAACTATACAGTAAATACATACAATTTAAGAGCTCAATACAATTTTAGCCCCATCTCGAATGACATATACGCTTGGTTCGACCAAAACAATCTACAATGGTACGGTTACAATGCCCTCACAGGAAAGCAAATTTGGGGACCAACGACAAGATACACCAACCCTTGGGGATTCTACACCGCAAGCTATGCAGGCGCTGGAATAACTAGTCCCACAGTGGCCAACGGCGTTATTTACTCTACTGGCTACGATGGCATACACGCTATCAGTCTGTTAAATGGAACTGAATTATGGTACTTCTCAGTTCCGGCTGGTTACAACACTCCATATGGTGTCTATCCTTTCTATGGAGGACCCACGGTTGCTGGCGGAGTAGTCTATGCTTGCATTGATGAACACAGCCCCAATTCAGTATTGTATGCTAATTATGATCTTTGGGCGATAAATGCTACCACAGGACAACCCATGTGGAACCTTCCAGTAGGCTATGCAGCCGACCCAACAGTTGCAGACGGCGTCCTAGTTGACTACAGCAACTATGACGGAAACATATACGCCCTAGGAAGGGGGGTCACCGCAACTACTGTCTCAGCTACCCCCGCCCTAGGAAACGAAGCCATAACCATACAGGGAACAGTTACTGATCAGTCTCCAGGAATGACTGCCCTTGGGATTCCAGCTGCAGGCACACCCGCCATATCCGACGACAGCATGACCCAGTGGATGGAGTACTTGTACATGCAATATCCAAAACCGACAAACGCAACAGGAGTTCAAGTAACGCTATCTTACATTGACCCAAACAACAACTTCTACAACATGGGCACAACAACAAGCGACAACTCAGGACATTACGCATACAAGTTCACTCCCACAATACCTGGATTATATACGGTCCTTGCAACATTCGCTGGATCCAAATCTTACTACACCTCATCAGCAGAAGCTTCATTCACATATACACAATCACCAACAATAGCACCAACAGTAGCGGCACCTATGGACTTTGTATCATGGAGCAATTTCGAGTTGGGAATAGCATTAGTGGTAATCGTTATAATCGCAGTCGGCGCTGTTCTGGCATTTCTAACAACTAGAAAACGACCGTAAAAACTGACAACCAAAAATCCATATCCCCTTTTTTAGTTTTAAAAAACATAGAAAAGATAAGGGCTGAGAAGGTTAGGCGCTTCAGATAACTTGGATACAATCCTGTTTTATTGAGAATGTTAAATCGATCCTTAAACCCAACAAACCATCCCTCCACAAGCAAGAGTTTTCTCACCAAAAGACAAAAGAATAATCTTAAATTCTATCTGATTTTAATTAATGAAATAGATAGGCGTTTTTGCCTGGGTAGGAAAAGAGAAAATGCAGTGTCCAAGTTGCGGGGTGAATTTGGCTGAGCGGGATCTGTTTTGTTCCGCTTGCGAAAAAAATCTATCGGGTAATCAAGAAACTGAACTCTACTCTTTTGGTCCTTGGGCTGTGAATGTTTGTTTTAGTCGACCCGGAACTTTCGTATTGATGCAAAAGAATAATACCAAAATTTTTTTGACAAACCAACAAATTTATGGGTCATCCACTTTCAATAATTCGCTAAGGTTCCAAGTACCCTATCCGACAATTCTTGCAATAGAAACCTTCGATTACAGTCTAAATTTAGGACTATGGAAAGTTCTATGGATAAAGTATAATACGCCCGAGAAAATCAGGGAAGTATCGATAATGTGCTTTGCCACTAATTCGACAAACATTACAGAAGCTTTTAACATTACTAACTCACACTCACCGAGTACATAGGTAATGGAGGAAAACAGCATTGCTTTAGTTCCCATTTAAAACAATCTAAGGGCGTGCAAAAGGCATTCGTTATTATATATTTGTTACCAAACTAATTCTTGATGTAAAATGGAAAAGCCGAATTTATGGGTTGTAACAATCTCTAATTATCATCTCAAATCAAATGATCAGAAAAAACTAGTGCCTTAAGGTGAATTTTGTTTGCTAAAGAATTTTAGTCTACAGGATAACTCGACAATTTTGTTTCAGGGTGATAGTATAACAGATGCTGATAGAAAAAACGGTCATAACGAATCGCTNGGCGATGGATATGTTATGATGATCGTAGCTTGGTTGTCNGCATTATATCCTGAATATAGTATGAAATTCTATAATCGTGGAATTAGCGGAAATCGAATTCGGGATCTTAGGAGTCGTTGGAAGAAAGATTGTTTAGATCTCAGACCAAATTTAGTTTCGATATTAGCGGGGGTCAACGATATTAATTGGAGAGCAACTGCAACGGAAAGTTTTCGGGCGGATTATACAAATATTCTGGAGCAAACCCAGCATTTAAAATGCAGAATAGTTCTTTTAGAACCCTTTCTTGTTGATTTTAACAATGATTATCTCGGACTGAAAGATGAGTTGAACAAAGAAATAGCTATTGTCAGAGAGCTATCTCGAGAATTTGAGACTAAATTGATTCCATTGAATGATATTTTTAAGGAAGCATGTATTAAGAGATCATCTTCCTTTTGGTCGCTTGATGGAGCTCATCCCACTCTCGCGGGGCACGCTCTAATTGCACAATCCTGGATTAAAAATGTAATTGATGAGCCATAACAGATATTTTCTACCGGTTGACATTTCGATTTTTAGAATTAATTATATCGGTAGAGTTATCCTGATTTGTTGGTTTTCTAACTTGGTTATTGGAACTTTATTTCGAGCTCGAACTTACTTACTGCAATTTCAAGCATTTGATCTTTAATCACTTGAAATTTTAATTCAGTCTTTTGGTATTCTAGAAAAGCTTTTTTGCCAAGTTACTCTTAGGATTCACTGAAGCTGAGAAGATTTGGAAGAAAAATCCGAGGTTTGCATAGTCGCCTGTAGCGTACTAAAAGAAGAAATTCAGCAACTCCAAAAACAAGGCAGCTTAAATGTTGATGTAGTTTATGTCAGCAAATTTTTCCACATAGATTATGCGGCATTAGAGAAGAATTTGCGCAAAGTTCTAGAACAAACCCAGAAAAAGTTCAAGGGCAAAATAGTGCTCGTTTATGGTGACCTGTGTCTTGGGCAAGATGAAGAAATGAAAAAACTAACCAAAGAATATGGAATATCAAAAGTAGATGCAGTTAACTGCATCGACTGTCAACTCGGTGGAAAAGGCAAATTTTTTGAAGCTGACCCCGAACATAACTTAATGTTTATGGGTCCAGGTATGATTGGATTCTTCAAACATGCAAAGGATCAATTGTCAAGAGAAGGCGTTGATGAAGCAGCATTTGCAAATATGTTCAGCGGCATCAAAGGTATCGTGCTCTTAGACACTTGTGGCGAATCAGAAAAATGTGTTCAAGACCTTGAAGATTCAGGTATGAACCTCAAGATTCTAGAAACAAGACAAATAGGTTTAGACAACGTAAAGCAGGTAATNTTAGATGCAATAAGCCACGCAAATGGTATCAACTGACTCTATTAGTCTCTAAAAGTTTACAGACTGATTGCATGAGCCCACATGAAACTACCGTAAGTATTAAACAATCATACAACAATAATGGTAACTTACACTCGTGTGAATGTGGCTAAAAATGACTGACCATGTTGTTTCGTTGCCTATGAAACGTGTTGAAGATTGGAAATCACGATTAATTGATCTCTCAAGAAAAAACAACCTGCTTTATTTCCGTAAAGGTAAACGTGGAAATATCCCTATCACACAACCTGATGCTCAGAAAATATTTGATGTTCTTGTTTTAAAAAAGAAGCATTTGGAGTTTTTTGTTCCTGCAGAAGAAGTTCAAAAACGAGAAGTTTCAGAAAACCCCAAAGCCAAAGACGAAGCTAAATCAGGGAAAGCTAAAGTTAAAACTGTCAAAGCTCCTTTCAAAGCTGCAACAACCACTGAAGAAAACAAACACCCTAACGCAAACCAGCTTGTAAGCGGAACTTTAAGTCGGTTGGAACTTGAACGCACCCTCAAAAACTTGCAAGGGCGCTCGCTTCTCGATTATATGGAACGAGGTGTCCGAATTCTGCACGCAGCTTTTGGCACCTTAAACTGGGTTGATGCAGAAACAAAAGAAAATGTCGAATCTCCATTAATTCTTGTGCCTTTAGAGTTATCAAGGGATACCATACGTCAACCCTACACTATTTCAGTTCCCCCAGTTGAAGATGAAGCCGTCCTAAATCCCGCTTTACTGGCAAAGCTTAAGAATGATTACAAAATCGAGTTGCCTCCTCTACCCGAAGAGTGGGAAGGACAAACACTTTTTGAATACTACCAATCAGTAGACCAAGCGGTTGCAGAAATGGGTTGGAAAACTGAGTCATCCGTTAATTTAGGGTTGTTTTCTTTTCAGAAGTTGGTTATTTACAAGGATTTGGAGTCAAATGCTGCCTTAGTTACCCAGCACCCAATCATCAAAGCAATTGCAGGCATAAAAGAAGATAACCTAATTCTGAACGGTTTACCCGACGAGAAAGACGTCGACAAGATTGAGGCACCGGCCAAAACTTACCAAGTTCTTGACGCCGACAGCAGCCAACGCGTAAGCATTGAGTATGCATTGCGAGGCCAAAGCTTTGTTATGAAAGGTCCGCCGGGTACGGGCAAGAGCCAGACTATCGCAAATATCATCGCTGAATGCATAGCTAATGGTAAAAGCGTGCTATTTGTCAGCGACAAAATGGCTGCACTGGAAGTCGTCTATAAGCGACTAAGCGAAGTTGGTTTGGCGCATTTCTGCCTCGAACTTCACAGCAGCAAAGCCAACAAGCAGCAGGTAGTATCGGAACTTAAACGCAGTTTAGATGAGAATCTCATTCCTCGAAAGCTTCCGTTGGCACATGACTTTGAGCGGATGGCTGAGTACCGTGAAGCTTTAAACAGTTACGTTACCGCTTTACATGAAAAGCGTCCGTACCTGCAACGGAGCGTCTATGAGGTTCTAAGCACAATCTCAAGCCTTGAACGAATACCATTTGTGTCAGTGGGCTTAACGGAAATTGCGACTCTTACACCTCAAAAGATGCGCGAACTCGAAGAACTCGTCTCCCAACTAAGCAAGGTTTGGCAAGTAATAGCGGAACCAGATTTTCCATGGCTCGGCTACCGTGCTGACAAGTACAACCTTGATATCCGTAGCGAACTTCTTACAACTCTTGATGGAATAGATGAAATAATTCGCGAGCTTGAATTGGAAAACGAAGACTTTTCAACTAAATTGGGTGTGTTTCCGCCAGAAACCTTCGTAAGTATACAATGGCTCCTTAACGTTAGCAAGCTCCTCGCAGAAAGCCCCAAACCAGAAGCGTATTGGCTAACCAACCTAGCAATTGACAAGCTCTTGAACGAAGCTCAAACATACCTTGAAACATTCATCTGGATAAAAAACACCCGCGCCAGCCTTATGGAACGCTACACCTCCTCCATCTTCAACTTGGTTTTTAGCAGGTCAGTTGAATTGCAGCAAGCGGTTTCAGCGTTGGGCAAGATGCTTCCCGCAGTCAACATTGAAGAAAGTGAATGTTTAGCGAAACGCGAAAACCTCCTAACCTTTGTCAAGAGTACCCAACTTGCTGCGCGTAAGTGGCGTGAAACCTCCCAAACGCTCACACCCCTTCTGGGCTTAGACTACAACGATTTGACAATTACACAACTCAAGCAGCTTTCACGTATGGCAATACTATGTTTTGCTGAGGACAAGCCTGAACCCGAATGGTTCGATGCCAAGTATCTTGAGCAAGTCCAAGAAACCATGTTGAAAGCCAAACAGCTCTACCAAGAATATAACCAGATAAAGAGCCGACTGGATGAAACTTACAGCGAAGGTTTTTATGAATTAGATCTTGACGGACTCATCGAGCGCTACGGTGGCGAATATCAAAGCGGCTTGAAAATCTTTAATGCAGGATACCGCAACGACCAAAAACAGATAGCTCGATTAACAAACGACGGCAAAGTCCCCAAAACAGTTCAGCAAGACCTTATTGATGCTCGCAAAGTAAAAAAGTTGCATGCCAAGATTGAGGCTTCAGCTGAAACCGTCCGCACCTTGATGGGGCACTACTATCGCAAGACCCGAACAGACTTCCAGGGCGCAGAAAAAGCCATCGCATTAACTGATGAAATCAAGAAGTTGTCATGGGGAACGCAAATTCCTGAAGCGCTCCTCAAACTGCTCACCAGCTCAGCGAATCCCTCACCGATGATTAAGAATTTGGGTTTGGAACTGCAGGAATCTGCGGGTAAATGGGAACAGCAAACCAAAGAAGTTGAATCGCTGATTCCAGTTAAAATGCCAAAGTCAGATGCGCCCATAACCCAGACACCTTTGCTTTTGCTAGAAGAATGGGCAAACGAAACGGAAAAACAGCTCACCCCACTAAACAACCTCACCAAAGACACTCTAACTGTAGTCAAACAGGAACCGCAAACCTACAAACAACTAATCCAAGCTCTCCAGAACGCAGAAGATATTCGAAAGAAAGAAGCTCAAATCGCCGGCGAAAAAATCCAGTTGCAAGAAAAATATGGCAGCCGCTTCCAAGAATTGGAAACCAACTGGCAAGACATCGTGTCTGTGCTTGAGTGGTGCAAGAAGGTGCAGGCAGCATTCATTGACATTCCTGTGCCGCAGGCTTTTGCTGACTTTGCCGCTCAAGGGTCAGCTGCAGCGCCATCCAACATGGAACTAACCCAGCGAAGAAACGCCTCACTTAAGGTTCTGGCAGATTTTGGAAAACGCTTCGAAACCGAAATGAAATACCAAAACCAACTGCTAAAGGACTTAGAAATCAAAGTTATAAAAGAACGCATCCTCGCTCTTCGTGATCGTGTCGATGAGGTGCAGGTTTGGATTGACTTCAAAGATGCCAAAAACCGTTTTGCTTTGCGTAATTTGGAACAATTCTTAAGCCGCTTAATTGAACAGCCACTTTCCGCTGCCGATTTAGGCAATGTTTTCCGAAAAGGTGTTTACCAGGAATGGATTAACAACCTGTACAATGAAGACCAGAAATTGGGTAGATTCCGAAGGGAAAATCATGAGCAACTGATTGTTGATTTCAGAAAGCTCGATGAAGATCTAATTCGCCTCACTTCTAGCATGGTTATTGAAGCAGCTAACAGCCGAAAACCCCAAGATATTCTCATCCAAGCCGCCGATTCCGAAGCTAATATACTTCTAAAAGAAGCAGCCAAGAAACGACGCCTAATGCCCATACGCAATCTAATGCAAAAAATACCCAACTTGCTTGTAAAACTCAAGCCATGCCTGCTAATGAGTCCAATCTCCGTTAGCCAATTTCTGCCACCTGATAACAAATTCGACCTAGTCCTCTTCGACGAAGCATCACAACTTGTACCAGAAGACGCAATAGGTGCCATCTATCGTGGAAAAACAGTTGTCGTTGCAGGTGATAACAAGCAGTTGCCGCCAACTTCGTTTTTCCAGAAAAACCTACTCGACAACATAGATTGGGATGAGCTCAGTGACGATGACGTGGAAGTTTTCGACAGTATCCTAGATGAATGTTTAGGCATTGGGTTGCCCGTTAAAACTTTGAGGTGGCACTACCGTAGCAAACATGAAGAATTAATTGCATTCTCAAATCATCTCTTCTACGACGACACCATGATAACATTCCCTGCGGCGAAAAATCAAACCGACAGTTTAGGCGTAAAACTTATTCACGTACCCGATGGCATCTACGACAGAGGTGGCAAACGAGACAACCCCAAAGAAGCTGAAAAAGTCGCCAACCTTGTCTTCGAACATTTCAAAAATTACCCAAAAAAAACTCTTGGAGTCGTAACCTTCAGCATAGCCCAAATGGACGCCGTTGAAGAAGCAATAGAAAATAAACTCAAAGAACAACCCGAATTCGATTCCTTCTTCAAAGAAGATCGTTTAGAAGGGTTCTTTGTGAAAAATCTTGAGAACGTGCAGGGAGATGAACGCGATGTCATTTTCTTCAGCGTAGGCTACGGCTTTGACCAGCAAAGACAAATGGCGATGAATTTTGGTCCATTGAACAAGCCGGGAGGTGAACGCCGCTTAAATGTTGCTGTTACTCGAGCAAGGGAAAAAGTTGTTTTGATAACTTCGATAATGTCTTCGGACATTGACAAAGATGCCAATGCATTAGGAGTACAAACGCTGAGAACCTACCTCAATTACGCTGAGCATGGTCCAGAAACTCAATCTAACAAAACTGTAGGAGGCGTGTTTGATTCAGCCATAGATGAAGACGTGGCGGCTGAAATAAAGAAACTAGGTTACGATATTGTTCCAGAAGTAGGTTGTAGCGGCTACAGAATTGACATTGGCGTTGTTGACCCCGTTAACCCTGGTAACTTTTTGCTTGGAGTAGAATGCGACGGTACCACTTACAAGTCAAGCAGTAGTGCACGAGATCGCGACCGTTTACGCGAAAAAGTACTTCGGCAACTAGGCTGGCGAATCCACCGCATCTGGTCACCAGCTTGGGTTGCTAGACGTGATTCAGAAATTCGACGCTTAAGAGAAACACTTGAACAATCCCAGAAGACTCAACTTGAAAAAGACACCCAAAAACCAATAATTGACATCAAAGAAGGCTTTGCACCGAAAATTGACGTGCAAAAAAATACATTTGCAGGTATAGAAAAAATCGGCGTCCCCTACAAAGTCTACCCTCTAAACGCTACACACAACCTCTACATTAAAATAGCCACAGCTAAAACAACAATCGACTCCAAACAAAGAAACGAATTCCACTTCCCAGAAAACAGAGAAAACCAAATCAAGCTCCTTGCTGAGCTAATACAAAACGAAGGTCCAGTTCANTTTGATTATGCGGTTGAACGATTAGCGGCAACATGGGGTATAAAAAAGGTAACACCAAAAATTTCTCACGCTGTCAAAGAAGCCTTAAACACCATCATTCGCGAACAGAAAGTTGTCATCAAAGGTAGTTTCCTATGGCCAATTGGACTGAAACAAACACTAATCCGAGTTCCAATACAAGGAGTTCCAGAATCCAAACGCAAACCTGAGTACATTGTACCTGAAGAAGTAGAATCAGCCATGATGATGATTGCTCACTATGCTTTGGGTATAAGCGAAGACTCTTTAATTTCTGAAACAGCCAAAGTATTTGGAATAAACCATTCAGGAGAAGAAGCAACTGGAGTGTTCTCTGAAGTGTTCAAGCGATTAGTTCGAGANCGAAAACTTTTCTACAAAGACGACGGAGTAGTAACCGCCGCTTAATCTTTATTTATTTCTTTTATCAATGTGGGCAAATCAGTAAGTGTTGTTACTATGAAATTTGCACCGTTGCCCATCAACTGTTCGGTTGTGGAAAAACCAGTCGTTAACCCAACGGCAACGGCTTTTATTTCTTTTGCACTCTGCATATCAACAATGCTATCCCCCACAACCAANGCTGCTTTGGCGTGGACGCCTAATGTCTTGAGCGCTAACTCAAATTGTTCGAAATGAGGTTTAACATACTTTACTTTTTCTCTGGAAACAACCACTTTAAAGAAGCCTTCAATTTTGAAGCGTTGCAAAATATAACTTGAGGCTTTTTCGCTGCTGGTTGTGCATAATCCCATTTTAATATTCATCTTTTCTAGAGCTTTGAGTGTTTCAACTGCTCCGGTTAGAAGGTTGGTGGTTGTGGCGGCTTCCATCTCGTATTTTTCGGCTATTAATAAAGCNTGGGTGCGTACTTCGTCGAAAGCTTCGTTGGATTTAGAGCTATTTTTTACGAAGATTTCGGCTTTTTTTAACATTTCAAAAATACTTTCGTTAACGTCGAGGACGGAGACTGGAACATGTATACTGATTAAGTAAGTTCTGACTTCTGATCTTAGTGCTTTGTAATCTAGGTTGAAGTGNGCAAGCGTGCCGTCTAAATCAAATATTACTGCTTCTATTGCCAAAACCGTTAGCTCCATTTCTCAGTAAGGTTTGGGNTTATGACTTCTCTAACAGAAATATACCTTGCGGTTACCCTTAGAGAGACATTTTAGGTTGTTATGATAACTTTCAAAGGCTTTTCCGCAAGGGTATCCATTGTTTGCAACGTTTTTCAAACTCGTTAAGCTTGAACCTATGCGTAATAAGTCCTTTAACGTCTACGAGTTTTCGAGCGATTAACTCAATCGTTTACCTTTCGCCTGTTGAGTATCCAGCACGCATTTCGTTCATGGTGTGCGGTAGACTAATAACTTCACTTGATGTATCAATGGTTGATGAAACCAATGAATATGGAAGACTACACCAAAGAAAAACTTTGGCAGTTACTCGTCGAAGCTGTACACGCATCCGTCATGTACCCCACTCATAAGGCATATACTCGGGACTGCATTTTGCCAAATGATGTTGATGTTTCTGCGGCTGAACTTGCAGAGCGGCTTGGGATGCCGCTTGGTGAAGCGCTTGTAATTTTAAGCGAGTTAACGCAAGATAGAGCATGATTTGTTCGCGGCTATTTTTCCCGGTCATACTAGTCGATATGTTTATATTTGCATTTCGGTGTTCCCTAAAAAATAGGGAAAAGAATTGAAAACAACATCAATAATAGCAATTGCACTAATAGTAATAATTTTGTCGGCAGTGGGAGTGTATGCTGCCTACTCCTACAGCCAAAACAACGGACAAAATACACAACAACCCACTCCAACACCCTCACCGTCAGCAACTCCCACAGTAACTCCTTCACCAAGTCCTACCTCTTCCCCCACAACAAGACCAACCCCAACGGCAAGCCCAACAGCATCGCCTTCGCCTTCCCCGTCACCTTCACCCTCTCCAACTCCCATGCCTAGCCCCACAACGCTCAGAGTTGCTTCAACCACAAGCCTCAAAGACACAGGACTCGAAGATGTACCTGAAATTTATGCCAACGGCACAGTGGTAAGAGATGACCTCAAAGATGCTTTTCAAGCTAAATATCCATGGATAACGGTGAACTTCCTCTATTATGGAACTGGTCCCGCTATTCAAGCTGCACAAAGAGGCGACGCAGACATGCTACTGGTTCATTCACCCTCACAAGAGTTGCCCTTCCTAACAGGGGGATATGGTGTAAACCGCAAGATAGTAGCATACAACTTCTTTGTCATTATTGGACCAGCAAGCGATCCTGCACATATCACTGGTTTAACTAACGTTAGCCAAGCATTGCAAAACATCTACAACTTTGGACAAAACTCCAGCAACGTACTTTGGTTCTCGAGAAACGATGCATCAGGAACGGCAACAAAGGAAATTTCACTCTGGACCGCTGCAGGCTTCAACTACACTCAATTGTCGGCCCAAACATCATGGTTTAAAGTCACAGGCGCAGGTATGGGACCAACACTTCTGTCTGCGAACTATTATGGCAGTATAGGTGGGTACACAATTTCTGACATGGGCACTTATCTAGCATATTACAACAGAGGCGACATTCAACTTAAGACCCACATTCAAGCTCAACAAAGCTTACTCAACGTTTACAGTGCAATAATTGATAACCCACAAAACGCAGCCTTATCTAGCACAAACTTTGAAGCTTCATTACTATTCGTTAACTTCTTGGTTTCTGACGAAGGTCAACAATTGATTGGTAACTACGGTAAAATTGCATATGGTCAGTCACTCTTTACACCTTTTGTACCTTTAGCAAGCGGCACAGTTTCTAACGATACTTTACTGGGTTGGGTTAAAAGCTACGCTTACATCAACTCCAACAACCAAATTAGCGCTGCAGGAACAGAATGCCCGGCAGCATTCCGATATAATGCAGGCAACCTCTACTCACCATCTTACGATACAATAGTAGCAAGCTTCAATGCTAAAATCTCAATAAGCACGCCAAACTACTACATTGCTGACAAACCAAAAATCACCCCTTCACAGACCGCAACAATTCCAAGTGGCAGTAAAATCAATAATGCATAAATAGGAAAAGCAAAAATTAAATTCCCCTTATTTTCTT
>JGI20214J51650_10001768_pt1 | contig 13764 bp, 11 predicted proteins | sample WetSurMetagenome_FD_51650 | JGI IMG/M metagenome (IMG submission 51650) | reverse complement strand
TTTGAATTTATTTTTTCATAGAGTTTGTAATAATAAAATTTGATATTCAGACCAATAGAAATTTTTTCAGAAATCCTTGCTGCCAACCCCATAAAAAACTGGTTTTCAGAAGTTGAAAGTTCGCTGGTAGATATTCCATTATTATCTCTGCCATCAATATTGGTAACACCAGAATTTAGAATACCAACACTTAATCCTGCCGTGGTTCTGGGTTTTCTGCTTTCTATTGTGTCTTTGGTTGAATAAAAATCAAATTTTCTTGTATAACTTAAAAAATTTAATGCTCTGTCAAGAGATAGAAACGAATAACCAGCAAGAAACGAATTATTTTCCTGGTAAGGTGTGACAGCGGGATTATAATACGAAACTAACTCACCTTCTGTAACGGAAGACAAAGCATTACCAAAACCAATTCCTCTTGCACCAAATCCCATTCTACTGAAAGCACCGGCCTCAGCAGCCATTTCACTGAATTTTGGCTGAGCAAAAAGCGATATGCTTATTAGGGTAAATAATATGAAAAAATTTCTCAACATCATTGCAAATAAATAATCTTACCAAAAATAGGATCGTTGTCATCTATCTCAACCGAATAAATATAAACACCATTTGGTAATAGGTTTCCATTTTCATCCGTTCCATCCCAGGTTTGGGGATCTGGCGGACCGTCGAGAGTCCTGTTACGAGTGGCGTTTTGGATAACTGTTTTTATATAGTTCATACTAAAGTTATATATCCGGATAGTAACCGAAGCGTCAACACCTCCGGTACTATATTTAAATTTTAAAGGCTCTTGCCTTGGTGAAAAAGGATTTGGATAGCAATAGGCTTCATTATTTGAACTTAACGGCTGTGCAGCAAGATAAACATTCCATTCACCTACCCAGAATCCCGTTTCAGATATTTTTGCTAATCCATCATCTGAGCCGAGCCATACATCATTTCCTTCGGACGAAGCACTATAAAAAATACTTGTGGTGAGTGAAACATTGCTTTCTTCATCAAATATATTGTTCGGTAAAATCCAGGAGCTGCCTTGATTTGAAGTTCTGAAAGCTCCCGCATCTGTTGCAGCAATTGTATTTGTTCCTTTAAAACCAAAATTGTGTGCTCTTTCATCAATCAAATTAATAGACCAGCTATCGCCACCATTGGAAGATGANCTTACCGCATAAGATTCTGATAAATCTTCAGCTTTCCACGTTGCAGCCCAAACTGTGTTGTTAGTTTGATTATATCCAAGTGCTGTAACAAAATTTCCGCTTACAGGTTCATCCTGATTTTGATGATTAAACTTCACCCAGCTTATACCATTATCAGTTGATTTGTTGACTCCATTTGCAGTTCCAACATAAAGAGTTGTTTCGTCTGTTGAAATAACAGAAAATGCTCGATGGTTTAAATTTCCTTCCCCGCAAAAATTTCCTCCTACAGGTGAAAGGCAAAAATCGAGAGTATCAGTTGTCTTAATGGAATCCAAGTCATCTGGGGGAAGCACAACTCTTTGCCAGGTTTGACCCATGTTAGTAGATTTCCTTAAACCACCAGCAAAAGATGTTATCCAAATAGTATTCGGAGTAAATGCTATATCGTATGTAAGATTTTGTTCCCCTACGGTAACAGGAAGAGCTTGTAAAATATTATTCCCATATCTGACAGTTGTTGAATCCGGATGGTCAACTGGTTGAGGAATTGATGTCCAGGTCAATCCATTATCAGTCGTATATTTTAATCCTGTACCCTTTGGAACAGTTCCGCCGCCGGTTCCTTCAACACTGGTTGCGGTTGCAGCCCAGAGAACTCCGTTATCATAACCAAGTGCTGAAATATTATCAGTTCCGAATGAGGAATTGCCATAAAAGTTTGTCCAGCTTTCTCCCCGATCAAACGAAACACTTACTCCTCTGCTTGTTCCAAGCCAAACAGTATCACCGATTGTAATTATATCAAGTATACTGTTGCTGGTGGGAGTTGATGAAGTTGTTTTTGAGAAATAGTTTTTATCGCCGGGAAGATTGAATGATTCTGGCTTTGGCTGAGCAGAAATATCAACTACAAAAAGAATTAAAAATATTACAGAAAAAAATCTTATCATTGAATAAGTACGTAATGATTTATAATGTTACTTAGCGCACCCAGTCGGTCTTTTGCCTGAAACTCGAAACGATAAGTTCCCTTTTGATTTGTCTCATCAACCTGAATTAATCTTGAATAAATTCCATCTCCAGCAATTTGATCTCCATTAACGATATTTCCATCATCGAAAAGCTGAAATTTATTGTTGTTTGAGGTTCCATCGGGTTTATGAACAATAAAATATACTTCAAGAATATCACTCAATCCATTTAAATCTGCGACTTCCACCGATGTGAGAATAACTACAGTTGTATCCACTACAACAGTATCTGGATCAATTACTGTATTCGAAATTACAGGTGGAACATTATCCTGCCCATTGTTAAAGAAAAAGTTGGCAACTGCTACTGGCTTATTAATTCCATCAAATCCGGTTACAGAAAATTTTATTGTATAATCTCCAATCGGATCTTGGCTTGTAAGAATATACTGTTTATCAAAAACATTATTAGCTACTTCTATCATTTCTATTGGTGATGAATTCAACTGAGAATTATCAGAAGCAATAATGCTGAAATATGGTTTATTAACTTCACTTTGAGGAGAAAATATCAATCTTAGATTTAGAACGGAATCACCGGGAACTTTTAAATCAACGGTATCTTTTACTCCCACAATTGAAGTTACCTGGTAATTTTCTGTTGAGGTATCAACAACGTTATCGTAAGTCTTGTCGCATCCCCAAATTAGGAGAGGGATTAAAAGTAAAAAGTATTTTCCCATAGCAGAATAATATTTTGAAGCAAGTAATTTCACAAGGTAAAAATAAGGATATATTTAATTTATTGAGGTAGTGAAAGCATTATAGGCATTGGAGAAAAAGAAATTACAAAAATGAAAAAAGAAAAATACCCTACTAATTTTCTTTTGAAATCAAGCTCCGTTGCTTCCAGAACCGGAGGGTGTTTTAGTTTAATTACAAAATAGAGAATTAGCGACCAGAATAACCATCCCGACCAACCGATTCCGTAATTGAGCTCAAGAAATGTGTCAGCAAACCCAATGATTCCAAATACAAACATAATTGAGAATGCAACAATTGAAATTTTATAATGCGTTTTTTCACCAAACATTGAATAAGAAATATGCCCGCCATCAAGTTGACCAACGGGAATCATATTCATTGAAGTAATAAATAATCCAAACCATCCAACACATAAATAAGGATAATGATAGATTTCACTCATTGGTGGGAAAAATTGTCCTGGCTTTACAAAAATCCATTTAAGAAAAGTAAACAGTATTGAATCCCCAAAGACAAGTCCATATCCTTCCTTTCCATAATTTGGATCAAAATAATCGGGATGAATGTGCAGCAAGTAATCAATCCCCGGAACATTGAGGAAGCCGTAAATTAAAACTGCAATAGTTATGATAAATCCAGCAATTGGACCTGCAACTCCAATATCGAACATAGCCTTCTTTGATTGAATGCGAGTCTTCGTTTTGATAACTGCACCCATCGTTCCAAAGTTGATCATATATGGAATTGGCGGAAACGGAATGTAGAAAGGTAAAGTAGCTTTAACTTTGTGATACATTGCTGCAAAGTAATGACCAAATTCGTGAAAAGTAATTATCAATAAAATTGAAAATGAATATGGAAGTCCAGTCAACAATTCACTTAGCTCGTACGGTCCACCCGAAGCACTTATCCATTGAACACCAGAAATCGCAGTTGTGATAAATGTAATCAGGAAGAGACCTATATGAAGTAGAGGTCTATCTTTTCGTTGATTCATCTGTTGAGATGAAAAAGTTGATTGATAATTTTCCCCGTATGGTTCAGACATAGTTAAATATCAAGATTAATTCCAATTGTCCAATAATCTTCAGTAATTTTATAGAATTCTCCGTGAACACTTTTTCCGGAATAATAGTTTGTAAAAATACTGAATCCTCTTGATTCAGGATGTCCAAATTTTACTCCCGCTGTAAAAATATTATTACCGAAATATGATTCATTAATTCCGCTCATTTCGAAATCATAGCCAATATATGGTGTGAACGCTGGAATATTTAATTGAACAGCATAATAATCAAAACCAGCTCCGTAAATTCCTTTATTGATGTCAGTCGGTACGATATGAATGATATAAGTTAAAGAAGCATACAACCGGATCCCATCAAATTTATAATAAGGCATAAACTCAAAAAACTCTTTGCTGTAAACAAACGGCTGATAATCATTTCTCCAATTTTGCGTTTCTGAATCATAATAACCATCAACAAGATGTGCACTAATATGACTGAATCTTAAACGAGCACCCCATTCAGTTTTTTCAGATTTGAATTTGTAACTGCCATTTATTCCAAATAAATAATCGATTGTCTCCACAGGAAATTTAAAATCTTTTTCCGCTCTAGCTCTTGTGTAAGTGAAAAAATCTGCACCAAAAGAAAAAGTAAGGCTCTTATCATTCCAATGAATTATGTCTTTTGATGTACCAATATCAATCCTAACTTTTTCTGGTTCAAATAAATATTGAAACCCGGTTTTGGGTTCAAGGAAATGTGCTGCAAATGGCTGAATATTTAAATCTGCAGGAAACCATTCCGTTGTGGTTTGTGCTAATGAAATAAATTTGAATGAAAATATAAATAGTATAACAAGACTTGATCTCATTATTTATTTCCAGAATTTAAGATGAGTCGTTTTTTTATTTTTTGCTTGATGAGTTTGTTATAGCTGTATTTGAATTTCGAAGTCAGACTTGAGATAGCATACAAATTAGTCGGGAAAGCAAATGAAGGTTCGAAGTAACAATTTACCGTGCAGCCGTTACAAAAATCAAATCTGCCTTCATTCTTTATAAAATGTTTTATTTTTTCTGACTTTCTAATTTCACTTATTGGCTTATCAATTTTGATTTTATCGTTGGCAAAATGGTAACAAGGTAAAATTATTTCGTTGTAAGGAGAAATAACTATCACTCTTGAAACAGCTTTGCAGCTTGGATCGTCAATATCGTTTCCACCATTTCTTCTTAACTTCATAAAAGCTTTGTTGAGATAAACATCCATTTTACCATCGCAATATTCATCAACATAGTCAACAGATTCCTGTGAAAGTCCGGGATTACCAAAGTATGAGAACACAGGATTAACAAGTAATACTAAATTATGTTTTGCAGCTAATTCGTGCATTCGTGGCAACTTCCTGTAAGTATCATTTGTAACTGTGAAAAGAATATCAGGAAACTCGCCTAATGATTTAGCAATTTCAATGCTTTTAAAAATCGAATTGTAGCAATCCACTTTCCTGATTCTGTTATGTTCTTCCTCATCAGGAGAATCAAGAGAGAAGTGAAGTAAATTAATTTTCCCTGCGAGTTTCTCTGCAAACTTTGGATAAAGCAATGTATTTGTTGTTATACTCGTTTGCATTTTCAAATTACGAGCGAACTCAGCCATAAGATGTATATCTTTATGAAGTAGAGGTTCTCCACCAGTTAAATCAATAAACTTAATACCAAGCTTTGCTAACTGTTCTACATTAGATTTAAATTCGTTCAGATCAGCATAAGGCGTATCTTTAAAATTTGNGTGNTCACCAAAATGACAGAACTCACAAAACGCGTTACACCGATATGTTACATAATAATTGCAGAGAAGAAGCATCAGTAAACTCTATCTTTCCATTTTACTTTTTTGTTAAATAGAATCGCAACTGGTAAAACAATCACATAAACGATATAATAAATTTCAAACACTAAAAAATATTTTAAATTTCTCTGAAGACCTAATTTTTGATGAATCGGCCAGAGCACAAATAAATCTGTTGCAATTTTGAATATAACCAGATACAACCAATTCGCGTTAAAGAAAAACGGTGTAAGCAGTAAAAAAAGATTAGTTAAAAATGCCCAGAACATTAAGCTAATACCAATTGGCGGAGTATCTATTCCTCCAACAGCCCAGCGCTTTTTCTGATTGAACAATTCACTAATTCTAGAAGCTGGTTTGGAAATCACAAGCGAGTCTCTGTTTAGTGGATGAATCACTTTATATTTTTTTAAGTTTTGAATCGAGTTCAGAAGAAGAAAATCTTCCGTAACACTGAAAGGTAAATTTTCAAAACCACCTGTTTCATTGTAAGCAGTTTTTCTAAATGACATATTATTTCCAATACAGCTTATAGGTTTACCAAGATTGATAGTACCGGAAGCAATAAAAAGTAAATAAATAAAATCAATTGCCTGCATCCCACTGAAAGTTCCATCAACAATTTGTGAAGTAAATCCATTTACAACACCAACGTCTTTTAGATAATGGGATGCAATCGTTTTTGCCCAGAAAGGATTTACAATACAATCGGCATCAGTTGTGAGAATTATTTCTCCGCTTGTAAGTTTTATTCCTTCCGACATTGCTCTGACTTTTCCTCTTAATACTACCTGTTCGTTTTCTTGAAGATGAATAATCCGAAATTTTTCTTTTCCATGAATGAAGCTGGAAGATATTTTTAATGTATTATCTGTTGAAGCATCATCAACTATTATTATTTCAAGTTTTTTGGGGGGATAAATTAGTTTGTCCAGTGATTCCAGACACGATAAAATATTTCCTTCTTCATTTCTTGCAGCAACAAGAATTGAAATTGATGGTAATTGGTCATCACTTAATTGAGGGAATGATTTTTTAGCTCCAATGATGAGAGCAAAATTGATAATAAAGTAACCAGAGATAAGAATAAGAAAAATTATTTCAGGCAATCTTCTGGCTCTCCGAATTCAAATCCATTTTTATACACTCGGTCAATTGTATGGCTCAAACTTTTCTCAATAATTTCACTGCATTTAACATTATCGTGAAAAACAATTAATGAATTTTTCTGAAGATAATTATCGATTGCATGCTTCACTTTCTCAAAACTGTTTTCAAAATCATAAGTTAATAAACTCCACATAACACATTTCATACTGTGTTCTTTAAGTATATTATTTGTTTTAAGATTAAACCTTCCGTGAGTTGGACGGAAATATTTTACACTATTGTTAAATCTTTCGTTGATCAATTTATTGAAAGATACCAGTTCTTCAATTGACTCTTCCCTACTCATTCGTGTAAGTAATTTATGATTCATAGTGTGATTGCCAATTGTGTGACCTTCTTCAAGTATTTTTGCCGCTAACTCAGGATGCTTTTTAATATTATCTCCGACACAAAAGAAAATTGTTTTAATTTTTTTTTCTTTTAAAATACTTAAGATTTTTAGCGTTGCAACCTCAGTTGGCCCGTCATCAAATGTTAAGAGGATTTTATCATTTGATGTTTCCCAAATGAAATCGCTAAATAATTTCTTTACAAAATATGGTGGGTTATATTTAGCTCTCACCCTTAATTACTCCAATAATCTTTGTTAACATTTTATTATTATTTCAACACTTCTCCGCCTGTGTTGAAAAGTTCTCAATTCAATGATATAATTTAATGATGAATTTCTAAATATGAACGTTTATTTACAATCATCTTCCGTAACTATATTTGCTGCAATTCATGAATAATTTATCCGAACACCAAAAAGGTTTATTGTTTGTTTTAACCGCTGCTCTTCTTTGGAGTACTGGTGGACTTTTTATTAAGCTTATTTCGTTTTCGGCAATGCAGTTATCCTTTTTTAGATGTTCAATCGCAGCAGTCACCTTTGCTATTATTTTCAAAAAGCGTGTACTACTTATTAACAAGTTGAGTATTGCAAACTCAATAATTTATGCTGTGGTTCTAATTACATTTGTGATAGCTACGAAAACAACCACGGCGGCAAATGCAATTTTTCTTCAGGCAACAGCACCGATTTATGTTTTAATTTTTGAACCTATTATTAATAAAACCAGGTACGATCGTATAAACATAATTACTGTAAGTGTTTGTGTAATCGGAATGCTTTTATTTTTTGTTGGAAAACTTGAGCCTGGACATCTAGAAGGAAATCTGGTCGCGTTAATATCCGGTGTTACATTCGCAGCTTTATTTTTAGGAATGAAGAAGAATGATCAGAAGTTTCAACAAAGCAGTATTTTTTGGGGAAATATTCTTGTTGCTTTGATATGCATTCCATTTCTAGTCTCCCTTGAAATGATATCATTTTCAGATTTGTGGATGGTTAGTTTTCTTGGTGTTTTTCAAATTGCTTTCGCTTATGCATTTTTTGCTTCAGGATTGAAAAGAATTTTTGCTGTTGAAGCTTCGATAATCTCAATGGTTGAACCAGTATTTAATCCTGTTTGGGTTTTTCTTGGATACGGTGAAACTCCAACAGTCTATTCGATAATTGGTGGATTGATAATATTGGGAGCAATTATTTCAAGAACTATATACTCAGGTTCAGGTTTAATTATCCGAAAATTTAAAACGTAATCGAAATTTGAAATTGCTTTAATGAATGCTCGATGATATTTTAGTGAGAGAATTTAAAAATATTCTGCAGATATAATGACATTAAAAAAAATAGTCCTATTCTGTAACGTTATTCTAATATTTCCTTTCAATTATTCCATTTCACAACACCAAATTACTGTTGCACCTGTCATTGGCCTTTATATTTACAACTCTGAAAATTCATTACTGGTTATGGGTGATGAAAACTATTTACTTAATTATGGATTTGAGTTCAGCTACAAAAACAATAGTCTGTTTGGGTATATGATTCAATTAGACTACTCATATTTGTATTCCGGAATCGATGATGTGTTAAAATTTGTTAGAACTGGTGAAGGCGGCCCTGATCCGCTTGGATATTTTTACTCTGATGTATCCTTATCATTAAACACTCTCGATTTATCGATCAACGGTAAACTTGGCAATATATTTTATTACGGATTTGGACCTTCTTTTTCAATTGTTAATAGATCAATAATTATTGAAAGTCCAGCGGTTGATTACGAAGATTTTGCGGATAGATTAGCTTCATTTAATATTGGTTTAAATGGAATTATAGAAATGAGAATTCCACTTAGTGAGCAAAATAATTATTGGTATTTTTATAGTGGTTTAAAGTTTAGATATCTCTATGGATTATTTTATGATGAAGGATTAAGAGATTTGAGCGATTACAATCAGAATTTTGTAATGACAAATTTAGCAATCGGGATAGGATACAATTTTTAAATTTGGAAGAGTACTGTTATGAATAAAATAAAAATAATTTTCGTTTTTTTCTTGTTTGTTTTATTTGGATGCAATTCTTCAATTCTTGACGATCCAGCGACATCAATTCGATATATAGTTGGGGAAACCTCATACGTAAAATTGGTGTTAATTAATAGCTATGACACAGAAATAGAGACTTTAGTTGATGAAGAACAACTTGCTGGAGTCCATCAAGTTTCTTTTGATAATTCGAATTTAGCAGAAGGAATATATTTTTATACTCTGGAACTAAGAGGAGAAAGTGGTACTTATTCAAAAATAACAAGACATTTCTTGTTATTAAAATAAAACTTATGAGTAAAAATAAATTAAGGCGCCAACCTAAAAATTTTCCATTTCCCTTTTTGCTTTTTATAACATATCCTATCGTGCAAACGGTTTTCCCTTCCCTGCCAGAATTCAAAATAGTTCGGCTCTAAAATGTATCCACCCCAATTTGGTGGTAAAGGAATTTTCTTACCGGAAAAATTTTTTTCAAAAATTTTATATTGTAATTCCAAAAAATTTCTATCTGGAATTATTTTACTTTGTTCGGAAGCCCATGCAGCTATACGGCTTTCCAATGGTCGAGTGTTAAAATATTTTTGTGACTCAATTCGTGATAACTTTCTAATCTTTCCTTCGACTCTAACCTGTCTCTCAAGTTCAGCCCAATAAAATAAAATTGACGCAGAAGTATTTTCTGAAAGATTCTTTCCTTTTTTACTTCCGTAATTTGTAAAAAATTTGAATCCTTGATCACCTAGACCTTTCAATAAAACCACCCTTACGGAAGGATTAGCATTTTTATCTGAAGTTGCTAGAATCATAGCATTTTGTTCCGGCAAATTCAATTTTATTACATCATTTAACCACAATTCGAACTGCTTAAAAGGATTCTTCCTAACTGTTTCCTCAGATAATTTGTTTAGTTTATATTCACGGCGTAAGATATTTATTGACTTACTTATTCGCATAAAATTCTATTTTATTTGTTGAACAAAGTTTATCTATTTATTTAAAAAAATCTTTAATAAGTTACTAAAAAGAATTAAAATCCGACTCACTACAAATGAAGACNAAAAACCTNACAAAGNAGCAACAAGACGAACTGGAAAAATTCGGTGCTAATACCTGGTTCATAGAATATCTGTTCGAAGAATATTCAAAAANCCCTGAACGAGTTCCGGAACAATGGCGAAAATTTTTTGGAGATGTAACAAATAAAGAAGGCGNAAATGGGAAAAATATTTCAACTGGAATTTCGATCATTCCTGGAAATATTCCACTNCCACAACCAGAAGAAAATGACGAGCTCCAAATAATNGCAGGAAGTTCGGAAAAAATTCTTGGTAATATGGTTAATAGTTTGAGCATTCCTGTTGCAACTTCGCAAAGAACAATTCCAGTAAAACTATTGGAGGAAAATAGAACTTTAATTAACAATCATCTTAAAAGACTAAATCAAGGAAAAATTTCTTTTACTCATCTAATAAGTTGGGCAATTCTAAAAGCAATTCAATCAATGCCTGTTATGAATAATGCCTTTACAATTATTGATGGTAAACCAAACGTAATCAAAAGGAAAGATGTGAATCTTGGTTTAGCGATAGACATCGAAAAGAAGGATGGTTCAAGATCTTTAATTGTTCCTAATATTAAGTCAGCGAATAAATTAAACTTCAAGGAATTCTGGAGTTCGTTCGATGACTTAATTTCAAGATCAAGAAAAGGTGCAATTGATCCGAATGAATTTCTCGGGACAACAATTACTCTAACAAATCCGGGTACGCTTGGAACAGTTGCCTCAGTACCAAGATTGATGGTCGGACAAGGAACTATAATTGCGACAGGTGCAATTCAATATAATGCTGAGTACCAGGCAATGTCTCCAACAACTATTTCTACACTTGGTGTAAGTAAAGTAATGAACATTACAAGTACTTATGATCATAGAATTATTCAGGGTGCTGAATCAGGATTATTCTTAAGAGAAATCAACGATCTTCTTCTTGGAATGAATGATTTTTATGATGAGATATTTGAATCACTTTCAATTGTTTCAAAACCACTTCGATGGCAAACAGATTATCAGCCCGGAATATTTGAGACTTCAAGTGGTAACACTGAAGAAATAGTTAAACAGGCAAAAGTATTACAACTTATAAATCTTTACAGAGTGAGAGGTCATTTAATTGCTGATCTTGATCCCCTGGGTTCAAAGACACAATATCACGCAGAACTAGATCCTTCAAGTTATAATTTAACCATCTGGGATCTCGACAGACATTTTATTACCGGTGGATTTGGGAATTTAAACACAGCAACGCTCAGAGAAATTCTGAACATACTTGAAAAAACTTATTGTGATAAAATAGGTATTGAGTATATGCATATACAGAATCCAGCTGAGAAAACCTGGCTTCAAAATAAAATGGAACCGATCAAAAATACTCCAGATTTCACCAAGCAAGTAAAGAGAAGTATTCTTGAAAAATTAATTTCTGCTGAACAATTTGAGCATTTCATTCATAGCAAATTTGTTGGTCATAAAAGATTTTCTCTTGAAGGATCTGAGACACTAATTCCCGTTCTCGATATGATTTTGAATCAGGCTGCTGATTCGAACATCGATGAAGTAATTATGGGAATGGCACATCGTGGAAGATTAAATGTACTTACGAACGTTATTGGGAAATCGTATGAATCCATTTTTGTTGAGTTTGAAGATATTCGTGATCCAAATTCCATTGCAGGTTCAGGTGATGTTAAATATCATCTTGGTGCAACAGGCAATTATAAAACTCATTCAGGAAAAAATATTACGGTTTCAGTTGCTGCAAATCCAAGTCATCTCGAATGGGTTAATCCTGTTGTAGAGGGAATGGTACGAGCAAAACAAACGAGAATTGGTGATAGTAAAAGTCATTCAAAAGTAATGTCACTACTTATTCACGGCGATGCTGCATTTGCCGGCCAGGGAATTGTGGCAGAAACTTTAAACCTATCACAGTTGAGCGGATACAGAACAGGTGGAACGATTCATATTATAGTTAATAACCAGATTGGATTTACGACCACACCTGATGAAGCACGCTCTTCACAATATGCAACTGACGTTGCAAAGATGATTCAAGCACCAATATTTCACGTAAACGGAGATGACCCGGAAGCTGCTTTGTGGGTAGCTCAACTTGCCTTTGAGTTCAGACAAATATTTAAGAAAGATGTGGTCATTGATCTATTTGGATACAGAAGACACGGCCATAATGAAGGAGATGAACCTGGATTTACGCAGCCGATTATGTATGCAAAAATAAAAGAACATCAATCTGTTAGAGAAATTTATAAGAAAAAGTTAGTTAAAGAAGGAATCATTTCTGAAAATGAAATAGAAAAATATTCTGATGAGTTGCATAATAAGATGAATGCTTCGATCGATAGAATCAGAAAAGAAAGTACAAAGTTTGATGGTGATCTGATATTGGCTGTACCCAAAAAAGAAATNGATACTATTCAAACAGAAAAGAATACTTCAATATCTCAGGAAACATTAGAAACAATTCTAAATGGATTAACAATNATACCTGATGATTTTAATGGTCATCCTAAACTTTCGAAATTTCTTGAAAACCGTAAAACGCTTTTAGATAATTCGGGNAAAGCAGATTGGGCTTTTGCCGAATCACTTGCATTTGGAAGTTTACTATTAGAAGGAACACCGGTCAGGTTAAGTGGTCAGGATAGTGTTCGNGGTACCTTTAGTCAAAGACATTTAGCATTTACAGATATTAAATCAGGTGCAGAATATTTTCCGCTGAATCATCTAAGTACTGACCAGGCGCAAATTGAAGCTCTCGACAGCTTACTTTCCGAAGCCGCAGTTCTTGGATTTGAGTTTGGTTATAGTGTTGTTGATCCATTAGCTCTTGTGATATGGGAAGCTCAGTTTGGTGATTTTGCAAACGCTGCACAAATTATTATTGATAACTTCATCGTCGCTTCCTATGAAAAATGGCAGATACCAAATAATCTTGTTTTACTTTTACCTCATGGATTTGAGGGTCAGGGACCTGAACATTCTAGTGCGAGACTTGAGAGATTCTTAATACTCTGTGCTGAAAATAATATGCAGGTTTGCAATGTTAGTACACCTGCGCAATACTTTCATTTGTTAAGACGACAAATCAAGTCTGGTGTTAAAATGCCATTAGTGATAATGACACCTAAAAGTCTATTGAGATTGCCAGAAGCAAAATCTAGCAGAGATGAATTTTTAAGAGGAAGATTTCAGGAAATTTTAGATGATGATACAATCAAAAACCCGGATAAAATTAGCCAGCTTATTTTAACAAGCGGTAAAGTCTATTATGATCTTTTGAAATACAGAACCGAGAATAAGCTTACAAACACAGCAATCGTGCGGATGGAACAGTTCTATCCTTATCCATCAAAAGCTATCAAGAAATTGTTGAATAAATATTCTTCAATTAAAAA
>JGI20214J51650_10001767_pt1 | contig 13770 bp, 14 predicted proteins | sample WetSurMetagenome_FD_51650 | JGI IMG/M metagenome (IMG submission 51650) | reverse complement strand
CAGCGTTACCCAGTTCCGCGAAAACGATCTGTTGATCGACGTGGTGTTGCGCACCCCGCGCAACGAACACCGCGATGTCGATGCGCTGAAGTCACTGCCCATCGGCAGCTTCAACGGCCAGAGCGTCACTCTGGGTCAAATCGCCCGCTTCGAGCCGGTATTCGAGGACGGGGTGATCTGGCGTCGCGACCGGCTGCCGACGATTGCGGTGCGCGGCGATCCGGTGGGCAAGACGCAACCCGCCACCATCATCGCTGCCATTGCACCGCAGGTAGCCGAATTCAAGGCCCAGTTGCCGCCCGGTTTCCGGCTGGAGATCGGCGGGCCGGTGGAGAGCAGCGCCAAGGCCAATGCTGCCATCAGCGCTTCGTGGCCGCTGATCGTGATCACCACCCTGACGCTTCTTATGCTGCAACTGGGCAATTTCTCGCGGGCGATGCTGGTGGTGCTGACCGCGCCGCTCGGCATTATCGGCGTGGCGATCGCGCTGCTGGTGAGCGGTCGGCCGATGGGGTTTGTCGCGCTTCTGGGCATCATTTCCTTGTCCGGCATGATCATGCGCAACTCGGTGATCCTGGTCGACCAGATCCGGCAGGATATCGCGCGCGGCCTGTCGCAATGGGATGCCATCATCGAATCCACGGTGCGGCGGATGCGGCCGATCAGCCTGACGGCGGCCGCTGCGGCGCTGGCGATGATTCCGCTGTCGCGCTCGATCTTCTGGGGGCCGATGGCGGTGGCGGTGATGGGCGGGTTGATCGCGGCGACTTTTCTCACGCTGTTTTTTCTGCCAGCATTGTATGCGGCGTGGTTCAAGGTTCACCCTGAGTGACGAGGAGGGAGCATGCGAAATGTGAGGATGATGGGGCTCGTGCTTGTCGGGATCCTGGCCATGGGAGGCTGTGCCTCTCTTCAATCGCCGAACCCGGAATCGCCGTATTACGCTTATCCACCGGGGTGGGTGGTGCGGCTCAACCGGCCGCTGCAGATCGAGCCCGATGCAGCGACGGTGCGCCTGCAATACGGCCAGATCGTGCCGCGCAACAGCGTGCAGGAACAGGATCCATTCTGCATCGTGGAAGTGAACTCGGTGGGTACCGCGGCGCAGATGCTGCAGCCGGGACGCTTCGAGGTGGTGCGGGTCACGCATAGCGTGAGCAGCATCACGGCAACAGCTGCGCCCTTGGTCAACCCGGGGTATAGGAAAGTGGGGTTCGGGGGCGACGATAGTCCGACCTTCCTGTATTTCATCACCGAGTTCAGCTTGCGTGACGCCAACCAGCCGAACCTGCGCAGCATGCGCTGCGCCTGGAACCAGATGGCGCCCGGCAACCGCTCGCTGATGCGCTATCTCACGCTGGATGAAATCCGCTCGGCGCTCGGCGACTGGATCACGCTCATTCCCCCCAACGAGGCCTTGTGAAGCCTGCTGACACACGCATTCCCCCCGATACCGCCGTCAGGCTTTCGAAATGGGATGCCGACGACACCGACATTATCGGCAAGGAAAAGTCCGATGCCCGCGAGCGTCTGGATGCGCATCGCGCACGGCTCGAAACGCTGCAGGAGCTGTTGTACGCGGAAGGCAGGCACAAGCTGTTGATCGTGTTGCAGGCGATGGACACCGGCGGCAAGGATTCGACCATTCGCCATGTGTTTCAGGGCATCGACCCGATGGGGGTGAATGTGGTGAGATTCAAGGGACCGACGCCAGAAGAGCTGGCACACGATTACCTGTGGCGGGTGCACCCGCATGTTCCGGGTGCGGGCGAGATCGCCATCTTCAACCGCTCGCACTACGAGGATGTGCTCATCACGCGGGTGAATGGCTGGATCGATGCGGCCGAATGCAAGCGACGTTACCGTCAAATCAATGATTTCGAAAGGATGCTGGCCGAGACCGGTACGACGATCCTCAAGTTTTTTCTGCACATCTCGAAGGATGAACAGAAGAAGCGATTGGAAGAACGGCGCGACACCCCGGAAAAACAGTGGAAGTTCCAGCCGGGCGATCTGGCCGTGCGCGCAAAGTGGGATGATTACATGGAGGCGTACGAGGCGGCGTTGTCGGCCACCAGCAAGGCGCACGCACCCTGGCACGTGATCCCGGCCAACAACAATCTGGCACGTAACCTGATGGTGTCGCGCCTGCTGATTGAAACCCTGGAAGAACTGGCCATGCGCTACCCCGATCCGGTGGAGGGGGCCTCGGCCATCAAAATTTCCTGAGTGGCCACGGTGGCGTCAGGATTTTTTGCGCGCGCGCGGATGCGTCTGGTCGTAGACCTTGGCGAGGTGTTGCCAATCGAGGTGGGTGTAGACCTGGGTGGTGCTGATGCTGGCATGGCCGAGCATTTCCTGCACCGCNCGCAGATCGCCGGACGATTGCAGCACATGGGTGGCAAAGGCATGNCGCAGCATGTGCGGATGAACGTGTTGTCCGAGGCCGGCCTGTGATGCCCAGCGATTGAGCCGCAACTGCACGCTGCGTGGGGTGAGGCGGGCGCCGCGCTGACTGATGAAAAGGGCAGGCGTGTTGTCGCGTACCAGCGGCAACCGCTGCGGCAGCCAGGCAGCGATCGCGGCCAGAGCCTGCCGCCCCACCGGCACGATGCGGGTTTTGCGTCCCTTGCCGGTGACCTGCGCTTCGCCGGACCGTAGGTCGAGATCGTTGAGGTCGAGTCCGCTCAGTTCCGACAGGCGCAGGCCGGACGAATAAAACAGCTCGAACATGGCGCGGTCGCGCGCGGTCAGGACATCGTCTGCGGATGCGGTGGGGCGGCCGTCGAGCAGCCGCGTGCAGGCGTCGGGCGACAGGATCTGGGGCAGGGCTTTGGCAGCCTTGGGCGGGCGCAGGCCGAGGCAGGGGTTGCTCGCGTAGCCCAGGCGGCGGCAGGCAAAGGTGTAAAACCCGCGCCAGCTCGACAGTTGCCGAGCTACGCTGGCAGCCGACAGATTCTGGCTGCGCAGTTTGACGATTGCGCCGCGAATATCGCTGACGCTGAGTTCGGCCAGTGCCTTGCCTGCAACCAGCCGGGTCAGATTTGCAAGATCACGCTGACAGGCAGCGACCGTATGGGGCGACATCCGCCGTTCGGCGGCCAGGTGTTGCAGGTAGTGCTCGACCGGCGTCACCCTTGTAACCGCACCAGCGCGGCGCCGACCAGTTGGCCCAGTCGTTCGAGGTAGAGCGTGCCCATGCCGGGGTAAAAGCGCTTGGCTTCTTCCGAAGCCAGCACCAACAGGCCGACAGGGGTGGCGCCGGGAGCGGGGCGCAGTGGAATGCAGGCAAAGGCGCGCAGGTGGGGCGACACTTCGCCGAACCAGTCGCTGGCGTCGTTCACTGCCAGCGCGCCGCATACCGGTTGCGCCATGTTCGACACGCTGTCATGGGTGGCTTGCGATACCCGGTCGGTAACCCCAGGCACGGTGTCGGCCGGCAGGTTCCAGGTTCGCAGTGCATGGTGCGGCACCGCAAAGCCCTCAAGCAGATGGGTGGCCAGCGCCGCGACGATGTCCTGCGGCGTGCGCGCGGCCAGCAGCGCCAGCGTCAGCGCATGCAGCTTGTCGGAAATGCCGTCGTTTTCCTCGCCGAACTGGATCAGCTCGGCCAGCTTGTTTTCCAGCATCCGCACCTTGTCGCGCAGCGCGATCAACTGGCGCTCGCTCATCGATACCGCGTGGGTGCCGTGCGGATGCGGGATGTGGAGATCCGCCAGCAGGGTGGGAAAGTCGTTGAAGAAATTCGGATGCCGGGTCAGGAAATCGGCGATGGCCTGTTCGTCCAGGGGGGGGGTAGTCGGTTGCATGTTCATTAGAGTTCGATCTCTCCTTCAAATACGGTTTCAGCGGGCCCGGTCATGTAAACAGGCTGACCCTTGCCTGCCCATTCGATGACAAGATCGCCGCCGCGTGTGTGCACGCTGACCGGGCTTTTCAGCTGGTCCTGACGAATGCCGGCAACCGCTGCGGCACACGCGCCGGTGCCGCAGGCCAGGGTTTCGCCGNTGCCGCGTTCGTACACGCGCAGGCGGATGTCGTGCGGGGTCAGCACCTGCATGAAGCCGGCGTTGACCCGCTGCGGGAAGCGCGCATGCGATTCGATCGCCGCGCCGAGGATGTCCACCGGCGCGCTGTCGAGATCGTTCACCCGCAGCACGGCATGCGGATTGCCCATCGACAGNGCGGCAATGTCGANGACGTGCTGGCCGACCTTGAGTGGGTAAGTGAGCGCCTCGGCTTCGGCGGCGAACGGGATGTCGGCAGGCGCAAAACGCGGTGGCCCCATGTCCACCGTGACCAGGCCATTGTCGAGCAGGCGCGGCTCGATAACGCCGGACGCGGTTTCCACCCGAATGCAGGTTTTATCCGTCAATCCGTGGCTGTGCACGAAGCGTACGAAGCAACGCGCGCCGTTGCCGCACTGCTCCACCTCGCCGCCGTCGGCGTTGAAAATACGGTAGCGGAAATCGACATCGTTGCGGCTGGGTATTTCGACCAGCAGGATCTGGTCGCAGCCGATGCCGAAGTGGCGGTCGGCGATGCGACGGCATTGCTCGGGGGAGAGCACGACGACCTGGTTGATGCCATCGAACACGACGAAATCGTTGCCCAAGCCGTGCATTTTGGTGAAGCGGAGTCTTGGGCCCCGCTGGGTATTCATGCCTGGGGTATTCATGATGTTTTGAGCCTGACGAATTCCTTGAGAAGGCAGCGATCCATCACCACGGTCATGCCGCCGGCCTCTGCAAGCTGTGCNGCGCCCNCATGGACGATGCCTTCCTGGATCCAGATAGCAGTTGGTGAATGATGCATCGTCGAAAATGGCCGATGCATGGAGTGTAGCGCCAGGCATTGCTCGACGATAGCGGGGAGGTGCTCGGGGGCGCGAAACACGTCGACCAGATCGACCGGGAATGGAATGTCGGCAAGGCTGGCGTACGCCTTCTCACCCAGCACTTCGTCCACCAGCGGGCGCACCGGAATGATTCGATAACCGTAACGCTGCATGGCCTGGGCCACGCGGAAACTCGGGCGTGCGGGCTGCGGCGAGAGACCCACCACGGCGACGGTTTTGACGCGATCAAGCAGACCGCGCAGGGTCGCGTCGTCGGGATTGGCAAAGTTCATAGCATCTGTTCCATCACGTAATCATCCATCACAAAACCGTGGCCGATGTCGAACANGCGCGACTCGACAACGCGGAAGCCGTATTTGCGATAGGCGGCGATCGCCGGCGTGTTGCCGCGGTTGACCTGCAGCCACAGGCGGCGCGCCTGATGCTGTCGCGCCCAATCCTGGATGACGTGCAGCAGCGCGCTGCCGATGCCCTGGCGCTGGTTGTCCGGTTGAACGTAAAGCTTGTCGAGCTTGCAGTCGGCGCCGCTCAGCACCGCATGGGCAAAGCCGGCAATTTCACCCTCCAGCCAGGCCGCCCGCCAGACTTGAAGCGGATCATCGAGCTGGGCAAGCAGGGTGGCGGGCGCATAGCGGTCCGCCAGCATGAAGTCGATCTGCGCCGGGGAGATGAGCGCGGGATAGGTGCTCAGCCAGATCGTGCGCGCCAGCCGGCAGGTGGGGTCGATGTCGGCGGCAGCGAGCGGGGCAATGTGCGCCCTCATGCGTAGGGGCTGGCTTCGCCCGGCGGGCGCGTCTTGAAGCGGCGGTGCAGCCACAGATATTGCTCGGGCATTTCGCGCACACGGTCTTCAATCCAGCGGTTCATCCGTGCCACATCGACCTCCAGATCCTCCGTNGGATAATTGTCCCAGGCCGGATGAAAGGTGACCACATAGCCACCGCCGCCCGGCAACTGACGGGTGGTGACCGGGACGATCTGCGCGTTGGCCACTTTCGCCAGCCGGGGCAGCGCCGACACGGTGGCGGTGGCGATCCCGAAGAAGGGTACGAACACTGCATCCTTGCGGCCCTGATCCTGGTCCGGCAGGTAATAGAGCGGATGGCCGGATTTCAGCGCGCGGATCACGGGTTTGATGCCCTGTTGGCGCGGCACCAGGATGGTCTCNGAGAAGCGCGTGCGGATATGCAGGATGAGCCTGTCCATCACCGGATTGAGCGCCCGCACGTACATGGACACCCCGGTTACTTCCATGGACAGGCGGATGCCGCACATGTTGAGCCCGACAAAATGCGGTCCCAGCCAGATGACCGGGCGCTGGCCGTCGCCGAGCATGCGTTCCGGGTGTTCCAGCCGCACCAGGCGCCGCACCCTCGACGCCGAGCCCCACCACAGGATGCTGTGCTCCAGTGCGGCGCGCGCCGAGGCGCGGAAATTGGCGCGCATCCAGCGGGCACGTACCGCTTCGGGTTGTTCGGGAAAGCACAGCCGCAGGTTGGTTTCGGCGACGCGACGGCGTTTGCCGGGCAGCGCCGCCGCCAGGCTGCCGAGGAGGTTTCCGATCCCGGCCAGCAAGGGCANGGGCAGCCAGTGCAGCAGCCATAGCAGGCCGACGCCCAGCCAGGTGGGCAGGAAGCGCGGGTGAAACACGCTGGTGGGGGTCGGCTTCATGATGCGGCGTCGGGTGGGGGCGGCGCGCCGCCGGGACGCTTGTAGCGGTTGTAAATCCACAGGTATTGCGCCGGAAAACGGCGGATCAGTTCCTCGGAATACTGGTTGATGAGCGTGGCGGCTGCCGTCTTGTCTTCCGGCAGGGCCGTGTGCATCGGCAGGATGTGGATGTGAAAACCGCGTCCCCAGGACAGGCGTTCAGCGGTGGCGAAAAAGCCCGCGGCACCGGTTTTGCGCTGCAGGCTGGCGACCAGTGTCGGGGTGAAGGCCTGACGGCCAAAGAAGGGCGCCCAGACGCCGTCGCCGCTGGTGGCCACCTGATCCGGGAGCATGCCGATGCCCTCGCCGCGTTTCAGCGCTGCCAGCAATGCGCGCACCCCGGACATGTCGGTGGGCACCAGCTTGCACAGGCCGCGCTGGCGTCCTGCCAACATCAGCGGGGCGAGGTAGGCGTTGCGGGGCGGCTTGTACATGGCGGTAAAGGGGTGGTGCTGGGCGTAGTACTGGCTGATGATTTCGAACCCGCCCAGGTGCGGTCCGAAGATGATGAGGCCCTTGCCCTCGGCCAGCGCGGCGTCGATGTGTTCCCAGCCGGTGGAGCCTTTCACCAGTTTCATGACTTTTTCATAGGGGCGCAGCCAGAAGGCGATCAGCTCCATGAACGCCTTGCCCGACTCGGCGATCGACTGGTGCAGCAGGCGGCGGCACGCGCGCTCATCGGTGCACAGGCCGCTGGAAAAGATGTTGGCGCGCATGCGCCCGGAATGGCGGCCGGGCGCNAGATAAACCGCCCAGCCAAGGAGGATGCCCAGCCCATGCAGGACGGGCAGCGGCAGCCGGGCGACGAGTTTGAGGAGGACGGTCACGCAGGATTGACGATCATGGAGTAGGCGCGGCACAATGCGGCTGCCGCCGGGTTAATCTTGACAACTTGCGGGCGGGATACAAATACAGCTAAAGCGTCGCCGCTCAGTGGGTCCCGCGAGCCGGTTACGCAGTCGGTAATCGGGACAACTGGAGCTGTCATGCAAAAGGATTTCATTTTCACGTCTGAGTCGGTGTCCGAAGGGCACCCCGACAAGATGGCGGACCAAGTGTCGGATGCGGTGCTCGACGCGATTCTAACCCAGGACAAACATGCGCGCGTGGCGTGCGAGACGCTGCTGACCACCGGCCTGTGCGTCATCGCTGGCGAGATCACCACCTCGGCGGTGATCGATTTCAATCAGGTCGCGCGGCAGACGATCAAGCGCATCGGCTACGACTCTTCCGAAGTCGGCTTTGATTACAGCACCTGCGCGGTGATGGTCACCGTTGGCAAGCAGTCGCCCGACATTGCGCAGGGCGTGAACGAGGGCGAGGGGCTGTTCCTCGACCAGGGCGCCGGTGACCAGGGCCTGATGTTCGGCTACGCTTGCAACGAAACCCCGGTGCTGATGCCGATGCCGATCCATCTCGCCCACCGCCTGACCGAACGCCAGTCCGAGTTGCGCAAGGACGGCCGCCTGCCGTGGTTGCGCCCGGATGCCAAGTCTCAGGTGTCGATCCGCTATGTCGGCGGCAAGCCGCATTCGATCGACACCATCGTGTTGTCGACTCAGCATCATCCCGAGGTCTCGCACGGCGTGCTGACTGAGGCCGTGATCGAGGAAATCATCAAGCCGGTGGTGCCGAAAGGCATGCTGACCGCCGACACACGTTATCTGGTCAACCCCACCGGGCGTTTTGTGGTGGGCGGGCCGATGGGCGACGCCGGCCTCACTGGCCGCAAGATCATCGTCGATACNTACGGCGGCGCGGCCCCGCACGGCGGCGGTGCGTTCTCCGGCAAGGATCCGTCCAAGGTCGACCGTTCGGCCTCCTACGCCGGGCGCTACGTGGCGAAGAACATCGTCGCCGCCGGGTTGGCCGACAAGTGCATGGTGCAGGTGAGTTACGCCATCGGCGTCGCCAAGCCGACCTCGCTGATGGTCGATACCTTCGGTACCGGCAGGATTCCGGAAGCGAAAATTGTCGAACTGATCCAGAGCCACTTCGACCTGCGCCCCAAAGGCATCATCCAGATGCTCGACCTGATGCGGCCGATCTACTCCCGCACTGCGAGCTACGGTCACTTCGGCCGCGAGGAGCCGGACTTCACCTGGGAAGTCACCGACAAGGCGGCCGCGCTCAAAGCCGCCGCAGGCTTGTAGTTCGGCGCGGCTGCCGGGTTGTAATCAGGCGTGGCATAATCCGCATTCGTTTTTCGGGCGAAGGCTTCGCCCCCCTGTGCTGAGGAGCGCTGCGACTATCTTCACCGATAGCCAGGCTCAGCGCAGGCGATGTTCCAACGGCGCTCGTTGACTTGCAGCGGTTCTGCGGGCGAACGAGCATCCACCCGACCGCTGTCATTCAAGGAGACTCACCATGAATGCAGTATCCAGTTCTTCCCAATTCACCGATTTCGTTGTTGCCGACCTGGCGCTCGCCGACTGGGGCCGCAAGGAAATCCGCATTGCCGAAACCGAAATGCCGGGCCTGATGGCGATTCGCGAGGAATTCGCCGCCGCGCAACCGCTGAAGGGCGCGCGCATCACTGGCTCGCTGCACATGACCATCCAGACCGCGGTGCTGATCGAGACGCTGACCGCGCTCGGCGCCGAGGTGCGCTGGGCCTCGTGCAACATCTTCTCCACCCAGGACCACGCTGCCGCGGCCATCGCCAGGGACGGCGTCCCGGTGTTCGCGGTCAAGGGCGAGTCGCTTGAGGACTACTGGGACTACACCCACCGCATTTTCGAGTGGAGTGATGGCGGATATTCCAACATGATCCTCGACGATGGCGGCGATGCCACCCTGCTGCTGCACCTTGGCGCGCGTGCGGAAAAGGACATCTCGGTGCTGGCCAACCCCACCAGCGAGGAGGAGCGCGTGCTGTANGCCGCGATCAAGGCCAGGCTGGCGGCCGACCCGACCTGGTATTCGGTGCGCCTCGCCGCGGTCAAGGGCGTGACCGAGGAAACCACCACCGGCGTGCATCGCCTGTACCAGATGCACGCGCGCGGCGAACTCAAGTTCCCGGCGATCAACGTCAACGATTCGGTCACCAAGTCGAAGTTCGACAACCTGTACGGCTGCCGCGAATCGCTGGTCGACGGCATCAAGCGCGCGACCGACGTGATGGTGGCCGGCAAGGTCGCCCTGGTCGCGGGCTACGGCGATGTCGGCAAGGGCAGTGCGCAGGCACTGCGTGCGCTGTCGGCCCAGGTGTGGGTGACCGAAGTCGANCCGATCTGCGCACTGCAGGCCGCGATGGAAGGCTACCGCGTGGTGACCATGGAATACGCTGCCGACAAGGCCGACATTTTCGTCACCGCCACCGGCAACTTCCACGTCATCACCCACGACCACATGGCNAAGATGAAGGACCAGGCCATCGTCTGCAACATCGGCCACTTCGACAACGAGATCGACGTCGCCTCGATCGAGCAATACCAGTGGGAAGAGATCAAGCCGCAAGTCGATCACGTCATTTTCCCCGACGGCAAGCGCATTATTCTGCTGGCNAAGGGCCGTCTGGTGAACCTTGGCTGCGCCACCGGCCACCCGTCGTATGTGATGTCGTCGTCCTTCGCCAACCAGACCATTGCGCAGATGGAGCTGTGGCAGGAACGCGATTCCGGCAAATACCCGATTGGCGTCTACACTCTGCCCAAGCACCTCGACGAAAAGGTCGCGCGCCTGCAGTTGAAGAAACTCAACGCGCANCTGACTGAGCTGACTGACCAGCAGGCGGCCTACATCGGCGTGTCGAAGCAGGGCCCGTACAAGGCCGANCANTACCGCTATTGACCCATCTCACCTGATAAGGAGCACGCCATGCGTCTGCTGCTGCTGTGGATTCTGAATGCCATCGCCCTGCTGGCGGTGACCTGGCTGCTTCCCTCCATCCAGGTGTCGGGCTTCGGCACCGCGCTGCTGGCCGCGCTGCTGCTGGGTTTCATTAATACATTGGTGCGGCCGGTGCTGACGGTCCTCACCCTGCCGATCACGCTGCTGACGCTGGGAATNTTCTATCTGGTGCTGAACGGCCTGTTGTTCTGGCTGGCCAGCGCGCTGCTCCCCGGATTCGACATCGGGGGCTTTTGGTCCGCCGTTTTCGGCGCGATCCTGTATGGCGTAATCGCATGGGCGCTGTGCACGCTGTGCGCGCTCATCCCCAATAAAAAAGGTTGAACATGACCGAACGTACATTCAGTTTTGAATTCTTCCCGCCCAAGACAGCGGAAGGCGCCGAGAAGCTGCGCGCCACACGCAGGCAACTGGCGCAACTCAAGCCGAAATTTTTCTCGGTCACCTTCGGTGCCGGNGGCTCGACCCGCGACCGCACGCTGGAAACCGTGCGCGAAATCCAGGCCGACGGTTCGGAGGCCGCGCCGCATCTGTCGTGCATCGGTTCGACCGAGGACAGCATCCGCGACATCCTCAGCGAATACAAAAGCCAGGGCATCCGCCATCTGGTCGCGCTGCGCGGCGACCAGCCCTCGGGCACCATGGACGCCGGCGAGTTCAATTACGCCAACGAGCTGGTGGCATTCATCCGCAAGGAAACCGGCGACTGGTTCGAAATCGAAGTCGCCGCCTACCCTGAAATCCACCCGCAGGCGCGGTCGTGGACGGACGACCTCGCCAACTTCAAGCGCAAGGTCGACGCCGGCGCGGATTCCGCCATCACGCAATATTTCTTCAATGCCGACGCCTACTTCCGCTTCGTCGACGAAGCGCGTGCGCTCGGCGTCACCATTCCGATCGTTCCCGGCATCATGCCGATCGGCAACTACGTGCAGCTGGCGCGCTTTTCGGATGCCTGCGGCGCGGAGATTCCGCGCTGGCTGCGGAAGAAACTGGAAAGCTACGGCGACGACCTGCCGTCGATTCGCGCCTTCGGGCTCGACGTGGTGACCGATCTGTGCGACCGCCTGCTGGCCGGGGGCGCCCCGGGGCTGCATTTCTACACCATGAACCAGGCGGGGCCTTCCACCACCATCTGGCAGCGGCTGGGATTGTGACTATTCGGGATAAGCGTTGATTGGCAAGACCCGGCCTCGGNGGTACGGATGAGGCACTGCAGTCAGAAATGAAATAAATAATGAACCAGCCCCAGCAGGCAAACAGCACATCCGGTGCGCTCGCCCTCGGCGCCCTCGGCGTGGTCTTCGGCGATATCGGCACCAGCCCCCTTTACACCATGAAGGAGGTCTTCGGCGGGCATCACCTGACGCTGAGCCAGGACAACGTTCTGGGCATCCTTTCCCTGGTGTTCTGGGCGCTCATGCTGGTGGTTTCGCTCAAGTACGTCAGCGTCATGATGCGGGCCGACAACAAGGGGGAGGGCGGCATTCTGGCCCTGATCGCCCTGGTTCAGGGGCAAGCGCCGCTGGCGTCGCGCAGCCGCTGGCTGCTGATGTCGCTGGGTTTCCTCGGGGCGTCCCTGTTCTTCGGCGACAGCCTGATCACGCCGGCCATCTCCGTGCTCTCGGCCATCGAGGGGCTGGAGATGGGGGCGCCCGTCCTGCACCCCTTCATCGTGCCGTTGGCACTCGGTATCCTGGTGGGGCTGTTCGTCATCCAGCGTCACGGCACCGCCACCATTGGCAGGTTGTTCGGCCCGGTCATGCTGGCCTGGTTCGGGGTGCTGGGCCTGCTCGGAACCCTCAGCATCTTCCAGCATCCCCAGGTACTCGCCGCCTTCCTCCCCATCCACGCCGTGCATTTTTTCGCCAGCCACGGCACGGCAGGCTTNCTCATCCTCGGCGCGGTCGTGCTGGCGATCACCGGTGCGGAGGCCTTGTATGCCGATATGGGGCATTTTGGCCGCCGGCCCATCCAGCTGGTCTGGTTTGCCTATGTCTTGCCGGCACTGGTGCTCAACTACTTCGGACAGGGGGCGCTGCTGCTAGCCAACCCGGAGGCGGTCCGCAACCCGTTTTATCTGCTTGCCCCGGAATGGGCGCTCTACCCCATGATCGGCCTGGCCACCGCAGCGACCGTGATCGCCTCCCAGGCCGTCATCTCGGGCGCTTTCTCGGTGACGCGCCAGGTGATCCAGATGGGTTATGCCCCGCGCCTGATCATTCGCCACACCTCCGCTAGCGAGGTGGGCCAGATCTATATCCCCTTCGTGAACTGGACCCTGGCGATCGGCATCGCCCTGCTGGTATTGGGCTTCCAGAGTTCGAGNCATCTGGCTGCCGCCTACGGCATTGCCGTAACCGGCACTTTCGCCATCGATACCATACTGGTGGGCCTGGTCATGCGCGTGCGCTGGGATCTCGGTCCTGTTGTGACCCTGGCCGGCATGCTGGTTTTCCTTACCATCGATCTCGCCTTTTTTGGTGCCAATGCGGTCAAGATTCCGGACGGTGGCTGGTTTCCTCTGTTCGTGGCGCTGATGATTTTCACCCTGCTGGTGACCTGGAAGCGTGGCCGGGAGATTGTGCTGCAGCGCCTGCGTGAAACAGCGCAGCCTCTCGCCCCCTTTGTGGGAATGCTGCTGGCACATCCGCCTCTGCGTGTGCCGGGAACCGCCGTATTCATGACTGCCGATGCGAACGGGGCGCCGTCAGCCCTGCTGCACAANCTCAAGCACAACAAGGTGCTGCACGAACGCGTGGTGATCCTGAATGTACGCTATGCCGAGGTTCCCTATGTCTCTGACGACAGGCGGCTGGAGATGGCAAAACTGGCCGAAGGCTTCTATCACGTCGTCGTCCGTTATGGGTTCATGGATGACATCGACATTCCCAAGGCCTTGGCGGAGTGCCCCTGTGGCATGCAGTTTGACCTCCTGGACACCACCTTCTTCTTCAGCCGCGAAAACCTGATCCCCACCCGTGGCGAGGGCATGATGCTCTGGCGCGAGCATGTTTTCGCCGCCATGGCACGCAACGCCGCCAGCCCCATGACTTTTTTCCAGATCCCCGCCAACCGGGTGGTCGAACTCGGGGCACAGCTTGAGATATGAGCGGCCCCGCTTTTATCGGCATGAAAAAGGCGCCATGCAGGCGCCTTTTTAACGTGGTGTGGTTCGCTCAGGGCAGGCAGGCTTTCAGCGCCTTCAGGCAGTAGTCGACGTTTTCCTGCCTGGCCGAATAGCCCATCAGGCCGATGCGCCAGATCTTGCCGGCCATGTCGCCGAGACCGGCGCCGATTTCCAGGTTGAAATCGTTGAGCAGGCGGGCACGGATCGCGGCCTCGTCGAC
>JGI20214J51650_10001766_pt1 | contig 13776 bp, 12 predicted proteins | sample WetSurMetagenome_FD_51650 | JGI IMG/M metagenome (IMG submission 51650) | reverse complement strand
CCTAGTGTTCAATGGGAAGCTTATCAGGGTGTAATGCCGAGGAATAGACATAAGATTGTGGAGAAAAAGAAGAGAGAAACAAATCATATGGAGAGGTTTAATAATACGTTAAGACAACGTATTTCTAGATTGGGGAGAAAAACGCTTTCTTTTTCGAAAAAAACTTTTGCATCATATTGCTTCTCTTGTTTATTTTATTCAACATTATCATTCTGCTCTTACTCTTAATGTCAGCTCATCTTAATTTATGCACTACCCAAACGTAAAAAAAGCCCGCCATCGCGAGCCAATTTTTTAATTTAATCCATTTCACACAGTAAAACTTAATTTCACAAACCCCATCCAACCTCATTCAATTTATCTCGAAATTCTCCCCCCATTTCATTTATCTCAATATAATTCATTTTATTAGGAACTTAACTATACTGTGTGAAATTTCCCGTTTCTGAATTATCTCAAAATTCTCTTTCCATTTATCTCGCCCCGATTCAGAAGTCCTTCAATACTTTAGAAGAAGCGAATTTAACCAAAGAACAACTCGAACAATATCAAAAGAGGTACTAACTTATTGGAAATTAAAAAGGATAGTCGATACCGCCAGAAACGAAGCAAAAGGCAGAGCAAAAGAAAAATTAGAAGTTGCACAAAAACTCAAACAAGAAGGACTGCTAAAGAACTGCCAATTGAAATGATTGCAAAAATAACGGGATTAAGCGTGAAAAAAGTTAAACAACTACAATAAATTTAATCTAATAGAGCATTTGAATTTTCGGTGACGCGCATCACTTCTTCTAAACTGGTAATGCCTTGAAAGGCTTTAATCCAACCATCTTGTCTTAAAGTTCTGAAACCCAATTGATTTGCCACTTTCCTCATTTCATTGGCGTGAGAACGGTTTAAAATTAAGGTTTGTAATTCAGGTGTAATGTACACCAATTCATAAATCCCAATTCTTCCTTTGTAACCTGTGTATTGACATTCAAAACAACCTACCGATTTCTTCCAATTTGGGGTTTGTTGAGAAAGTTCTTTGGGTAATAATTGCAACGTTTGTTCTAAAATATCTTGAGGTGGATCAGAGAGTTGCGCACAATGCGGACATAAACGTCGTACCAAACGTTGGGCTTGCACCGCGCGCACCGAAGTCGCCACCAAAAACGGCTCAACACCCATATCAATCAAGCGAGTAAACGCACTCACCGCGTCATTCGTGTGCAAAGTGGATAACACCATGTGCCCCGTTAACGAAGCCTGTACAGCAATTTCAGCGGTCTCCACATCACGAATTTCCCCAATCATAATAATATCAGGGTCTTGGCGCAGAATTGCCCGCAACGCATACGCAAAAGTATAACCAATCTCGCCGTGCGCTTGCACTTGTGTAATGTGTGGTAATTGATATTCGACGGGGTCTTCAACCGTAATAATTTTGCGGGTATTATCGTTAATTTCGTCTAAAGTCGCATATAAAGTAGTGGATTTACCTGACCCTGTTGGACCCGTTACTAAAATAATTCCGTGCGGCTCATTTACCCATTTTTGAAATAAATTCAAATGGTCAGGGAGAAACCCAAGTTGATTTAATCGGTTGGTTTGTCGTTCTTTAGGTAATAAACGCATGACGATTGATTCACCATGCACGCCAGGAAGAGTAGAAACCCGAATATCCAATTCTTGCCCACTTACTCGGATGTTAAGTCGCCCATCTTGCGGAAGTCGACGTTCTGAAATATCTAATCCAGAAATCAATTTAATCCGTGATGCAATCGCGGGAAAACGTTCTTTTGGTAAATTCAAATGTTCTCTTAAAACACCATCGATTCGATAGCGTACATAGAAATGTCGTTCTTCAGGTTCGACGTGAACATCAGACGCCCGTTGATCCATTGCTTGAGAAAGCATATTGTTCACAAATTCAACGACCGGCGCTCCTTCAGCTAATTCTTTCAAATGTCCTACATCATCTTGATCGCCAAACCACGAATTTTGTTGAAATTTTGCGAATAAATCCAATAACTTATCCAAATCTTGATTTCTTGATAAATGCCACAGAATCTTATGATTTGAAAAGGCGTGACTAATAATTTCTTGTAATGAAGCATCGAGCGGATCGCGAGCGATGCAACCTATTGAATTATCTTGAATTTTCCACGCTAAACATTGCTGATCAATCCACCAATCTTTAGAAATATTACTTATTTCCACGACGGTTTGAACAGCATCGAGATCGGGGAGATTTTTGAGCAAAGGGAGGCTAAGTTGTTGACTTAAATGGAATAATACAACATCTTCCGACACCGCTCCCATTCGAATCAGCACCGCCCCAAACCGTCCGCCAAACCGATGTTGAAACTCTAAAGCTCGCTGAATGTCCTGTTCAGTAATCAGATTTGCTTGTTGCAATAACTCGCCGATGCGCGCTGTAAGCATTTTATTATAAAAAAATCATTGGAAAGTGAATTTATTTAGGGTTAGAAAAAGAGTTTAACCACGCTAAAACTTCTTCAGTGTTTTTAAATACTTGCAAAACAATGCCCTGGTCGGTGTAAAAAGCAAATTTTTTCATCACCGTTAATACAATCGCGGATTCTGGTTCAATTAATGCCCAAAATTTTCAACTAACTTTTAGCATTCTCAGAAACCAATCGTGGTTAATCCATTCAATATCTTCTTGTTTATAAACGGGTAATCCACAATTATCAGATAACCATTTGTTTTTATTGGATTTTTAAGTTGTTCATATCCTGCATTAAAAGCAGAATGTAATTCATCTCCATGAATAAACCCCTTGAACCTTTTTAAAACAACTTTCTCTTTTTCAAACCATTCAACTTGAGCATTGGGCGATTTGTGGAGAATCATATTAAACTTTGTGCTCCTAAAAATTGTTTAGCATTTGCAATAGCTTTTTTTACTTGTTCAGGCGCTGTTCCTCCGATATGATTACGCGCTGCTACTGAACCTTCTAACGTCAAAAACCAGTATACATCTTGCTCAATTGAATAAGAGAAAGTGGCTAAGATTTCTAATGGTAATTCATCTAAATAGCAATGATGGTCAACACAATAACGAACTGCTTTCCCAACGATTTCATGTGCATCACGGAAAGGTACACCTTTTCTTACCAAATAATCTGCTAAATCTGTTGCAGTGGTGAAACCTTCTCTTGCCGCTCGACGCATTTTATCTTGTTTAACTTTGATACCGAGCATCATATCCGCGTAAACTTTCAAACTACCTTTCAAGGTATCAATGGTATCAAATAAGGGTTCCTTATCTTCTTGATTATCTTTGTTATACGCTAAAGGCTGAGATTTCATCAAAGTTAAAAGACTCATCAAATGCCCATAAACTCGTCCTGTTTTTCCACGCACTAATTCGGGAACATCGGGATTTTTCTTTTGTGGCATAATTGATGAACCCGTGCAAAACGAATCACCTAAATCAATAAAATCAAACTGTTGTGAAGACCATAAAACAAGTTCTTCTCCAAAACGAGAAAGGTGCATCATGAGAATTGATGCAACGCTGGTAAATTCAATAGCGAAATCTCGATCACTTACTGCATCTAATGAGTTTTGGCACACTCCTTCAAATCCCAATAATTGCGCGGTATATTCTCGATCTAAAGGATAAGTTGTACCTGCCAATGCCGCCGAACCTAAAGGCATTTGATTCACCCGTTTACGGCAATCTTTGAAACGTTCCAAATCGCGTTTTAACATTTCAAACCACGCAAGCAAATGATGTCCAAAAGTAATAGGTTGGGCGCTTTGTAAATGCGTAAAACCCGACATAATTGTTTCCACTTCACGTTCTGCAATAATTAAAAGATTTTTCATGAAGCGTTGTAATTCGCCAGAAATACTGTCGATTTGATCGCGGAGATATAATCTAATATCAGTCGCTACTTGATCGTTTCTTGAACGTCCAGTATGAAGTTTTTTTCCAATATTTCCAATACGATTTGTTAATCTTGATTCAATGTTCATATGAACATCTTCTAATTCAATTAACCAAGCAAAATTACCTTGTTCAATATCGTTTTCGATGTGTTGCAAACCATCGACAATTTGGTGCATTTCTTTGTCGGTCAGAACGCCCACTTTAGCGAGCATTTTCGCATGGGCAATTGAACCTAAAATATCGTAATGGTACAAACGCTGATCAAATGTCACAGAGGCAGTAAAAGCCTCAACAAAGCTATCTGTGGGTTCGGTAAAACGACCCGTCCAAGGTTTTTCGATGCTCATAAATCCAATATATTAAAAAGTTAAAGAAGTTTTAAGGACGTTTCCAATCAATGGTTTGATTTTTTTCTAACGTAAATTTAGGGGAATAGGTTATCCAACCCTCTGGTGACTCGTAACAAATATAAAAATTCCAACTCCGATTATTTAATAATATTTGTCCTCTAATAGGATAGATATTTGTATGTTCTTCGCCAAGTAAAATATATTTACCTTCTTGATATGAATTAAGTTTCCAAGAAATTACATTTGAATTATTTGTAAAGAAAACAGAAAGAGCTCTTTCTGTTGTTTTAGATTTTAAATCTAAAAATATATGCTGCATTATCTCAAAAGGAATTTTTTCCATACATTGACAACTAAAATTATATTTCCAAACACTTTCAGGTATTTTTTCTAGTAAAGGTAAGTGATATAAACTATAGTAAAATGGGCTACTTTGCTGATATAAATGTAGTTTTATTCTTTTTAAATCCTTAAAATACCAACTAGAGTTTTCTATTAAATTTGTCATCATCAAAGTATGCTGATCGTTTTTTTCCCAAAAGAATCTACCCTGTATATCATATTCAGCAGCAAGAGGTTTTAGTATTTTTTTAGCTTCTATTCTTTTATCAATAGTTTTCCAAGCGATTAAACATAATATGATGTTTAGTAAAATAAATAAATGAGTTTTCTTATGCAAGTTAGCATAGGAAAAAATAAACAAAATGCAAAAAGACCACCAAATTAATACTACGATTCTACTTGAAATCGCTAATTGTGCGGAAGTTCCTGGTAAAATTCCTACTGGTAATATAGGTAAAATTATCAATATAATACTTGCAATAAGTAAAATAACATTTCGTTTGTTTATTAATGATATTATAGAAATAAAAACACATAATAATAAAATTATACCTATATTTTCTCCTATAAACATATAGCTTGGTAAATTTATGAAAATACTTATAAAATTATTAGTGATCTGTTCTAGTGGATAATGATCTGCTTGATAACCTCCAATATACAAACCTAACATATATTTTCGCCAAAAAAGGTAGATTACACCCCAAATAAAATAAGGAATAAAAAAATAAAATCGCTCTCTTAACTTTCCTTCTGGGATAAACAACAAAATACCAAACAATGGTACATAAATTTCTTTAGCAGAAGTTGCTAACATATAAAACAAACAACCTATTACAACATATTTAATATTATTTTTTCTTAGCGATAGAATAAATAAATAGGTTGATATAATAGTAAATATTAGACCTTCTATATAATGACGATATGATAATACTTGGGAAGCAACCCATAAAGAAGGTCCTAATAAAAACAGAAGAGTTCCAAGAAATGCAATATATGAATTCGTATATAAGCGTAATAAAATAAAGCTAAATACTGAGACTAAGCTTAATGAAAATATTTGGTGATAATAAAAAAATATAGGTTTTAAACCAAATAAATTATAGTCAACTGCATAAGAAAAAATAACCCAAGGTGTTAAATGAGCACCCGATAAACATTGATAGGTCTCAGGAATAATAAAATATTGCCAAAAATTATGCTCAATTGCACATTTTAATATTGAGGGATCATCTCCCCTCCAAAAATTATCACCCGTATTTTTATTTAATAAAATTGAAGCAATGACTAATATCCCAATCAAACTAATATCTCGGTAATTAATATTCTTAACTTTTTGTAATATGCTCAACATATACAAGTTTTCCCTAAAAGCGTTTCCAGTCAATAGTTTGATTTTTTTCTAAAATAAACTCAGGGGAATAGGTTATCCATCCCTCTGGTGAATTATAACGGATTCGAAACGTTAATTTATTATAAAATAAAGCAGACCCTTCATGAGGAATAGGAACACCAAGCGAATCATTTTCTTGAATCAAATAGTAATTTTCTGTCAAATAAGGTTTAAATTTCCAATGTATTATAGGATAATTATTTTTAACAAAAACCGCTAATGGTTTTTCCAAAATAACATTAGAATAAAGGTAACGTTGTATGGTTTCAAAAGGGACTTTTTCTATTTGTTGAGAAACGGCGTTATATTGCCAAATATCTGTAGATAAAGGCTGTTCAGGTAAAACTGGTAAATTAAAAGAAAGTAAGTAAGGACTTGATTGGTTTAATAAACGGAGCTTAATATTTTTTAAACCTAAGAAATACCAACTCCCTGTTAAAGGTGTGGAAGAAGCAATCAGTGTTTTTTGTTCAGTTTCCCTCCAATAAAATCTACCTTGTTGATCAAATTCAGCTAAGACTTGTTTTATATTTTTTCTTGTCTCGTTCCGTTTATCAATAGTTTGCCAAGCCAATAAACCTATTACTACACTATACAATCCAAATAAAAGATAATTTCTATCAACCCTATGATATACAACAAAAATCAGAACGCAAAAACTCCACCACAGAAGAATAACAAATCTAATATCAAAATAATTTTGACTTAATAAAGGCAAAATAGGTAAGATTAATAAGCAACTATAAATAATGTGTTGAATAAAATATTTTTTTAAGCTAATCCATGCTATAAAAAGAGTTAACGCAACGACGATATTCGCGTATTCTCCACTAAGAATTAACGTAGGTATTTTGTTAAGATTATCAATCAGTTGTTGATTAAAATAGTTAGAAAAATCAATGGTTGGCGTGTAACCTCCAATGAAAATACTCAGCATATATTTTCGCCAAACAATATAAGAAAATCCATATGTAAAATAAGGAAGTACAGCATATAAGCGAGCTTTTAATTTTCCTTCGGGAATAAACAGTAATATTCCTAACAGTGGAACATAAATTTCTTTTGCAGTAGTTGCTAAAATATAAAATAAGCATCCTAGAAGAGCATATCTATATTTTTGAAATCTTAATGATAAAATAAAAAAATAGATTGAAAGAATTGAAAATAATAGGCCTTCTATATAATGACGAATCATTAACTGTTGTGAGGAAACCCAAACGGGAGAACCTACTAAAAACAATAAAATTCCAAAAAATGCAATGTAGGAATTTACATATAAACGTAATAAAATAAAACTAAATATCGAAACTAAACTCAATGATAAAATTTGATGGTAATAAAAAAATTTAGGTTCTAAACCAAATAAATTGTAATCAATTGCATAAGAAAAAGTAACCCATGGAGTTAAATGAGCAGAAGATAAGCAGTGATAGGATTCTGGGATAACAAAATGTTCCCACCAACTATACTCGATGGCGCATTTTAAAATAGCAGGATCGTCAAAACGCCAAAAGCTATCTTCCCCCGGTTTATTTAGTAAAATAGTAGCAATAATTAATAGCAAAATAAGTAATATATCTTGATATTTTATTAAGTTGGTTTTATTGAAAATCTTCGACATAAAACCAATCTCCTTCTATTTCTAATAGATTAGACGGATTTCCTACATTGCCTATTGCAGTTAAAAATATAGTTGCGTAAGGAAAAAAATGTAAATGTAAATCAAAAGTATATAAATAGGGACGTTGTTTAGGTACGATAATAATGAGCCGTTGTTTTGTAATTCGTCTTAATTCCTTGATTGTTTTAGAAATATTTTGAACATGTTCTAAGGTATGAGCACAAATAACGGTATCAAATTGTTGATTTTCAAAAGGTGTACTTTCAATATGACTTTCAACCCAAGTAATTTGAGAATAGCTTGATATTGAATTAGGTAAAATGAAATCCGCCGCCGTAACAGTATATTGTTTATTGGCTAAACGTTTTGCCATAAAACCAGTTCCACATGCAATATCTAAAATTGTTTTTCCTTTAATTTGTTGTTCAATTTTTTCAACACATGCTTGGTTTAAGTCTGTTTCTCTTTCGATGCAAACAGAGGCAACCTCTTGATAATAATTAGTTAATTCTGAAGTAGATAGAAACGGAGCGTGTTGTTTAAAATCTAAGAAGGCATTCGCTTTTTTTCCAAATAATAGTTTGAAGGGTAACCACATAAACCATTTCTGATCGCGTAATATAGGAGGAATACATTGATCTAACAAAAAGTGTATTTTAAGGGTAGCTTCTCTTTTCAGTTTCATTACTTCTCATCTTTTTTATTTTGTTGAATAACATACAAAGGGCGCTGTTTAATTTCATCGAAGATTTGTTCTAAATAAAGACCAATTAAACCTAGCCCAAACATAATAAAACTTCCCACAATTAAAATGAGTAAGATAACAGTTGTAAAACCACTTACAGCATGCCCAAACCATTTATCATACAATGCAATCCCACCAATAATAGTACTTAAAGAAAAACAGAAAATTCCTAAAAAACTAATAACATGTAAAGGAACAGAAGAAAAGCTAGTAAGTGCATGAAGCGCAAAGCGAAATAATTTGTAACGAGACCATGCTGAATGTCCAAGCTGGCGTTCAGGAACATCAAAAAATATTTGTGTTGACGAAAACCCTAACCATGAAATTAAACCACGAAAAAAGCGTTTTTTTTCAGGCAGAGCGCAATAAGCAGCTACAACCTTACAATCAAGCAATTTAAAATCGGAGTGTTTTTTTAAATCAAAGTGAGTTAATTTTTCAAATAAAAAATAAAAGCCTTGCGCAAAAAACTTTGAAATAAAAGATTCTTTGCCACGACTTAATTTACAAGCTTCTACCACATCGCTACCATTTAGCCAGAAATTCACCATATTTTCAATAAGGTATGGTGGATGTTGTAAATCACTATCCATTACAATAACCGCATCACATTGAGAATATTTTAAGCCTGCATAAATTGCTGCTTCTTTACCAAAATTACGAGTAAAATTTAATATTGTAATATTCATTTGATTAATAGCAATTTTATTTAAGATTTCTAATGTATTGTCGGAAGAGCCATCGTTAACAATGATAAAATGAAAATCGATATTGGGAATTCTTTTGATTTCACTGCTAATTGTAACTAGGCTATGTTGAATGGTAGCTGATTCATTAAAAACAGGAATAATAATGGAAATTTTTTTAATATTCTTCATAAGTGATGGGGTTCAAAAAGTGGTAGCAATATAAAAAGAGATGTTAGTTTTTGCATAATTATATGAAAATAAAAATAAAATTTAAACAGCTATCTGTCACGCTGTATCACGATCCAAAAAACAAGGTTGGAGCGGGCGATGGGAATCGAACCCACGCTAGTAGCTTGGGAAGCTACAGTTCTACCATTGAACTACACCCGCCAGTTGGTTATGCAAAGAAATAAAATTAAAACTATAATGTGATTTTTGAAGGAAGTCAAGAAAGGCTTGAAAAGATGGTACAAATTTTGTTAAATGGTGAACCTTTTGATATTGTTGACAATTGTTCAGTTGCACGCTTATTAGAATGCTGCGAATTAACGGGACAACGTTTGGCGGTTGAAATCAATCAACACATTATTCCCCGTAGCCAGTTTGAGCAATATCTATTGCAACTTAACGACAAAGTTGAAATCGTGAGGGCAATTGGTGGTGGATAAACAACTCATTCAACGTTTAGAGAAACTTTTAGATCGAATAGAAACATTATTTCCTCCTCTTTCGATAACACCTAACTGGCAAAATGTGCCCGCCGCATTCTGGCAAAAAAACATTTGGATACCCATTAAACAACTGAGCAACTTACGTTTAGATCATTTGCAACATATTGATGAACAAAAGAAATTGTTAGATCGAAATACGCAACAATTTTTAAAAGGATTACCTGCGAATAACGCATTATTGTGGGGCGCAAAAGGGACGGGAAAATCCTCTTTAATCAAAGCGTTATTAAATACTTATTATAATGACGGATTACGTTTAGTTGAAGTTGATAAACAGCATTTAGCCAATTTGCCGATGCTTACGGATACCTTAAGCCAATATTCTCAACGATTTATTATTTTCAGCGATGATTTGTCGTTTGAAGCAAGTGATGCGGGTTATAAAGCATTAAAAAGCATTTTAGAGGGTTCAATTAATATTGCACCAGAGAATGTTTTAATTTATGCAACCTCAAATCGTCGACATTTAATGCCCGAATTTGCAAAAGAAAATACCGAAATGCATTGGATAAATGGCGAATTACACCCAGGAGAAACCAGTGAAGAAAAGATTTCATTATCTGAACGTTTTGGTTTATGGTTGTCGTTTTACCCATTCAATCAAGATCAGTATTTGGCGATAGTGGATTATTGGTTAAAATATTATGGTTTTTCAGGCACTTGTGAACTAGCCGTGCGTGAAGCCGCGTTACAATGGGCGTTACTACGGGGAAGTCGAAGTGGAAGGGCAGCAATACAATTTGTTCGCGATTGGGTCGGTGCAACACGGCTTCAGAATGGTTAACCTTCTAAAATATGCTAAACTCAATATTCTAAATATCAAGAGTTTTGCGACTTTTGAAACATGATGGCGATTTTCTCATAATTGGATAGTAACGTAAAGAAGCGATTAATTTTTTACAATTACATGAAAATAAAAGAAATATTTACAACAACTTCCATCGCTCTACGTTACTACCCATAAACTATTTTATAATGCCATCCAACAATTTTTGCTTAACTAATGAGAAATATTGCGTAAATTAAGTCATTAATTGATTTATAAAAAAATCGCTGTTTATCTTGCGACAATGGCATAAACAACAACACACAATTTGAAGTAGGCAGTAAATCAAAAAAGATGATAAGAAAGTTTTTCGTTCTTACGCTTAAGCGCGAACGGAAGAACCTCCGCATCCTATATTTTTACTACCTTTGAAGTATTACCATAATTTTAATAATAATTACATACTATGGAGAAGAAGGATGCTATTATTCAAAACAAAAAAATTCAATTTATTCAAGCAGTTATGGCTATATTTATTGATTGTATTTTCATCGCATACGTTTGCGGCTTCGGAGTATGAATTAAAAGCAGCTTTTCTCTATAATTTAAGTAATTTTGTTACATGGCCTCCAGCCGCCTTTCCTTCAGATGACCTTCCTTTTATGTTATGTATTTTAGGAAAAGATTATTTTAATGATGCATTAGATGTGGTAACCGCAAATCAAAAAGTTGCAGGACACAGTATCCAAGTAATGAAACTAACTAATGAAGCAGAAGCTAGAAATTGTCAGCTTGTTTTTATTAGTAATTCTGAACAATCTAAAATGGCAAAAATATTAAATATTTTAAAACCTTACCCAATTCTAACTGTCGGCGATACCGATGATTTTATCGAACAAGGGGGAATGGTGATGTTTATGAATACGTCTGAAGGAAAAGTAAAACTTGCAATTAATCCTGAGAATATTCTTGAAGCACATTTAAAAGCCAGCGCAAAATTATTACAAATTGCCAAGATTATTAAATAAAAAGACAAATGAATACAAGGGAATAGTGTCATGAAAAAGATAATGTTGTGTTTTACTTTAAGTGTCATATCTTGCTATGCGATAGCGGATGAGGAACAGCTTGAACGTTTAAATTATTTGAAATCCTTAACGCTTGCACAATTGACTGAAGTTGAAATCAAATTGGACGATGTTTTTGATGTGTTTGACGGCTTAATTAAGGGGAGAAAAGTTAGCGTTGCAAGTGGCGTTGAGCAAAACACTTCACAAGCTCCAGCGATTACCACTGTGATTACTGCTCAAGACATTGAAGCGATGGGTGCGCGGGATTTGGATGAAGTTTTAGAAAGCGTCCCCGGGCTGCACGTTTCTCGATCCGAAATGTCTTATCGACCGATTTACATTATGCGTGGGATTTATTCACGAGATAACCCAGAAATCTTGTTAATGATCAATGGGATAGCTTATAAAAAAATGGAGGGTGGGAATCGGGGCGAAGCATGGGCGGGGATGCCAGTGCAAAGTATTTCGCGCATCGAAATTATTCGTGGCCCTGGTTCGGCACTTTATGGTGCGGATGCGATGTCGGGCGTGATAAATATCATTACAAAACAAGCAGATGAAATTAAAGGGACTGAAATTGGCGGACGGGTTGGCAGTTATCAAACCACCGATGCGTGGATGTTGTACGGCGAAAAAAATAAAGATATTGAGGTAGCGGCAACTTTACAAACCTTTGATTCAAATGGACAAAAAGGACTTATCCAAGCAGATATTCAAACCCCACTCGACCGAATGATGGGGACATCGGCTTCAAAAACACCTGATAGCGTTAACTTAGCACGCCAAGGAATGGACGCTCGCCTAGATGTAGCAAAAGGAAATTTACGTCTCCAAGCCAACTATCGAGCGCGCCGTCATGTAGAAACGGGCGTTCCTTATTCGCTTGATGCGGACGGTTGGATGCGCAGCGATCGTTACGGACTTGATTTAAGCTATAAAAATCAAGAGCTTGCAAAAAATTGGGAATTGGATACGCGCGTTGCCTTGTACAGAGATTTTGACGTCACCAAAATGAGGATTTTCCCCGCGGGTTCGATGGGCTTATACCCTCAGGGAATGGGGTTTATTGGCGGTGGGCATGAACAGCATTTCAGTGCCGAAGGATCGGCATTTTACAAAGGGTGGCAGCATCACCTGCTTAGAATCGGACTCGGTTACCACCATGAACAAACATTTGGAAGCACTTACATAGCAAATTTTGGGTTAGATCGGCAAGGCAATGTTATTTTACCAGGAAGTCCTTTAGTCGATTTGACGGGGTCTGTCGGGGCGATTTATCCCGACACGATAAACCAAATTAATCAATTTCTTTATGTGCAGGATGCTTGGAAATTTGCTCCACATTGGGAATTAACCACCGGATTGCGCTATGACCGTTATTCGAGTTTTGATAGTTCTACCAATCCTCGTTTGTCATTAGTTTGGCAAATAGATAAGGATTTAACCGCTAAGTTATTGTATGGTCAAGCTTTCCGTGCGCCTGCGGCAAGAGAATTATATAGCAACTCACCGAGTGCATTAGGTAATCGTTTCTTAAAACCAGAAACCTTAAAAATGGGCGAACTCGCCTTAGACTGGCAAACTACCTCTAATGTGCATATGTCGTTGAATTTGTTCTATTATACGATTAAAGATAAAATTGCTTTTGTTCCTCAAAACTTACCGAACGTGAGTATGGCAGGAAATGTGGGTAATTGGCAAGGACACGGCTTAGAATTTGAAACCCGTTGGAAGATAAATAATCGTTCAAGTTTGCTCTTTAATTATTCTTTTGTCGGGGTGAGAGAAAGTAAAAAAACGCCTGAAGGAATTGAAAGCAGTTCATTAGAAAATATTCCTCATCACCATGCCTATTTGCGTTCAGATTGGTTATTAGAAAAAAATTGGTATTTGGATACCCAATGGAATTGGATTAGCAAACGTTATCGTAATGATGATGATGAGCTCGATCTGCGTTCTCCCTTAAAAGGTTACTATACCTTTGATGTGACGATGCGCTATAAAGATATTCGTGATGATCGCTGGAATATTGCCTTTGGAATCAAGAACTTATTTAATAAAGACGCCCGTGAACCCGCAAGCGTTAATATACCTTACGATTTGCCCTTAGAGAAACGTAATTGGTTTATTGAAACTCGCTATCGTTTTAAATAGGAACAA
>JGI20214J51650_10001765_pt1 | contig 13779 bp, 8 predicted proteins | sample WetSurMetagenome_FD_51650 | JGI IMG/M metagenome (IMG submission 51650) | reverse complement strand
GCTCCCGGGGCGGCGTTCCCGGCCGCTCCGAATGTTACGGTCTTGTTACAAACACCCCGCAGATCACTCCTCTATAATTCCCCACATATTTTTGAACTTTTGGAAGGGTGGCAGCGTCTTAATAATATAAGGGGCCGCAATTTTTCTTCTAAGAAAATGTCTCTTGGCACGTAGTGGTTATTGCGAGGGCTGAGAGGCATTCATAAATTGGTGTATTTCGCGGCAAGGAGCCTGTCCGGGAATGCAATGAGCAGCCATTCTCGGACAGGCCTCCGGGAAATTCACTAAGTTCGCTTTTCATAACAGCATCACCGAAATCAAAACGTTCCATTTCAATAAGGAGAATTACCTTATGACTCTGCATAGAAAATGGCGGTTCGGCATATGCACGTGCGCAGCAATTATGCTGTTAGCCTTACCTTTAAGTGCTGCCGAACAAGATTCTTCGCGCTCTATGGGCTGGATTGCGATATCCGAAAATGAATACCAGGCGCTCCGCGCAAAGACGCTGCCTGTCGAATCCGTCCCCGATGAGCCTCCGGTTGAGGCAACATTGACCCGCATCAATTACGACCTGCGGATCAGCGGAGATTTTGCCGCCGGCCAGGCAACCCTCACCATTGATTCGATGAAGGATGGCTGGGTGCGTATTCCCATTCCTTCATCTTTGCTCGTCCGTGAAGCCAGGCTGGAAGGCAAGCTCGTCTCCCTTGTTTCCGACGGAACCGGTTCCAGTTCAAAATCGGTTGTCTTTTCGCAGAAGGGACGATTGACCTTTCTGCTCGACATTGTCCTGCCCGTCATAACAACAGCGGCTAACGAGAGCATTTCGCTGCCTCCTGCCATCGCCGGCATCACCCGAGCTTCCCTTCAACTCCCGCGTCAGGGAGTGGAGATAAAACTCACCGGTGGATTTCTCTCCGAAAAGTCCCCGTCTCAAACCGAAAGCAAGTTGATCGCCTATGGGCGCGGCAATGAACCCCTCGTAATTGCCTGGTGGAAAAAGTCCGATACCCAGCGCACTATCCAGCCTCTGCGCATGCGCGGATCGCTAAACGAATTCGTCGGCCTCGGCGAAGATTCAACTGCCATTCAAGTTGAAGTCAACGCGGAGATTATTCAGGGTGCCGCGCGGGAGATCAAGATTCAGATCCCCGACAAAGTAACCATCAATCAGGTCGCAGGCGCAATGGTTGCTGATTGGGAGACGAAGGACGGAGAGCTGAGGGTGTCGTTCCTGGAACCTGCCGAGAAAAACGCCCGTTTCATCATCGTCGGAGAAACCCGTTCACCGCGCGATGGCCAGATCGATATTCCTTTGCTTCGTTTGCTCAATGTCGAACGCGAAACGGGTGGACTGGCAATTGAAGTCCTGGGGGCCGGTGAGATTAAAAGACAGATACCCCTTGGCCTTGAAAGTGCAGACCCGACCGATTTAGGCGAGATCATTTCCAGCCGCCAGAGCCCTTCTCTTATCGCCTTCCGTTTCCGGTCAGGTGATGCCAAGGCAACAAGATCCCTTGCCGTAAACGTCGCACGCTATACCCAGGAGGCAGTTCTATTGGCAAACATCGAAGAAGCCCGTTATCAGGTATTGATGAGCGATGAGGGAAAATCGCTCGTTCGGGCAAGATACGCCGTTCGCAACAATCAAAGGAATTTCCTTAAGGTTGTGCTTCCGAAAGACGCAGTCGTGTGGAGCGCCGCTTTATCCGGCAAATCGGTCCGCCCGGGACAGACACCCGACGGCAGCCTGCTGCTGCCGCTTCAAAAATCGCGCGCCGGGGAAGAGGCGCCGGCCTTCGCTGTAGAAATACTCTATTTCAAAGCGGGAAATAAATGGGATGAAAACGGCAAGCTTAAATTGGACCTGCCGGCGCTGGACCTTCCTGTCTCACGCACCGGCATCGTTTATTACTATCCTCCTCTTTATAAAATAACTCCCGAACATGGATTGTTTCGAACGGAGCAGTTCCAGAATCCTGTTTCAGCAGCCCTCAGCGAAACAGCTCAATCCACGCCGGCAGGCGCATCCCCCAACCTCCCATTCTCCACTCAACCATCCACGGGCACAGTGCTTGACAGGGCAAGCATACAGAGACTACCGCAGGCAACAAACGATGTGATGGACCTTATCAATGTAATAGGGGGAGTCATACCGCCGGGCGGGTCCGGCAAGGAAAAAACCCTAAGCGAGACGCAGGCTCTCGTTGATAAATACCGCGCACGATCCCAGGAAGGCAAGCGCGCCGGCATCCTGCCGATCAGTCTTTCCTTCCCTACATTCGGACCTTCGATTTTCCTCGTCAATGAGTTGACTGCAGAAAATCAGTCTCCAATCATCGATATAAGCTACGAGAAAAATAAAAAAGGGGGTGCCAAATGAAGAGACTCTTGACACTACTGATGCTGTGTTTACCGATTTCGGTTTTAGCGCAAGACCGAGGCAGTTTTCCGCCCCCTGCTGTGGGAAGCGTCACATTGCCGCTTGACGAATTCAACAAACTAACGGATTTGGCAAACAAGCCGGAGAAGAAAATCGAAATTCCTCCTATTCCTTTTGATATTAAGCGCGCCGACCTGAAACTCCGTCTCGCCGGCGAATCTGTTTTAGGAACGGTTCAATGTGATGGGGAGATATTTGTTAAGGGCATGCATAAAATCCCCCTTATGAGCACCCCTGCCGTCCTTGATGCGCGCCAGGGCAATAGAACCCTTCCTCTGATGCAGGAAAGCGGAATGCACACGGCGATCCTGTCCGGTCCCGGAGAATTTTCCATCATGCTTGATGCGGGAATACCTCTCAACATCGAGTCGGGCCGAGCTTCGTTCAGCCTGCCGGTCCCAATGGCCGGAAGCGCTCAGTTGTCTCTTGAGCTGCAGGGTGAGCACGCAAACGTCAGGATCAATCCGGGACTGATTACCCGCAGATCGACCGACAACGGGAAGACCACTGTCGAGGCGACGCTCGTGCCCGGCCAGCCCGCAACTGTCTGGTGGACAACTCGCGAAATTGTCGTCCCTACTGCTCCCCGCGAGGTTCGTTTCCTCTCCGATATAAAAACCCTGTTTTCCCTCAGCGAAGCCGACGTGCGTCTCACCGTGCTCTCCAACATTACTGTAATACAGGGAGAGTCTTCTCAATTCGAGGTGGATATCCCGGCCGGATTCGAGATGACAGGAGTGACCGGCGCAACATTGGAATCTGAAGAACTCAAATCCGGTCATTTGACCCTGAAAACTAATGGGACCAACAAGCGCAATCACCAATTCCTGATTTCTCTGGAGAAGCCTATCAGCGCTTCAAAAACCGAAGTCCCCTTCCTCAGTTTTAAGGGATCTCAGCGGGAAACCGGCGAAATTCTTGTCGAGGGGGATGGAACCATCGAACTCACCACAACCGAAAGCGGAACGGTGAAGCGTATGGACTTGAAGGAGGTCAACGCCTATCTGCGTTCCCTTGCGCGCCATTCACTGCATGCCGCATTCCGCTATCACCGGCAGCCCGGCGAACCACCGAACCTGGCGCTGTCATGGAACCGCTATCCCGACAGCAGCGTGCTTGCCGCCGGCGCCGAATTGGCGGAAATTACGACGCTCGTCACCTCCGAAGGCAGGTCGCTTACGGAGGTCAGGCTCATTGTAAAGAACCAGGCAAAGCCCTTTCTGAAAGTGGGACTGTCGTTGGGCGCCAGCATTGTTACCGCTGACGTTGAAGGAGAAACGGTCAAGCCCGTGCAGGGATCGGAGGGACCGGATGTGATCCGCGTACCACTGCTGCGCCCCGGCTTCCGTCCATCAGGGGCTTACCAGGTTACCTTCGTTATCATGCACGCAGGAACGCCGTTTGCCAAAAAGGGAACTTCGGAACTAATCCTTCCAAAAATGGACATTCCTATTAATATTTTAAAATGGGAAGTATTTCTCCCCGAACGATATAGAGTGAAAGACTTCGGAGGAGATGCAATTGCGACAACCCAGTTGCCGCCCGGCATTTCGCTGCCTACGTTGTACAGCACTCCGATCTCCGCTGCTGCAAACAATTATCCCGGTCAAATGCTCGGCGGCACTGCGGCGCCTGGCATTGCCGTCATTCGGGATGGCATCAATGTCAACGAAGTCCGATGGGATTCCGGCATTCAGACTCCAAGCCGCATAAATGCCGATTTGGTACAGGAAATGAAAGTAGTTCTCGCGCCGACTGATGCGGAATATGGGCGGGGCGCCGGTCAAGTCCAAATAGTAACAAAAGCGGGAAAAAACACAAATACACAGATGGTGGCGCCAAACAATGAGCTTGTCGCTAATGTGTATAACTTCCAAAGGCGGGTAGCCGGGGTTCTGCCGATTCGCGTCGACGTGCCGCGCACCGGCTTATTATATAGTTTCGTAAGGCCGCTCCTGCTCGATGAAGAGACTAAGGTGACCTTTAACTATAAAAGCAAATAATAAATTTCGGTGACAGGCACCATAACCTCGAAATTANTGGGAAGGACACCTCTGANATTCGAACTAATTTCGAGGTTATGGTGCCTGTCACCGAAATTATGTAATTATGTAGTCGGCGGATGGCGTATTGCGTCGACAATCGCCATTCCCAGACCAAAGCCTGTTGCGCACGCGTTCAGCAAGACCAGCCACCAATAAATCCGCGAGGTAAACAGCACCCCCCACGGTCGCAAAGCCCACACACAGATTAATGAGACAACGAAGGCGTTCAGAACCACCGGGATGATCACCATGTATAAGGGAGGGGAGAAGCTCAGTGAGTCCGTGGCTATTTTATCGGCTATTATGTATGCCCAGATTCCGGGAGGAATGACCGTGCCAAACAGCAATGCTGCCAGAGTGGTGGAGAGCCACATCAATACCCGCCGCCCTGGTCGAGCCTGAGTCTGCCTCACCACAACGAACACCATCCCCAGCATGCACGTTACGGCGAACCAAGTCCGATACACGTTGTGGCAAGATGTCCAAATCTCCCAAAGGTCCCAGCCATGATTTAAATATTGCCAGATGGAATGTTCCATAATTCTCGTACAATCCAATCGAGGATAACGATATGAACGATTATTTACCTTTTGATTCCAGGTCTTCCCCGGGCAACAATCTTAGGACTTCGTTTATCTGCATATAACAATCTATTTATGCGGCCGGACTATTCTCATTTTGTCGTCAGGAATATTCGACGGGAATTAAAGAAACATCCTTGATATTAGAGAAACGAATTCGCGAGCATCCGCGACGCGGCCCAGAGCGGTCTCTCGATCCGCATGCCAGAAAACGTCGTAGTCAGCTTTTTGTCGCCACTCAAAATCTTCAATGAGCATTTGGTGGTAGCGCGGCTCGATTTTGCCTGATTTTGCATACTCTCGTCCGAATGCGACCACAACTGCAGAGTGCTTGGATCCGGTAGGAATGCCATCATGAACCAGCATAGCTTTTGCCGCAGTGGAACCCTCCCAAACATATTTAAATTGAGACAATGAAAAATAACAGCATTATTTATCCGCGTTTATACAAATACGAACAATCAGCTCCTCTCGTGTAGCCGCAGATTTATTGCATATATCTTATATTCTATGCCATTAAATTATTCTCATAACAATTTATGCTATTGAGCGCGCACCAAAATTCCCTCATAGGAACCGCGCGTGCTTATCCTAATGGTCATATATTCATCTTTGCCGCCGCTATCCCACCAATTTTGCCAGCGCATTACGTATTCTTGCTTTTTGTTTAGAAAAAGCTCATAGGAGGGCGCCCATGCACCAACTCTCCCCAGCATATCGGCTAGTCCCATTAAACATTCATATTTTACCTCATCATCGCTATCTTGTAGCCCCTTTATTAATTGGGGCATGGCAGTTCGCATGCGCGCATTCCGCACAGCCTTGGCTGCGAATCGACGGATTTGTTCGTCGCGATGCTGCAGCAAAGGAATGCAATATTTTCCTACAAGATCAGTATCTTTTATAAGCGATATTTTGGAAGCCAGGTAAGACTTCACATTGAGGGAAACGCTGTCGCTCTTTCCTTCTGATTGGATAAAAGCCACTGCTTCTGGCAGTCGTGAGTAGTCCCCAAGGCGAAAAAGAGTAATCAGCGTTTCTCCCCAGATGACTGGATCTTTAATATTATCCAACGCTGCATTTATTGCCGCACTCGACCGCTTCTCTTGTAGCATGGCAAGATCTGACACTGCGTTTTTGAGATCTACGCCGGAAAGGGAATCGAGCGAGGCAGTAAGCAATGATGCTATATAGGTTTCTATTTTCTCTTCTGGCTGCTTTCCTTTAAGTATCTTTATTACCTCCGAAGAATTAGCAATACGGATGGCAGATTTGAAGTTATTGGCTAAGGTATAGGATCCCGCATGTCGATCACTGTAACGCAAAAACAGCACAACTGTTTCGCCGGGCTTTAAAAACTCAAGTCTCATATAAACACCCATGACACCCGTCTGCCCTTTTACCGGTCCTATAAATTCCACGCCAATTCCATTTCCGCTATATGCTCCCCTAATAATGTTGTCCACAACAAGACTTGCTTGCCAAAGCCCGAACTCATTTTCATTTCCACCTAAAGGAAGTCGGAATTTTTCATCAGTGACTACAACAGATTCTACGCGTCCTGCTATAATCAAATCGGCACTTGTGCATAGAGTTAAAAGATCGGCATCGGGCTTAATGGCTGCAAAAGAAGGACAAATGAGAATGAGAAGGAGGCTTATACTGATGATAGCTATTGTATACTGAGTAAATCCCGTTTTCATAAACAACACTCCTTTATAAGTGCTTATTGTCATCTAATTCCGTGGTCTCCATAATATTGCCATATGCGTGTAAACACTCTAACTCCCCCCCCATGGTTGGCTGCCCCCACATAACGCTCTCCATGCCAGTGATAAACGGGCTCCGAACCGAGTGGTTGTTGAGGAACCTGGACGATATGTGAAATAAGCCGGATTTTATGAAACCGGCATTGGCACCTTCCGCATAAAACTTCCAACAATAAGTATGTAAACTTCAAATTCCCCATTTGAGCGCTCATGCCAGCGCTAAGTGTAATAATACTGCCGTTTGGCAAAGAATTATTCAGAATTTTTGCACACATTGGCACTGCCGCCCAATTTGTGCTTGATGCCCGGCGCCGGCGTATGTCTTAATCACCGAGAGAGGACGCCCGCACTGCAATAAGCGACCAGTTAAAAGCGTCATCGCCCCACTGCTTGACGAGCACATTTCTTGAAATCCCCAAATTATTTATGAACCGTTTCGCGGGTAAGGCCGTCTAATAAACAAGGGGCCGCACTTTATCTGCTTTCTAGAGCAAAGAGATGCCGTGATTTAGCCTGACTCGCGGGAAGGAGCCTGTTCGAGAACTGAACGCTAGGACAGGGTTCCCGGAAAATCTACAAACTCGCTTTTAATAGCAGCATCACCGAAATCAATATGCTCCACTTACGATAAGGAGACCTATCCTATGACTCTGCATAGAAAATGGAGATTTGGATTGTGCTTATGCGCAACAATTATACTGTTGGCTATGGCAGCAGGCGCAGCTGAACCGGATGCCTCCCGCTCATCAGGCTGGATTGCGCTTCCCGGAGCAGAATATCAAGCGCTTCATGCCAAAGCATTCCCTGTAGAACGCGCTCCCGAAGAATCCCCGGTTCAGGTAACGTTGACTCGCATCAACTATGACCTGCGGATTAACGGCGATTTTGCATCCGGCCAGGCGACTCTCACCATTGATTCAATGAAGGATGGATGGGTCCGCGTTCCCATTCCCTCTGCTTTGCTCGTCCGTGAAGCCAAGCTGGAAGGCAAGCTCGTCTCGCTGGTTTCCGATGGAACCGGTTCCAGTTCAAAATCGGTTGTCTTTTCGCAGAAGGGACGATCGACCCTTCTGCTTGACGTCGTCCTGCCTGTCGCAACGACTGCAGCGAATGAGAGCCTTACGTTGCCTCCCGCCATCGCCGGCATCACGCGCGCTTCCCTTCAACTTCCGCGTCAGGGAGTGGAAACAAAACTCACCGGCGGATTTCTTTCTGAAAAGTCCGCGTCTCAAACCGAAAGCAAGTGGGTCGCCTTTGGACGCGGCAACGAACCCCTCGTGTTTGCATGGTGGAAAAAGTCCGACGATCACCGCAGCACTCAGCCTCTCCGAATGCGTGGATCGCTGACCGAGTTCGTCGGCTTGGGCGAAGATTCAACAGCCATTCAAGCCGAAGTCAACGCGGAGATCATCCAGGGCGCCGCTCAAGAGATCAAGATTCAGATCCCCGACAAGGTAGCCATCAATCAGGTCGCAGGCGCAACGGTCGCTGATTGGGAAACCGCAGCCGGAGAGCTGAAGGTGAAATTCCTTGAGCCCGCAGAGAAAAACGCCCGGTTTATCATCGTTGGAGAAACCCGCTTACAGCGCGACGGCCAGATCGATATTCCTTTGCTTCATTTGTTGAATGCCGAACGCGAAACGGGTGGAGTGGCAATTGAAGTCCTCGGAGCGGGGGAAATTAAAGGGCAGAAAACCATAGGGCTTGAAAGCGCCGACCCAACCGATTTAGCTGAGATCGTTTCCAGCCGCCAGAGTCCTTCTCTCATCGCCTTCAAATTCCGATCCAGCGTTGCTGACGCCGCGAAATCCCTTTCAGTAAATGTCGCCCGTTATACCCAGGAAGCCGTTCTATTGGCGAATATAGAAGAAGCCCGCTACCAGGTACTGATGAGCGATGAAGGGAAAATGCTCGTCCGGGCGAGATACGCCGTTCGCAACAATCAAAGAAATTTCCTTAAGGTTACGCTTCCGAAGGACGCCGTAGTATGGAGCGCCGCTTTATCCGGCAAGCCGATCCGCCCGGGCCAGTCGCCCGATAGCGGCCTGCTGTTGCCGCTCAAGAAAGCGCGCGCCGGCGAGGAGGCGCCTGCCTTTGCAGTAGAAATCCTCTATTTCAAACCGGGAACCAAATTAAATGAGAACGGCAAGCTCAAACTGGATTTGCCCGTGCTGGACCTTCCCGTATCCCGCACCGGTCTCGTCTATTACTATCCGCCTCTTTATAAAGTAGCTCCCGAACCCGGATCGTTCCGAAGGGAATTCTTTCAGCCTGTTAATTCAGCGGCCCTTAATGAAGGATCCGAATCGATACCGGCAAGCGCAGGAGGAAACACCTTCCAAGGCACTTTGCAGTCTGGCGTTCAACAATCCGCATCAACAGAGGCGATGGACCTTGTTAATTTCATGGGGGGAGATGCCCGTCAAGCATCAGGAACTGAAAAAGCAAAAAAGGACACGCAGGCTCTTGTTGATAAATATCGGACCCAATCCCCGGAAGGCAAGCGCGCCGGCATCCTGCCCATCAGCCTTTCTTTTCCTGCATTCGGACCTTCGATTTTCCTTGTTTCTGAGCTGACTGCAGAAAATCAATCTCCAACCATCGATATAAGCTACGAGAAGAATAAGAAAGGGGGTGCAAAATGAAAAAACTCCTGACAATTCTAATGCTGTGTTTTTCGATTGCGGTTTCAGCACAAGATAAAGGCGGTCTCCCAGTCCCCTCCTCGGGAAACGTCACGTTGCCCCTTGATGAATACAACAAGCTGACGGAATTGGCCTCAAAGCCTGAAAAGAAAACCGAAATTTCTCCGATTCCTTTTGCTATCAAGCGCGCCAATCTGAAACTCCGAGTCGCCAGTGAATCCATTTCTGGAACAGTTCAATGTGACGGAGAAATATTCACAAAGGGGGTCCACAAAATCCCCCTCATGAGCACCCCTGCCGTTCTCGATGCCCGTCAGGCCAATCAGACTCTTCCCCTGATGCAGGAAGGCGGAATGCATACGGCGATCCTGTCGGGGCCCGGTGAATTCTCAATCACGCTTGATGCCGGAATACCTTTAAACATCGAATCCGGCCGCGCGTCATTCAGCCTGCCGGTCCCCATGGCTGGAAGCGCTCAGTTGTCCCTGGAGATACAAGGTGAGCATACTAATGTCAGAATTAATCCAGGCTTGATTACCCGCAGATCGACCGACAACGGGAAGACCACCGTCGAGGCTGCTCTCGTTCCCGGCCAGCCTGCAACCGTTTGGTGGACAACTCGCGAAATTATTGCTCCCGCCGCTCCCCGCGAGGTCCGTTTTCTCTCCGACGTAAAAACTCTCGCATCTATCAGCGAATCCGACATTCGTCTTGCTGTGCTCGCCAATATTACTGTCATACAGGGGGAACCTGCCCAATTCGAAGTTGATCTCCCACCCGAATTCGAGATGACCGGGGTAACCGGCGCCACACTGGAATCGGAGGAACTCCAATCCGGTCATTTAGTCCTGAAAACCAATGGGACCGAAAAGCGCAATCACCAATTCCTGATTTCCCTGGAAAAACCCATCAGCGCTGCCAAAGCTGATGTCCCCTTTCTCGGCTTCAAAGGAACTCAGCGGGAAACCGGCGAAGTCCTCGTCGAGGGAGATGGAACCATCGAACTTACCGCTACCGAAGGCGGGACGCTGAAGCGTATGGACCTGAAGGAAGTCAATGCCTACCTGCGTTCCCTTGCGCGCCATTCACTGCATGCTGCTTTCCGCTATCACCGTCAGCCCAGCGAACCACCGAGCCTGGCACTGGCATGGAATCGATATCCCGACAGCAGCGTCCTTGCGGCTGGAGTCGAACTCGCAGATATTACAACCCTTGTCACATCTGAAGGCAGGTCGCTTACAGAAGTGAAGCTTGCCGTGAAAAACCAGGCAAAGCCTTTTCTAAAAGTAGGATTGCCTCCGGGCGCCAGCATTGTAACTGCCGATGTCGCAGGAGAACCGGTCAAACCGGTGCAGGGATCCGATGGAATCCGTGTGCCACTGCTGCGTCCGGGCTTCCGTCCCTCAGGCGCTTATAAGGTCACTTTCGTTATCATGCATGCAGGAACGCCGTTTGATAAAAAAGGAAATTCGGTGTTAATCCTTCCCAAAATGGATGTTCCCATAAGCATTCTGAAATGGGAGATATTCCTTCCCGAACGTTACAGAGTGAAAGATTTCGGAGGTGATGCAATTGCAGCCAGCCGGCTGCCTGCAGGAATGTCGCTGCCCGTGATGTACATACCTCCACCCTCCGCCGTTGCCAGTAATCTCCCAAATGCGAATACACAAACGCCCAGAGGCACGGGGACGCCCGCCATCGCTGCAATCCGAGACGGAATCAATGTCAATGAAGTCCGCTGGGACTCTGGCATTTCCACGCCCTCTCGCGTGAACGCCGAAATGGTCCAGGAAATTAAGGTAATTCTATCGCCTGCAGATGCGGAATATGGACGAGGGGCCGGGCAAGTTCAGATAACAACGAAACAGGGAGGAAATGCGCATAATTTTTCCGTGTCTTCAAATGCGACATCCGGCATGGGAGGCATGGGCGCAATGGACAACATGAATACTTTTGGAGGAAATGGGATGCCAGCCCCCTGGATGGCTCCCCCGGATTTTCTTGGACGAGGCATCGGACAGGTTCAGGAGAGAAAGGCGGGACCAAGCAACGAGGTTTCGGCCAATGTGGTGAATCTCCAACGGCGTGTGGCAGGTGTTCTGCCGATTCGCGTTGATGTGCCACGCACGGGCAGTTCATATAGTTTCGTCAAGACGCTTTTGCTCGATGAAGAGACCAAGGTGACCTTCAACTATAAAAGCAAATAGTTCCGCCGCATCTGGCGGTCCATTTGTGCGCAACTTATAGGGCATGCGCGTCAAGTTAAGGACTCAAGCGCTGAAAGCGCGGAGCAGCACAGCCCAGGGCGAAGGCCGCACAGCGGCCGAAGCCCTGGGTTAGAGCATACAGAATAAAAAGCCCTGAAAGGGCGCGACAGTCTGTTTCGCCCTATCACGGCTTTTTATTATTTCATGCTTCGACCCAGGGTTCCGTCGCACGCTCCGTCGGCTGCTTGGCAGCCGCAGCTCCTTCACCCTGGGCTGTGCAGCGCGCCTTCGGCGCCGGAGCCCCTCTGGTTGAAGAGCACTTTTTTTGAAATCCCCAAATAATTTATGAACCAGCTGGCAGGTAGTGACATCTATTTTATTCAGGGGCCGCAATTTTAAACCTAGGAATATGTCTCTTGGCCTGCAATGGCTTTCGCTAGGGCTGAGGGACAGCCATGAATTGGTGTGTTTCGCGGCAAGGAGCCTGTCCGGGAATGCTATGAGCAGCCATTCTCGGACAGGCTTCCGGGGAATTCACTAGATTTGCTTTTCATAACAGCATCAACGAAATCAAAACGATCCATTTGCGATAAGGAGAACTAACCTATGACTCTGCATAGAAAATGGCGGTTCGGCTTATGCATGTGCGCAGCAATTATGCTGTTAGCCTTATCTGTAAGCGCTGCCGAACAAGATTCTTCACGCTCATCGGGCTGGATTGCGATCCCCGAGAGTGAATACCAAGCGCTCCGCGCAAAAACCCTGCCTGTCGAATCCGTTCCCGAAGAGCCTCCGGTTGAGGCAACCTTGTCCCGCATCAACTACGATCTGCGGATCAACGGAGATTTTGCGTCCGGCCAGGCAACCCTCACAATTGATTCGATGAAGGATGGATGGGTCCGCATTCCCATTCCTTCAGCGCTGCTCGTCCGTGAAGCCAGGCTGGAAGGCAAGCTCGTCTCGCTGGTTTCCGATGGCGCCGGTCCCAGTTCAAAATCGGTTGTCTTTTCGCAGAAGGGACGATCGACCCTTCTGCTCGACGTCGTCCTGCCTGTCGTAACAACGGCGGCGAATGAGAGCCTTACGTTGCCTCCTGCCATCGCTGGCATCACGCGCGCTTCCCTTCAACTTCCGCGTCAGGGGGTGGAGATAAAACTCACCGGAGGATTTCTCTCCGAAAAGTCCGCGTCTCAAACCGAAAGCAAGTGGGTCGCCTTTGGACGCGGCAGCGAACCGCTTGTGTTCGCCTGGTGGAAAAAGTCCGACGACCACCGCAGCACTCAGCCTCTTCGCATGCGCGGATCGCTGACCGAGTTCGTCGGCCTGGGCGAAGATTCAACAGCCATTCAAGCCGAGGTCAACGCAGAGATCATCCAGGGCGCCGCTCAAGAGATCAAGATTCAGATCCCCGACAAGGTAGCCATCAATCAGGTCGCAGGCGCAACGGTCGCTGATTGGGAAACTACGGAGGGAGAGCTTAAGGTGAAATTCCTGGAGCCCGCTGAGAAAAATGCCCGGTTTATCATCATCGGAGAAACCCGCTTGCAGCGCGACGGCCAGATCGATATTCCTCTGCTTCATTTGTTGAATGCCGAACGCGAAACGGGGGGAGTGGCAATTGAAGTCCTCGGAGCAGGAGAAATCAAAGGGCAAAAAACCATCGGGCTCGAAAGCGCCGACCCGACCGATTTAGCCGAGATCGTTTCCAGCCGCCAGAGTCCTTCTCTCATCGCCTTCAAATTCCGATCTGGCGATGGCAAGACGGCGAGATCCCTTTCCGTAAACGTCGCGCGCTATACGCAAGAGGCTGTTTTATTAGCGAATATCGAGGAAGCCCGTTATCAGGTACTGATGAGCGGTGAAGGGAAAATGCTCGTTCGGGCGAGATACGCCGTTCGCAACAATCAAAGAAATTTCCTTAAGGTTGCGCTTCCGAAGGACGGGGTAGTGTGGAGCGCCTCCTTATCAGGCAAGCCGGTCCGTCCGGGCGAGGCGCCGGATGGCGGCTTGCTGTTGCCGCTCCAGAAAGCGCGCGCCGGCGAAGAAGCGCCTGCCTTCGCAGTAGAAATCCTTTATTTCAGACCTG
>JGI20214J51650_10001764_pt1 | contig 13780 bp, 9 predicted proteins | sample WetSurMetagenome_FD_51650 | JGI IMG/M metagenome (IMG submission 51650) | reverse complement strand
CGAGGTCCTTCGCGTCCCGCGCCCGCCGGCTTGGCGGGTGCGCGATCTCGGCGCGGCACTTCGAACTGGCGCCGCGCCGAACCCTTGCCTCAATTCACGGTGATCACCACCGACGTGCTCAGGCCATCGGCCGCCAGCGTCGCGCCGGCATCCGACTTGCTGATCATCTTGACGTGGTTCGGGACCGTGACCGTACCCAGTGTCGCGTTCGGGTCGAGGCTGAAGGTGATCCGGTACTGCCCTGTCTTGTTCGCGACCCCGGAGAGCTTGTTGATCATCAGGTTGTAGCCGTAGACCAGCGACCCACCGACATTCAGCTCCGCTGTGAACGGGCTGGCCGTCGTGATGCCACCGCCGCTGCTGCCGCTCCCTTCGGTGGTCGTCCCGAACGAGTCGTAGATCGCCTTGTCGTAGATGACGGTGTCGGTACCGCCCCCGGTCGCGATCTTCTCGATCTTCAGCCGCGCGTTGATCGCGAAGACATACGGGGCCACGGTCTTGGTCGTGCCGTCGGTGCCCTGCAACTCCGTGGCTCCCTTGCCTGACAGCAAGCGCATGTTGTAAGCCAGCATCGCCTGGGTCGGGTCGCTGAGCACGGTTTCGATTCGGACGATCGAATTGCTCGTGTAGGTCTTGCTCAGCAGCGCGTCACCCCAGTCGACGTTGACGTCCATCTGCGCCCCGGTCGTGTTCGACGCCCACTGGGCTTGCCAGGTGCTCGCCGTCGCTTGCGGGTAGTAGGTCACGCCGCCGAGCGACACGGCGGTGCTGCTGTCGTAATACGGGAACGCGCTCAGCGTCTCCGTCGACAGCGGGCGCAGCCCGGTGTTGTAGTCGAAGGTCGGCACCGTCGTGAACGGGCCCGCGCCAGGCCAGGTTCCGGTGATCGGCAGGCCGGTCGTGCCGTAGGCGTCGGCGAAGATCACGGGGACGGACAGGTTGTTGCCGAACCCGGTGTCGCCGCCACCGCCACCACCACTTCCGCCACTCCCGCCAGAGCGGCTGACGTCGGCAGAGACTTCACCCGAAGGCGCACTCTCGACGTCGGGCAGCGAAGGCACGAAGGAGGTCACCACGTAGTAGTACGTGGTGGCCGCCGTGACGGTCGCGTCGACGAACGGAGCGGTGACGTTGGCGAACTTGGTCGCGCGTGACGCATCCTTGTAGTAACTCGCCACGCCGGGTGTCAGCCCACGGTAGAGGTTGTAGCCAACCTGGATCGGCGCCGAGGCCGACGGGTAGTTCGTCACGTCGTACCACTGGACGGCGACCTGGACCACATCCTTCGGCGCGATGGCGGTCAGGCCGAGCGGCGCAGGCGGCGGCGGGGGCAACGGACGCGTGGACACNTCGCCCGACAGCGCGCTTTCCACGAGCCCGCTGGTCTCGACCGCGGTCACCACGTAGTAGTAGGTGTCGCCGTTGGTCAGACCCGTATGCACGTAGCTCGCTGTCGTCAGGCCAGGAACCTTCGTNACTCCGGCGGCGCCCAGCACGATGCCCGGCGNCTTCGACCAGTAGACGTTGTAGCTGGCGGCGTCGGACGTGCCGGTCCAGGCCAGTTGCACCTGCGTGTCACCACTCGTGGCGATCAGGTTCGTCGGAGCACCGGGCGCGGCAGGCATCGGCGTGGCCGAGGCTTCCGCGGATACCACGCTCTCGCCGCCGGTGTTCACGGCCGTGATCACGTAGTGGTAGGCGGTCGCGTTCGTCAGGCCCGTGTGCACGTAGCTGGTACTGGTGATCGGAANGGCGACCTTCGTGACGCCGGCGCCGCCTGGTGCGACGCCGGGCGTGTTGGACCAGTACAGGTTGTAGGACGTGGCCTCGGAAACGGGCGACCAATCCACGGTCACCGTCTTATCTCCGGGCGTCGCATTCACCGTCACTGGCGGCGCGGCGACAGGCGCGACCGGCATCGCGCCGATGGTGGATGACAGATCGCTCTCGCCGCCGTCGCCCACGGCGCTGACGGCGTAGTAATAGGACTTGCCGTTCGTCAGCCCGGTGTGATCGAAGGGCGATACGGCCTTCGTGACCAGCGTCGCGCTCGCCTTCGCGACCGGACTCGTGTCCGACCAGTACAGGTTGTACGACGTCGCGCCGACCACCGCCGACCATTGGACGGTTGTGACCGCGTCCCCTGGCTGCACGGAGAGTGCGGTCGGTACCGCCGGAGGTGGTGTTGAAGATGACCCTCCACCACATCCGGCCAACAAGATCCCGCAGGCAAATGCGGCGATCAAACCCCTCATCCAGCGCTTCATGACGACTCCTTCAAAACGTGTCGTCAGTGTCCCGGTGCGAGTCGTCTGGGGAATTGAGCGAGCGCAACGCGCCACCNGCAGCGCAGGNTCGANGTTTGACCGCGGTCAAGGAGCGTGGGTCGAGAGTCGCCCGTGACGCGCGTCGCACGACGCGACGCGATCAGTGCATNGCGCGCATCGAGGCCGCCCCGGTCCTGGGCGAGGCTTCAGAACAGAAAGTAGCGCTGCGCCATCGGCAGCACGGTGGCCGGCTCGCAGCCGAGCAGCTGGCCGTCTGCGCGCACGCTATAGGTCTGGGCGTCGATCTCCATGCGCGGCAGCCAGGCGTTGTGCACCATGTCGATCTTGGTCACCGAGCGGCACTGCTGTACCGACGCCAGGCGCTTCTTGAGGCCGAGCTCGTCGCCGATGTCGCCGCGCAGCGCAGCCTGGCTGACGAAGGTCAACGAGCCGGCGGCGAGCGCGCCGCCGAAGCTGCCGAACATCGGCCGATAGTGCACCGGCTGCGGTGTCGGGATGCTCGCGTTGGGGTCGCCCATCGCCGCGGCGGCGATGAAGCCGCCTTTCAGGATCAGGCTCGGCTTGACGCCGAAGTAGGCCGGCTTCCAGAGCACCAGGTCGGCCCATTTGCCGATCTCGATCGAGCCGACCTCGTGGCCNATGCCGTTCGCGACGGCCGGGTTGATCGTGTACTTGGCGACATAGCGTTTGACGCGCGAGTTGTCATTGCGTGCCGAATCCGGGCGCAGTCCGCCAGGCTGCGCGTCGCCCGCCAGCGGGCCGCGTTGCAGCTTCATCTTGTGCGCCGTCTGCCAGGTGCGGAGGATGACCTCGCCGACGCGACCCATCGCCTGGCTGTCGCTGCTCATCATGCTGATCGCGCCCAGGTCGTGCAGCACGTCCTCGGCCGCGATCGTCTCGCGTCGGATCCGGCTCTCGGCGAAGGCCAGGTCCTCGGCGATCGAAGGGTCGAGATGGTGGCAGACCATCAGCATGTCCAGGTGCTCGTCGACCGTGTTCGCGGTGTACGGCATGGTCGGGTTCGTGCTGCTGGGCAGGAAGTTGGGCTCGCCGACGACCTTCAGGATGTCCGGCGCGTGGCCGCCGCCAGCGCCTTCGGTGTGGAAGGCGCACAGCGTTCGGCCCTTGGTCGCGGCGATCGTGTCCTCGACGAAGCCGCTCTCGTTGAGCGTGTCGCTGTGGATCGAGACCTGGGTATCGGTGACCTCGGCGATGTCCAGGCAGTTGGTGATCGCGCTCGGCGTCGTGCCCCAGTCCTCGTGCAGCTTGAGGCCGATCGCGCCGGCCGCGATCTGCTGACTCAGCGCCTCGGGCCGGCTCGCGTTGCCCTTGCCGAGGAAGCCGAGGTTCATCGCGAAGGCGTCGGCCGCCTGCAGCATGCGGTGGATGTTCGCCGGCCCTGGCGTGCAGGTGGTCGCGTAGGTGCCGGTCGCCGGGCCGGTGCCACCGCCGAGCATCGTCGTGATGCCCGACATCAGCGCCTCGTCGATCTGCTGCGGGCAGATGAAGTGGATGTGGCTGTCGACGCCGCCGGCGGTGACGATCATGCCCTCGCCNGCGACGATCTCGGTACCCGGGCCGATGACGATGTCCACGCCGTTCATCACGTCGGGGTTGCCGGCCTTGCCGATCGCGGCGATGCGGCAGCCCTTCAGGCCGATGTCAGCCTTGACGATGCCCCAGTGGTCGACGATGAGCGCGTTCGTGATCACGCAGTCGGCTGCCTCGGCGTGGCCCGGGCCGTTGACGATCTGGCTCTGGCCCATGCCGTCGCGGATGGTCTTGCCGCCGCCGAACTTCACTTCTTCGCCGTAGCCGCCGGCGCGCAGCGTGTAGTCCTGCTCGACCTCGATGATCAGCTCGGTGTCGGCGAGTCGGACCCGGTCGCCGACGGTGGGGCCGAACATTTCGGCGTAGGCACGCTTGCCGATCGTGGCCATGCTCAGAGGTCTCCCTGCACCAGGCCGCGAAAGCCGAACACGCGGCGCGCGCCGGCGTAGGTCACCAGTTCAACCGTGCGCTGCTGGCCNGGCTCGAAGCGCACCGCGGTGCCGCTGGCGATGTTCAACCGCATCCCGTGNGCGGCGGCGCGGTCGAAGCGCAGCGCGGCGTTGGTCTCGGCGAAGTGGTAGTGCGAGCCGACCTGGATCGGCCGGTCGCCGCTGTTCTCGACCACCAGCGTGCTCGTGGCGCGCCCCGGGTTGAGCGCCAGCTCGCCCTCGTCGATGAGAAGTTCGCCCGGAATCATGGCAGCCTCATGCAATCGGTTGGTGCACGGTCACCAGCTTGGTGCCGTCGGGGAAGGTCGCCTCGACCTGGATCTCGGGCACCAGCTCGGCAACGCCGTCCATCACGTCGGCGCGCGTGAGCACGGTCTTGCCTTCGCTCATCANCGCGGCNACGGTCTTGCCGTCGCGCGCGCCCTCGAGCAGCGCCGCGGTGATCAGCGCCACCGCTTCGGGCACGTTGAGCTTGACGCCACGCGCACGCCGGCGCTCGGCGAGCAGCGCGGCGGTGAAGACGAGCAGCTTGTCCTTTTCGCGCGGTGTCAGTTCCATGGCCGGGGCTTTGCAGTTTGGGTGCCATGCTAATCGCGGTGTCGAACCTGGTGCGCTTCTTGATTGGAGAACGGGGGTGAACCCCGAGCCGATCCCCGCCGCCGCCCCGAGCCCGCCCGCGCGCGATGCGCCGCAGCGCGGTCCGGTGAACGACGCGCCGCAGCGCGGTCCGGTGAACGACGCGCCGCAGCGCGTCGTCAAAACCCGGCGCGACTACAACAGCTGGGTCGCGCGCGAGACGATCGAGGACTACGCGCTGCGCTTCACGCCGCGCTCGTTCCGCCGCTGGGGCCCGTGGCGGGTGGCGAACACCGCGTTCGGCGCCGCGTCGTTCCTGGTGCTCGAGGCGGTGGGCGCGACGCTGCTGGTGCAGTACGGCTTCGTCAACGCCGCGCTCGCGATCCTGGCCACCGGGCTGATCATCTTCCTCGCCGGGCTGCCGATCAGCCTGACCGCGGCGCGGTACGGGGTCGACATGGACCTGCTCACGCGCGGCGCCGGCTTCGGCTACATCGGCTCGACGATCACCTCGCTCATCTACGCCAGCTTCACCTTTCTCTTCTTCGCCCTCGAGGCGGCAGTGATGGCCTACGCGCTCGACCTCGCGTTCGACATCCCGCCCGCCTGGGGCTACTTGCTGTGCGCGCTGGTCGTGATCCCGCTCGTCACGCACGGCGTCACCGCGATCAGCCGGCTCCAGGTCTGGACGCAGCCGCTGTGGCTGGCGATGTTGGTGCTCCCTTACTTCTACGTCTTCGCGCGCAACCCGGACATCCTGCACGGCCTGGGGGCCTACCGCGGAGAGCGCGGCGCGGGCGGCCCGGCCTTCGATCTGCGGTCCTTCGGCGCGGCGATGACGGTGGGCATCGCGCTCATCACGCAGATGGGCGAGCAGGCCGACTACCTGCGTTTCATGCCCGAGCCCGAGCCGCGCCGGCGCGGCCGCTGGCTGCTCGCGGTCGTCGCCGGCGGGCCGGGCTGGGTGCTGCCCGGGGTGCTGAAGATGCTCGGCGGCGCGCTTCTGGCCTACCTGGCGATCACTCACATGCTGCCGCCTGAGCGTGCCGTCGATCCGAACCAGATGTACCTGGCAGCCTACGAATACGTGTTCCCGCATTACGGCCTGGCGGTCGGCGTGACAGCGGCCTTCGTGATCGTCTCGCAGCTGAAGATCAACGTCACCAACGCCTATGCCGGCTCGCTGGCCTGGAGCAACTTCTTCTCGCGCCTGACCCACGCGCACCCCGGGCGTGTGGTCTGGATGGTGTTCAACACGGCGATCGCGCTCGTGCTGATGGAGATGAACGTGTTCCAGGCGCTGAGCCACGTGCTCGGGCTGTACGCGAACATCGCGATTGCCTGGATGATGGCGGTCGTCGCCGACCTGGTGGTGAACAAGCCGATGGGCTGGAGTCCACCGGGCATCGAGTTCAAGCGCGCCCACCTCTACGACGTGAACCCGGTCGGTGTCGGCGCGATGGGCATCGCGTCGGTGTTGTCGGTGGCCGCGCACCTGGGCGCGTTCGGGCCGCTGGCGCAGGCGTTCTCGGCGCTGATCGCGCTCGTCACCGCGTTCGTCGCGTCGCCTCTGATCGCCTGGGCGACGCAGGGACGCTACTACCTCGCACGAAAGACCATCCCCATCGTGCCCGAAGGCTCGTACCCGCGCCTGAAGCAGACCTGCACCGTCTGCGAGCGCGACTACGAAGGCGAGGACATGGCGCATTGCCCGGCCTACCGGGCACCGATCTGCAGCCTGTGCTGCACGTTGGACGCACGTTGCGGCGACCTGTGCAAGCCCGACGCCCGGCTCGGCGCACAGTGGGCGGCGCTGCTGCGCCGGCTGCTGCCGCGGCGCATGGCACCGCAGCTCGACGCCGGCCTCGCCAACTTCCTGCTGCTGATGGCACTGGTGACGCCGGCGCTCGCGCTGCTGCTCGCGGTGGCCTGGCGCCAGACGGTCACTGCGCTGGGCGCGCAGGCGGCGAGCCTGGAGCCCGCGCTCGAGCGCGGCTTCGTCAGCGGCTTCCTGCTGCTGTGCATCGTCGCCGGCATCGTCGTCTGGTGGCTGGTGCTGGCGCAGCGCAGCCGCAGCGCGGCGCAGGAGGAGTCGAACCGGCAGACACAGGCCTTGCAGCGCGAGATCGAGTCGCACGCGCGCACCGACGAGGCCTTGCAGCGCGCCAAGGCGCAGGCCGAGGCTGCGAACCAGGCCAAGAGCCGCTACATCACGACGATCAGCCACGAGCTGCGCACGCCGCTGAACAGCATCCTCGGCTACGCGCAGCTGCTCGAGGAGGACGCCGCGATGCCGGCGCACCGGCGCCAGGCNGTGAGCGTGATCCGNCGCGGCGGCGACCATCTGCTCAGCCTNATCGAGGGCACGCTCGACATCGCGCGCATCGAGAGCGGCAAGCTGGCGCTCGACGTGCGGCCGATGCGCCTGGCCGAGGGGCTGGCCGAGATCGCGCGCCTGTTCGAGCTGCAGGCGGCCGAGCGCGGCACGCGCTTCTCGTTCGAGGTCGACGGCGCTCTGCCCGAGGTCGTGCGCGGCGATGAGAAGCGGGTGCGCCAGATCTTGATCAACCTGCTGGGCAACGCGCTCAAGTTCACGCCGCAGGGGCGGGTCGCGCTGCGCGTGCGCTACCGGCGCGAGATGGCGCGCTTCGAGATCGAGGACGACGGCCCGGGCATGAGCGAGGCCGAGCTGGAGCGCGTGTTCGAGCCCTTCGAGCGCGGCGCGGCGGCGAATGGCATGTCCACCGGCAGCACCGGCCTCGGGCTGACGATCGCGCGCATGCTCACGGACTTGATGGGCGGCGAGATGACAGTGCGCAGCGCACCAGGCGCCGGCAGCACCTTCGCGATCCGACTGTTCCTGCCCGAGATGCACGCTGCCGCGGTCGGTCTAGGGCGCGTGCACGCGCGCCGCTGCGGCTACGACGGCCGGCGCCGCCGCGTGCTCGTGGTCGACAACGAGGAGGCCGACCGCCGGCTGCTGCTCGACCTGCTGCAGCCGCTGGGCTTCGAGGTCCACGGCGTCGCGTCGGGCGAGGAGGCGCTGGCNGCGCTGGCGACGCCGGGGTGCACGCCGGCGGCCTTCGATGCCGTCTTCATGGACCTGGCGATGCCCGGCATCGACGGCTGGGAGACGATCCGCCGGCTGCGCGCGGCCGGTCACGCGCTGCCGCTCGCGGTGGTCTCGGCGAATGCCTTCGACCAACGCCTCGACAACGACGTCGGGGTTCGCGCCGAGGACTTCATCGTCAAGCCGGTGCGGGTCGACGAGTTGCTGACCTGGCTCGGCGAGCGCCTGGCGCTGAACTGGCAGTTCGCGCCCGGTCCGCCCGCCACGCCGGCGCCGGCCGAAGGGGCGCCGCTGCCACCGGCGCCGCTGCTGCGCGCACTGCAGCAGTCCGTGGGCCTGGGCCATGTGCGCGGAATCGGACGCGGCCTGGACGCGATCGCGGCTGCCGATCCGGCACACTCGGCCTTCGTCGCGCGGCTGCGCCTGCTGGCGCGCCAGTTCCAGTTCGACGCGATGAGCCAGCTGATCGAGGAGGCTCTTGATGAACCGCGCACCGCCTGAGGCCGCGCTGCCCGACAGTGCACGCGACAGCGCCGACGTCGTGCTTGTCGTCGACGACGTGCCCGACAACATCGCGCTCCTCAACGACGCGCTCGACGAGGCCGGCTACACCGTGCTGGTGGCCACCTCGGGCGAGGCGGCGCTGGCGCTCGCGGCCCGCGCACTGCCCGACATCGTGCTGCTCGACGCGGTGATGCCGGGGCTGGACGGCTTCGAGGTCGCGCGCCGGCTGAAGGCCGACGCCGACACCGCGCCGATCCCGATCGTATTCATGACCGGCCTGACAGAGACCGAGCATGTCGTCGCCGCGTTCGGCGCCGGCGGCACCGACTACGTGACCAAGCCGATCCGGCCACGCGAGGTGCTCGCGCGCATCGCCGCGCACCTAGTGCAGGCGCGCGCNCAGCGCCAGGCGCGCAATGCGCTCGACGCCTTCGGCCACGCGACACTGGTCGTGCGCGAGCGCGACGGCCGCCGCGTCTGGCAGACGGCNCTCGCGCGGCGGCTGCTGGCCGAACATTTCGGCGGCGGCAGCGACGACAGCGGCACGCCGCCGGAGGTGATCGCCTGGGTCGCACGCGAGGCCCTGCGCCGGCGCGCCGGCGCCGACCCGGTGACGCTGACGGTGGCGCGCGGCGCGCGCCGCATCAGCTTCGCGCTGCACGCGATGCCGGCCGAGAGCTTCGACGACGCCGCGGGCGGCGAATGGCTGGTCGTGATGCGCGAGAGCGACGACGCCGCGATCGTCGAGGCGATCACGCTCGCGCTCGAGCTCACCGCGCGCGAGGCCGAGGTGCTCTACTGGGTCGTCAAGGGCAAGACCAACCGCGATATCGGCGAGATCCTGGGCACGAGCCCGCGCACCGTGACCAAGCACCTCGAACATGTCTTCGAGAAGCTCGGCGTCGAGACCCGCACCGCAGCCGCTGCGCTCGCGATGGGGCGGGTGAAGGAACTGGCGCGCGCCTGAACCGGCCGCGCCGTGCGCGCAACATCGCCGCCGGGGCCCGAGCCGCGGCGGCGATGTTCGTCAGGTCGTGAGACTCACTTGCCGCCCGGCACCTTGCCTTCGACGCCCTTGACGTAGAAGTTGATGCCACCGAGGAACTTGTCGTCGGCGACCTCGTCCTTCTTCAGCTCTTCCTTGCCGGCATTCGAGACGATGGGGCCCTTCCAGATCGAGAAGCTGCCGTCCTTCAGGCCGGCCTTGATCTGGTCGATCTTGGCCTTGGTCTCGGCCGGGACCTTGTCGCTGATCGAGACGAGGTCGATCGCGCCTTCCTTGACGCCCCACCACGAGGCCTTGTTGCCGACCCACTTGCCGTCGAGCACGTCCTGCGTCGTCTGGATGTAGTACGGCGCCCAGTTGATGACCGACGAGGCCAGGTGCGCCTCCGGCGCGTAGGCCGACATGTCGCTGTCCCAGCCGAACGCGTACTTCTTGTTCTTCGCCGCGGTCTGCAGCACCGCCGAGCTGTCGGTGTTCTGGAACAGAACGTCGGCGCCGCCGTTGATCAGGCTTTGCGCNGCCTCGGTCTCCTTGGGCGGATTGAACCAGTCGTTGACCCAGACGACGCGGACCTTGACGTGCGGGTTCACGCTCTGNGCGCCGAGNGTGAACGAGTCGATGTTGCGGATCACCTCGGGGATCGGGATCGAGCCGACGATGCCCAGCGTCTTCGTCTTCGTCATCGCGCCGGCGACGACGCCGGCCATGTAGGCGCCCTCGTAGGTGCGGCTGTCGTAGGTGTTCATGTTGGCCGCGCGCTTGTAGCCGGTCGCGTGCTCGAACTTGACATTGGGATTGTCGGCCGCGACCTTGAGCATCGGCTCCATGTAGCCGAAGGTGGTGCCGAAGATCAGCTTGTTGCCCTGGCTGACCATGTCGCGGAACACGCGCTCGGCGTCGGCACCCTCGGGCACCTTCTCGACGAAGCTGGTCTGGATCTTGTCGCCGAAATGCGCCTGCAAGGCCTTGCGGGCGTTGTCGTGGGCGAAGGTCCAGCCGCCGTCGCCGACCGGGCCGACGTAGGCAAATGCGATCTTCAGCGGTTCGGGCTTGGGCGCCGGCGCGGACGCCGCCGAGGCCTGGGCCTGCGGCGCGGGGGCCGCCTCTTCATTCTTGCCGCAGCCGACCAGGGCCGCGGTCGCGGCCAGCGTCGACCAGCCGGCCAGCCTGAGCAGCGCGCGCTTGGATGAAAGGGTCATGGCGTTCTCTCTCCTGGGGTTGGGGTGAAGGGGCGATTATGGGAATTCAAGAGCCGGGGAAGAAGGGCTTGCCCAGCGAGGCCGGCATGTTGGCTCGGATCCAGATCGCGTTGCGCGAGATGGCGACCAGCACAACGATCGTCGCCAGGTAGGGCAGCATGCTGAGGAACTGGCTCGGGATCTCGACGCCGCGGCCCTGCAGATAGAACTGCAGCATCGTGACGCCGCCGAACAGGTAGGCGCCGAGCAGCACGCGCGCCGGCCGCCAGGTTGCGAAGGTGGTCAGCGCGAGGGCGATCCAGCCCTTGCCGGCGACCATGCCCTCGACCCACAGCGGCGTGTAGATCACCGACAGGTAGGCACCGGCCACGCCGCACAGCGCGCCGCCGGCGACGACCGCGGCCATCCGGATGCGCCGCACCGGGTAGCCCAGTGCGTGCGCCGATTCGGGCGACTCGCCCACTGCGCGCAGCACGAGCCCGGCGCGCGAGCGGTACAGGAACCAGGCCAGCGCGGCGGTCAGCGCGATCGTGATGTAGACCATCGGATGCTCGCGGAACAGCGCCGGCCCGACGAAGGGGATGTCCGCGAGCCCGGGGACGTGGAACTGTCCGCGCTCGCTCAGCTTTTGCTGGGTGTAGTTGATGCCCGCAAAGGCCGAGAAGCCGGCACCGAACAGGCTCAGCGCGAGGCCGGAGGCGTACTGGTTGGTGTTGAGCCAGATCACCAGCACGCCGAAGGCGGCAGCGAGCAGGGCTCCGGCCAGCGCGCCGGCACCGAAGCCGAGCCAGTCGCTGCCCGTGTGCACAGCGGTCGCGAAGCCGGCGATCGCGGCGACCAGCATCATGCCTTCGGCGCCGAGGTTGACGATTCCGGCGCGCTCGTTGATCAGCAGGCCCAGGCCTGCGATCGCGAGCACGGTGCCGGCATTCAGGGTCGCGGCGATGAGCAGGGCGAAGGAGTGCATCAGGCTTCCTTGGGCTGCGAGGGCGGCGCGCGCCGCGCGCGCAGCCGGTAGTGGATCAGCGTGTCGCAGGCCAGCAGCGTGAACAGCAGCAGGCCCTGGAACACGCCGGTGAGCGACTTCGGCAGCCCCAGCCGCGACTGCGCCAGCTCGCCGCCGATGTAGAACATGCTCATCAAGATGGCCGAGAAGACGATGCCCACCGGGTGCAGCCGGCCGACGTAGGCGACGATGATCGCCGCGAAGCCGTAGCCTTCGGGCACGTACGGCGTGAGCTGGCCCAGCGGCCCGGCGACCTCGAGCGCGCCGGCCAGCCCCGACATCCCGCCCGACAGCAGCAGCGCCATCCACAGTGCGCTGCGCGCCGAGAACCCGGCGTAGCGTGCCGCCTGCGGCGCGAGGCCGCCGACCTGCAACTGGAAGCCGCGGTAGGTGCGGAACAGGAAGATCCAGAACGCCGCCACCGCGGCGAGCGCGATGAACAGCCCGATGTTGACGCGCATTCCACCGCCCAGGCGCGGGATCTGCGTGATCGGCAGGAATGCGATCGACTGCGGGAAGTTGTAGCCCTGCGGATCCTTCCATGGCCCGTAGACGAGCCAGCCCAGCAGCAGCTCGGCAACGTAGACGAGCATCAGGCTGACCAGGATCTCGCTTGCGTTGAAGCGGTCACGCAGCAGCGCGACGATGGCCGACCACAGCATCCCTCCGAGCACGCCGGCGACGAGGATCGCGAGCACGATGCCGCGCCCCATCCACGCGGTCTGCGGCCCGGCCTGCATCGCCATCCAGCCGGCGGTGAGCGCGCCGGCGACGAACTGTCCCTCGGCGCCGATGTTCCAGACGTTCGATCGGTAGCACACCGCCAGCCCAAGTGCGATCAGGATCAGCGGCGTGGCCTTGACGCTCAGCTCGGACAGCGCGTACAGGCCGCGCAGCGGCTCAACGAAGAACATCTGCAGCCCGCGCAGCGGGTCCTTGCCGAGTATCGCGAACAGCAGCGTGCCGATCAGCACCGTGATCGCGAGCGCGATCAGCGGCGACGCGAGTGACATCACCTTCGACGGTTGCGACCGGGCTTCAAGCTTCAGCATGACGGGTCTCCCGGGTCCACAGCCCGCTCATCCATTCGCCGATCCTCTCGACCGTGGCCTCGGCGGCCGGCACCGACGGCGAGACTCGGCCCTTCGCGATCACGAGCAGCCGGTCGCTGATCTCAAACAGCTCGTCGAGCTCCTCGCTGACGACGAGCACGGCGCAGCCTTCGTCGCGCAGAGCGAGAAGCTCGCCGCGGATCTGCGCCGCGGCTCCGACATCGACACCCCAGGTCGGCTGGCTGACGATGAGCAGCCTCGGCTTCGCGTCGATCTCGCGCCCGACGATGAACTTCTGCAGATTGCCGCCAGACAGGCTCTTTGCCGCGGCGCCGGGGCCGCCGGCCCTGACCTGGAACCGATCGATCAGCCGCTCGGCGAGCCGGCGCACGCGCTCGGTCGAGATCCAGCCGCCGGCCGAGACCGTCTCGGTGCGCGTGAGCAGCGTGTTCTGCGCCAGACTGAAGTTCGGCACCGCGCCGCGGCCCAGGCGTTCCTCGGGCACGAAGTGCAGGCCCTCGTGGCGGCGCCGGCGCGGCGAGTGGCTGGCGATGTCCTTGCCGAAGAGCGTGATGCTCCCGGCCGGCGCGCGCGGGTCCTCGCCCGAGAGCGCGGCCATCAACTCCTGCTGGCCGTTGCCCGAGACACCGGCGATGCCGACGACCTCGCCCGCACGCACGGTCAAGCCGATCTCGTGCAGGTCGACGCCGAACTGGTCCTGCCGCGCCAGGCTCAGTGAGTGCAGCTCGAGCACCGGCGCGCCGGCCTTGACCTCACGGTGCTGCAGCTGCGGCGGCTCGGCGCCGATCATCAGCCGCGACAGGCTGGCGTTGCTCTCCTGCGTCGGGTCGACCTCGCCGGTGACGCGCCCGCCGCGCAGCACCGTGCAGTGGTGGCACAGCGCGCGGATCTCGTCGAGCTTGTGGCTGATGTAGAGGATGCTGGTGCCGCGCTCGGCCAGCGCGCGCAGCGTGACGAAGAGCTTGTCCACCGCCTGCGGCGTGAGCACCGAGGTCGGCTCGTCCAGGATCAACAGCTGCGGGTCGCTGAGCAGCGCGCGCACGATCTCGACGCGCTGG
>JGI20214J51650_10001762_pt1 | contig 13790 bp, 20 predicted proteins | sample WetSurMetagenome_FD_51650 | JGI IMG/M metagenome (IMG submission 51650) | reverse complement strand
TCCAACTACAACTTTCAGACCAGCGCGAACGGGTCGAGTTGGTCTGCGACCATCAACGGGCACAAGGGTGACAACCCTGTCTCCACCAACACCGACACGCTCTATGCTCGCTGGTCGTCTGACCACAGCAGCAAGACGGGTCCGGTCGTGAACACGGTCGGTCGCTGCACGCAGCCCAGCCCGAGTCCGTCTCCGAGCCCTTCGCCGTCGCCGAGCCCCAGCCCCAGTCCGAGCCCGAGCCCCAGCCCCAGTCCGAGCCCTTCGCCATCCCCGTCTCCGTCGCCCAGCCCGAGCCCGAGCCCGAGCCCGGAGCCGTCGGTGAGTCCCAGCCCGTCTCCGAGCCCTGAGCCGAGCGTGTCTCCCTCGCCGGAGCCGAGTGTCAGCCCATCTCCTAGCCCGAGCCCGGAGCCGAGTGTCAGCCCGTCGCCTTCGCCCAGCCCGAGTCCGTCGCCGTATCCGAGTCCGCTCCCGAGCCGTCAGCCGGACCCGAGCCAGAACCCGATCCCGAGTCCGTCCCCATCCCCGTCATACAGTCCGGAGATCAGTCCGTCGGTGAGTCCGAGCGAGACCCCCGAGGGTGGAGTGGCTGGGTCGACATCGAGTCCGTCACCGACAGGAGATGTGGGTGGGTCGACATCTGGACCCACTCCTCCGTCGACCTCCTCGACTCCCCCCGGAAATAGCGGGGCCCCGATCTGGCCGGTCCTCATCGTGGCTGGAATGGCCGGTCTTGCCTTCTCCCTTCGTCCGCGTCGTAGGTAGGAGTGGAGCAGGGGCATCCACGATGAAGCTGAAGCTGCACGTGTTCAACGACGGACGCTGCCTGCTGGAAGGGGGCGATCTCTCGATCGATCAGATGAATGTCCTTCGCAAAGTGTGGAACGAATGGATCTTGAGCCCGGAGGCCCATCCGCTCCTCATCGTCAATGGAGTCATCGAGACTCACGACATGGTGTTCGAGGCAGGCGAGCTGAAGCTCGTGAAGGAGATGGGATGAGCAAGGCGGAGACATTCTTCCGGCTCAAGCCGGACAACTCGTGGCACATCGTGCGGACGCTGAGAGAGGGAGTCACGGGCTTGAGCATCGTCTCGACAACCTGTGGCCGAACATACAGCGTGAACTTCAACTCGTCTCTCGCTCGGGTCAGGGCTTCCCTNCCGGCGAACGAGAAGTCGTGTGAGACGTGTCTTCGCATTCAGGAGTTCCACGAGGTCCACGGTTGAGGAAGGTCTACGTCGTCACCGAGGGCGACTACTCCGACTACAACATCAAGGCGGTGTTCTCGACCCGGGCGCTCGCGAACGCGTACATCGTCCGGGTCGAGATCAACAGGGAGATCGCGTACATCGAGGAGTACGGAGGGCCGGAAGAGATCTCCCGGAGGATCCGCATCCTCGCCGGGACCGAGCCATGGGATGAGTGGGCCCTCGCAGACCCTCAGCTTCAGCAGGTCAGGAAGAACATCGACTACAAGCTGTCTCGGCCGGATCTTCTCCACGTCATCGACGGTCTGGTCCGGCCGATCACTTCCAACGACGACATCGAGACACAGGAGCGGGGCCGCGAGATCCGGGCATTGGCCGATCGCCTCGTCAGCATCGAGAAACGGAAGGTCCGCGTCGAGGCGTTGAGGGAGCTGCTCGAACGCGGGGAAGCGATGACCGACGATGACGCCTACTACGACATCCCCCGGATCGAGGAGTACGAGGTCTGGAACACCGTGCCGGTCATCGACAGGTGGGGCGACGTGATGAAGGAGAAGGCATGAAGCTCATCTGGTTCCTCGCTGCCGCATCGGCCTCCGCGTTCGTCGCGGCAGCCACCGTCGTCTACATGTCTCACCGTCACCACGACTGGGTCTACGGCTCGTGGAACGAGCCAGACGATGGGATCCAACCGATCGATGTAAGCCCATGGGAAAGGGAATGCGAATGAGCCTTCTCCGTGAGGCCCTGTCAGAGTGGGCGATCGAGCACGAGGTGACACTCGCGTTCCTCGATCCCTCCGAGCTGTACGACGTCGCGATCGTCGGTGTTGGTCGCCGGTTCAACGACTGGTTCGTGGTCTACGACCAGACGCGCCTGCTCAACGAACTGGCCGCCGACATCGAGGATGGCGCGGACGAGGACGAGAAAGGCGAGGACTTCCATCCCATGGAGCAGGCGATCGAGCACTTCGACTTCAACATCATCGGCGGGTGGATCGGGGACTCGACCCCGGTCTTCCTCATCAAGCCCGATGATCTGGAGGAGATCTGATGGGCTGCGTTCTTGCCTTCCTTGGGATGCTCTTCGTCGCGGCCGTCCTCTTCTTCCTCGCATCGGTGATCGCATGAAGCCGCATCCGGTAGCAGTCTGGGAGTTCGTTGACGACTACCTCCCTACCCGAGAGGAGTTCATCCACTACGTGAAGCCGCTCATCGACGTGGCGGAGAACACCGGGCAGGACACGATCTCCCGGGTGCTCCCGTCGGGGGTCATCATCACCGCGCTGCGGCGGATCCTCTCGACGCCGCTCTACTTCCCCGAGGGCGACGTGACGTCCGAGGAGGGCCACGAGTCCCTCTCGTTCTCGGCGATCCCCGGGGTGTCGGACAAGTTCGTCAACTGAGACACACGTGGTTCCACAGTTGACAACTGTGGTACCTTAGTGGAGCGCACCTCGTCCGTACCCCACGAGGGGGCGCTTGAACGGAGAACGGAGCCGGACGCCCCCCCGGCTCCGTTCTCTTATGTGCTCACGCTGGTCTTGATCCGTGCCGCATAATGCGCGCATGAGCATCTCGTCCCTTCCGGTCCCGATCTCGGCTACCGAGCTTGACGGTGAGCCGGTCCTTCTGCTGTTCATCGAGCGGACGAACGGCCTTGAGCTGCTCTTCTGGGGGTGTCGTTCCGATGGATCGATCTGGTCGTTCCGCGATGACCAACTCCGACTGACGATCCGTCACAGCATCGAGACAGGGTGGTACGACACCGAGAAGGAGATCTACCTTGGCGAACTCGGCGATCCCGAAGATGACGCAGCGAGAGTTCCGCTCGACGTTCCAGAAGCTGACGGAGAAGGTGGAGGTCTACCGGGCTCGTTCGGGGATCGAGCTTCTGGGTACATGGACCCCGGCGAGGGGGAGGGCGCCGAAGACTACCTCTGGGTCGGAGGTCCCTTCACAGACCACTGAGTAGCGCGGTATGGTAGCCGTGCGACGAAGATGCGCCGTACAGGCGCGCTCCCCGAACGGTCGGGACTCACACGAGGTCGCCGCGTCCGATGAACATCTTGGTCGGATACGAGAAGGTCTTCTCGGCATCGCACGAGGTCCCCGACGAGCCCCGGTGCTCCCATCCGCATGGGCATACGTTCCGGGTGTGCGTCGAGGTCTTCGCCAAGGGCCCGCTCGATGACGCGACACCGGGCCTTCTCCGCGAGTCGCTCTCCGATGTCGTCCGCGAGATGGACGGTCGGAGCATCGGGGAGATGGCTCCCGGGGCATCCCAGAGTCTCCACGGGATCGCCGCGTACATCGGCGAGCGCCTGAAGCTGTTGCTCAAGGTCAAGCGCGTGGTCATCTTCGACGGGACCGGCCACATGGCGATGGTCGAGTGGGACGACCGATGAGCGGCGAGTACCGGCTCATGCCGGTCGGGGACCTCTACCCCAACCCGTGGAACCCGAACGTCATGGATGCGGACATGGAGCGCGTCCTGCGGGCGAACATCGAGCGGTTCGGGTTCGTCGATCCGGTCATCGCACGCATGCAAGACGACATGCAGGCCGAGATCATCGACGGCGAGCATCGCTGGGCAGTGGCGATCTCACTCGGATTCACCGAGGTCCCGGTCTTCGTGGTCGAGGCCGACGACGACACCGCGAAGCAGCTCACCCTCGCTCTCAACGAGGTCCGTGGCGTTCACGATCCGGCGAAGGTGAGCGTCATCCTCCGGGATCTGCTCGATCGCCAGCATGCAGACGACCTGCTCGCCGTGCTTCCCTACAGCAAGGATGTCTTCGCTCGTCTGACCGGGATGGCGAACGACTTCGACTGGAGCCAGCTCAACAAGCCGGTCGAGCCGCCAGCCAAGACGGCATGGGTCGAGCGTCTCTACCGGATGCCTCGGGCTGCGGCTGCGACACTCGACGAAGCCATCGCTCGGGTCCGGATGATGTCGGACGGAGATGATGTCCCGGACTGGCATGGGCTGGAGATCATCGCTTCGGAGTATCTTTCTGAGACATGAGCAACGCCAAGGTCGACTACGACCTCCTCGAACGCGAGTACATCGAGAGCGACATCTCGATCCGCGCGCTTGCCGAGCGGCACGGGGTGAGGTCGTTCTCGTCCGTCGCGGATCAGGCCCGGAAGCGCCGCTGGAACGACAAGCGCATGACGTTCCGTACGAAGCGGGACGACAAGTACATCGAGAACGTGGCGGAGATCAGGGCCCGTGAGGCTGCCGAGATCCGGCAGGAGGTCGTGTACACGCTCCGGGGGATCATCTCTCGGTTCGCGATGCGGCTCGCCGACGACGACCCGGACAAGCAGCCGTACCTCAGTGCGAAGGATGCCGTCCTCGCCGCCGAGAAGCTCCTCGTCCTGACAGGCGAGGTGACCGAGCGGAAGGAGGAGCTGCACCTTGGACTCAACTTCTCTGCCGATGGACTCCCCCCAGATGTCCTCCGAGGACTTGCTGATCTCGCTCGCGAGCGCAGATCTGCCGGAGGAGGCGTGGCAACAGCTCTACGACCTCTCGCTAAGGTCTCTGGCTCCTAGCGACGTCTTCGCGTTCGGCGAGTACGTCTTCGGGTACGAGGCATATGCCCATCACCGGGAGCTGGTCGCGTTCGAGGACTCCTGCATCCGAGACAGGAAGTCGGGCGTCATCCTCGAACCCCGAGGGGCCGCGAAGACGACGTGGGGCAACACGATCTGGCTCACGCATCTCATCGCGAACAACCCGGACATCCGGATCGGCCTCTTCAGCAACACGGCGAAGCAGAGCAACGACTTCTCCCGTGGCATGCGGTCCGCGATCGAGAGCACCCGCTTCAAGGAGATCTACGGCGAGTGCGTCAGCAAGTCCAAGTGGACTGACGTCGAGTGGATCCATGCGCAGAGCCGGTGGCACAAGAGCAAGGACGTCACCCTCTACAGCAACGGCGTGGGCGGAGCGACGATCTCGAAGCGGTTCGACCTCATCTTCTGCGACGACATCCTTGACGAGGAGAACACGTCTAGCCCGGAGCAGCGCGAGAAGGTCGCCACGTGGTTCTGGAAGACCCTCATCCCGTGTCTCGTCCCGGGTGGCGTGGTCATCATCGTCGGGACCCGGTGGGCTGACGAGGATCTCTACGACATCCTCATGAAGCCGATCGACGAGGGTGGCAACGGATGGCGGCACATCGTCCGCAAGGCGATCATCGAGGATGAGGATGGCGAGCTGTCGAGCTACTGGCCCGAGCACTGGCCGCTCGACATGCTGCTGGAGAAGCGCCGCGAGCTGGGCACGCCGCTCTTCAACTGCGCCTACCAGAACGACATCCGCGGCCTCATGGAGGGCAACATCTTCCGGGGCGCGAACTTCCAGTACTTCACGACGCTGGATCCCGAGAAGCAGTACACGATCCGCATGGGCATCGACCTCGCCTCCTCGGAGAAGCAGTCGGCCGACTTCACTGCCCGAGTCGTCACTGCCGAGGACACGGATGGCAACTACTACATCCTCTCCGCCTATCGAGACCGGCGCGAGTCCCGGCATGCCGAGTTCGTCTACGACGGGTGGGCAGCCTATCCTTCGATGGGGCTCGTCCGATGTGAGAACCAGCAGTTCCAGAGCACCCTCGTGCAGGAGATCATGCGGGACTACCCGAAGATCCCGATCGAGGGCATCAAGGCGGACACGGACAAGGTGACACGGGCTCGGGCGGTTGCCGCGAAGTACGAGGCTCACCGCGTCTATCACCACCAGAGCCTCAAGGGCTCGGACTTCGAGATGGAGCTGACGGGCTTCCCGAAGGGGCACGACGACTTCGTCGATGCCGAGGGGTACAGCATGGATCTCGGCGGAGCGAACTTCATGTTCGGAAAGCTGAGGAGGTGACATGCGCGAGATCGAGTTCCGCGACGGGGCCAGATCGGTCCCGGACCATGTCGCCGACATGATGGATCAGATCCAGACCTACACCCTGACGTACGATCAGGCCGTGAAGGCGATGAACAACAAGCTGCTCTCCGACCGGCTGGCCGATGTCCAAGACCGGATCGTCAAGGAGCACTTCAGAGAGCTGAGGAAGTAGATGGGCATCTTCGACTTTCTGAGGGCCGCCCCGAAGACGTCACCGGCCAAGGTTCCGACCGCAGGGGTGGCTCTCTCGTTCCAAGAACGGAATCGTGTCGGCAAGGCCAACGTGGAGCTGTTCCGCAACTGGGCGGAGCACTCCGCATGGATCCGGACCGCCATCAACATCCGCCGCCTCCAGATCTCCAGCGCTTCGTGGGACATCATCGCCTTCGACCCCGAGGAGGACTACTCACGTCCCCTCGCCGGGGCGATCCGGGACCTGTTCCGGACGCCCAACCCACGGAACGACAGCTTCCGCAGCTTCGCCGAGCCGGTGGTCGAGGACATCCTCACGCTCGATGCCGGTGTCATCGAGAAGGTCCGCGGGCTCAACGGTCGCGTTGTCCAGCTCTGGCCCGTGGACGGCGGCAAGATCAAGGTCAACCGGCTCTGGGATGGGTCGAACCCCGATGACCCGAGGTACTTCTGGTACCCGGACAACTTCGAGCGGGCCCGGTTCAAGAACGATGAGCTGGTCTACATCATGGCGAACCCGGCCACGTACCGGGTCGTCGGGCTCGCTCCGATCGAGACGCTGAAGCTGACGATCGATGCGGAGCTGAACGCCTCCGACTACAACAGCCGTCAGGTGACGAACGCCGCCCCTGATGGCCTGCTCGACCTTGGCGAAGGAGTCCGCGTCGATCAGGTCGACAAGTTCAAGGCGTACTGGGAGTCCGAGGTCGCAGGCAAGGGGGCCATGGCGTTCCTCGGCGGTTCGAGGGGGGCGAAGTTCGTCCCGTTCCGGCCCAACAACCGGGACATGCAGTTCCTCGAATGGCAGGTCTATCTCGTCCGGAAGATCGCGGGGGTGTACGGACTCTCCCCGCAGGATCTGGGCATGACATTCGACGTCAACCGATCGACGAGCGAGACACAGGCCGACGCGACCGAGGACCGGGGGCTACGCCCGTTGCTCACCCTCGTGGAGGACTACCTCACTCGTGAGATCGTGTGGGACGATGAGTTCGGCGGTCCAGCCAACAACCTCCGCTTCAAGTTCATCCGACTGAACATGAAGGAGTCCCTGACGAAAGGCCAGTTCAACAAGCTGGCGCTCTCGGGAGTCCCGTGGAAGTCGATCAACGAGGCGCGGCTGGAGGACGGGATGGAGCCGCTCGGACCAGAGTTCGACAAGCTCATCATGTCGACGGCTACGGGAGCTGTGACGCTGGAGCAGGTCCCCACCGCCGCTGATGCGGTGTCGAAAGACAAGGCCACCCCTCCCGACAGTCAGGGTGGCAAGCCCTCCAAGGCTGACGCTGGCTCTGGCTCGAAGGGATAGAAGGAGGACATCGTGGCAGCAGGTCTCACCCTGCGGGTCTACACCGGCTCGTCTGCCGGTACCCAGTCGGCTGCCGTCACCGGCATCGACTTCATCAGCGCGGACAACGCGACCAACTCGCTCGCGAACCGTCAGGCGAACCCGATCTCGGTCGGGACGGCCAGCTACGAGAAGTGGCTGAAGCTGTACGTCGACACGGCCCCCGCGAACGGGGTGACGAACTTCAAGGTCTGGGGCGACGGCGCGGTCCAGACGAGCACGACGCTCTACGCGACTGGCTCGTACGTGACGGGCACGACCCCGACCTCGGGAACGTCCACGGTCGCGAACGCCGCGTTCACGACCTACACCTCCGGCAACAAGATGACGTGGGACACGGCCTCGTACTCGGCAACGGGTTCGACGACGAAGTACCTCGTCATGCAGCTCGCCATCGCGGCGGACTGCGGTCCGGGCAACTGGACCACGGAGACGATCTCGTACTCGTACGACGAGACGTAAGCAGCAGCGCGGGGCGGCGGGGAGCGATCTCCGCCGCGTCGCACCCGGAGGCAGGGCCGTGGACATCGCGATCATCTGTCCGACCAGAGGTCGGGTCGAGAACCCTCGGTTGACCGCCGAGTCGTTCGCGAAGACGACCTCCGGTCGGGCGCATCTCTTCTTCGTCACCGACTCGGACGATCCGGTCGGGAAGCAGCTCGACTTCAACGGTCCGAGCATCTGGCGCTGGGAGCTGGATCCGCCTCCGGGGAACATGGGCAACGCCGTGAACAGGTTCATCGAGAAGTCGGCGGTGCTTGACTCCTATCGCGTGGTCGGGTTCATCGGGGACGACCATCGCTTCCGCTCCCCGGGGTGGGAGGACATCCTCATGCAGGTCCACGACGAGGAGGGGGGCGGCCTCTTCTACGGCAACGACCTCGCTCGTCAGGACATCCCGACACAGGTCTTCATCAGCAGCTCGATCGTCAGGGCCCTCGGCTGGATGACGCTCCCGGGCGGGAGGCACCTCTACTTCGACAACACGTGGATGACGCTCGGGGAAGAGGCAGGGTGCATGGTGTACCTGCCGGAAGTCGTCATCGAGCACGTCCACCCGTTCTTCGGAAAGGCGGTCTCGGATGAGGGGTACATCCGGGTGAACGCCCCGGAGGTGTACGACCACGATCGGAAGATCTACGAAGCGTGGCTCACCAACGGCAAGGATGCCGATGTCGCACGTGTTCGGGGGGCGCTCGCATGAAGGTTCTGGCGATAGGGTCGGAGGGCAACATCGGGGGCCCGCTCGTGGAGTACCTCCGGAATGTCGGCCACGACGTCCTAGAGTCAGACATCAAGCCGGGCTACCGACCCGGGTACCTGATGGCCGACATCAACCATCCAGCCGATCTCATGGATGCGTTCGACTGGGGGCCCGACGTCGTCTATCTCATGGCGTCCGTCGTGAGCCGGGTGACGTGCGAGCAGGCCGGGTCCCTCGCGGTGACGACGAACATCGGTGGTGTGAACAACGTCGTCCAGATGACGAAGCGGATCGGGGCGCGGCTCGTCTACTTCTCGACGTCCGAGGTCTACGGACCTACCGATGAGGTCATGGACGAAGACCTGACGGTTCCCCATCCGAACAACCGGTACGGACTCACCAAGTACCTCGGGGAACGACTCGTTGAGTACGAGACGGAGCAGTGCGGGCTTCAGGCTGTGACCGTCAGGCCATTCATGATCTACGACGAGAACGAGGATCTCGGAGACCACCGCAGTGCGATGGTCCGTTTCGCGCAGCGCCTGTCAGAGGGTCGCCCGATCGAGGTGCATGAAGGCTCATCCCGGAGCTGGATGCACATCAGCGATGCCGTCAAGGCGCTCTCGAAGGTCATCGGAGTGCGTGGCTATCAGGTCATCAACATCGGTCACCCGCATGCGACGCGAACGACCGTCCTTGCCGAGATGATCCGGGAGAGGCTCGACGCCTCTCCTGACCTGCTGCGGTTCATCCCGCAGCCGGAGCAGATGACCCCCAACAAGAAGCCGAGCTTGCTCAAGCAGGAGCGGCTGCTCGGGGTGACCCCGAAGGTCGACATCGTCGATGGCGTCATGCGCGTGTGCAACCGGTTCACGCGATGAGGATCACGGCCGCGCTCTCGTGGTGGAACGAGAAGCCAGAGGATCTGGATCGGTGCGTACGGTCTGTGGCGAACGCGGCAGACCGCATCGTCGCGGTGGACGGTGCGTACCGGAGGTATCCCGGGGGGACGGTACTGAGCGATCCGGCACAGGCGAGCGCCATCCGAGAGGCCGCACTTGCGGTCGGCATCGACTGTCTCATCGTCGAGCCCACGATGCTCTGGGCCGGTGCGCTTGAGAAGCGTACGTACGCGATGGCGACCGCGGCGATCGAGTCCGACTGGGTCTGCATCGTGGATGCCGACTACGTCATCGTCGCGGACAAGGAGGCGGTGAAGGCGGAGCTGGCACAGGTGAGAGAGGACGTCGTCGCCACGAAGTTCTACACGCCTCCGAATGGTGACCGTCCGGTCGACCAGAGCATCGCGACCAACTGGCACAAGGGTGAGGTCGATCGCCTGACGTGCATTCCGATGATCGTCCGGGCGCTCCCCGGGCTCCGGGTCGAGCTTCACCACTGGACGTACAGCGCCATCCGAAACGGACAGCGCTGCTGGCTCACGTGGACAGGTGGAAGTGGTCCTTCGTACCCACAGTCCAGTCTCCATACCTTGCAGGCCCCGTACCTCATCGAGCACATGTGTCTGCACCGGACGGAGGAGCAGGTGCTCGCCGCCCGGGCGTACTACAACGACCGCGAGATGATCGTCAGGAGCACGGGTCAGGAGGATGATGTCCCCGGGCTGCCCGAGCCCCGATGGGACTACACGACCATCCCGTTCTGAGGTGTGCGATGCCCATTCCTAGCAAGGACATCACCTTCGCTGGTGTCTACTGGCAGGAGGCAGCGCGTCTTCCGGGGCTGCTCCGGTACGTCAGGCCGTGGTTCGAGAACATCGTGGTCGGGGTGCAGGAGAGTGCAGACGGAACGCTTGCCATCGCTCAGGATCTGGCAGACATAGCTGTGGCGGACGCTCACCATGGGTTCGCTGAGCCTACCTTCTCCGAGGTTCTACGGGCGATCCGGACACCGTGGACGATGATCGTCTCGGGAGACGAGACCCCATCGGAGCCACTCCTCGACTCCTTGGGGGATATGGTCGCTGCATCCGAGCAGTCCACGAACCCCCAGATCGACGGGTTCAGGATCAAGTTCCGCTCCTCCATCGACGGCATCGACTTCACGGGTGAGCAGGACGGGCACGTCAGGGTCTTCAAGACGCGGTGCCAGTGGCCCAAGACGATGCACTCGGAGCCGAGGACGGAGAGGGTGGCGATCTGGACCATCGGCCACATCGACCATGACCGCTCCCTCGACGAGATGATGCGCGACTACCTGAGCTACTACGAGCACGGTTCCGGAAACCCGGGATGGGAGAAGCACAATCGTCTGATGATGCGCGGCGCGTGCAACAGCATCGCCCACTACAAGGGGTGGGTGTACGTCCAGTCGTTCCCATGGTGGCCGCAGGTGAAGGCGTTCGCGTACGACGCCGAGAATGAGCCGATCCCGGAATCGCCCTACCGTGAGTAGCCTCCGATCCGGTATCGTTCCAGAGGCGGTGGACGTCTCATCGATCCGGCCGAGAAGGAGAACACGATGTCGAACACGATCACGGTCGTGCCCACGATCCCCGAGGCGAAGAAGGACTTCTGCCGGGTGAGCGTCGGGGCGGCCGACTCGAACGATCTCAATGCCTACGACGCGGCCGCGTACCCGTCGTCCCCCGAGCTGAGGTACTACCTCACGTTCGAGCTGGACGGAGCGGTCCTCGGGAAGAGCCCGGTCTTCACTCCCAGCGCCGACGGAGACTGGGTCTTCGACAACTACATGTTCCCGGAGGCCGGGAGCTGGACCGTCCGTCTCAGCAACGCCGACACGGATGCTTCCGTCAGCACGCAGGCTGTCACCGTCGCGTAGCCATAGGCGCGCCAGACGCGTATCATCTGGCACACATACATCCTCAGCGAGGCAGGGCGCATGAGAGAACGGCTGCGAGCGGTATCCGCCGTCGACTATCAGGTCGAACGGCACAACTCAGACTGGTCGGATCACATCGCCCGGACGCACGTGACGGCCGGGATGGTGGCGTGGCTTGAACCGAAGATCGTCGCCGACCCCGCGTGTGGGGACGCCTCCATCGCATCCTCCGCCTACGTCATCCGCCCGTACGAACGGGCGTGGCTCAACGACATCTCCGTGAAGAACGCCGCGCTGGCCGTGAAGTCGGTCCAGCGCGGCGTTCTTCCGTTCGACACGGTCGTCACGCACGACGACATCATGTCGGCGCTCGGGTTGCTGGAGGCGCATCAGGCGGACGTCGTCATCCTCACGGAGATCCTCGAACACGTGGACGACCCGGACACCATCCTTGCCTTCGCCAGACTCAAGGGCAAGATGCTCGTCGCCTCCTCGCCCGTCACGGAGATCGGCCAGCGGGACGACAACGAGGAGCACCTCTGGCAGTTCGACAACAACGGGTATCAGGAGATGCTCATCAAGGCAGGATGGGATCCCACCTCGCTGACGAACATGACGTTCAGCGACTACCTCTATCGCTTCCAGATCTGGACCGCCCGATGAAGCGCATGAACGGGCGCACGTACGCCGAGCAGATCCAGTACCACCTCGATGACGGACGCGCACCGAACTTCGAGATCGGCCAGCGCGACCGCGTGCTGAAGGCGCGCGAGCTGGTCCGGAATGCCATCGGTGGGTGGACGGACCAGAAGATCATCGAGCTTGGCTGCGGAGCAGCGGACATCAGCGGGCCCTTCTCGGAGGAGGGGCATACCGTCACCGGCTTCGACGTGGTGCCGGAGGCTTACCGCGTCTGTGCCGAGCGGTGGCCGAAGATGTGGTTCCACCTTGGTCCGATCGAAGACGTGGTCCCGGTCTCGTGCGACGTTCTCATCCTCTGCGAGACGCTGGAGCACCTCTACGATCCAATCGGGCTTGTGGCAGGGTGGGGTCCGCTCGCGGAGTGGATGCTCGTGAGCCATCCACTCGATGAGTGGCCCCCGATAGAACCCGGGCACATCTGGTCGTACGAGAGAGCGGACTTCGAGAACTGGTTCCGCATCGCCGGGATGAAGATGGTGGAGGCGTACACGTTCGAGATGGGCCCGTTCAAGAACATGGCGATCGGGCTCGGGAGGCGCTTGTGAACACGGTGCTCATCACCGGGGGGTGTGGCTTCCTTGGCCGTTACTTCGCGGAGCACCACGTCCACCATGGAGATCAGGTCGTCGTCGTGGACGACCTCAGCGCAGTGGGGTCCAGCTCGGATTGGATCAAGTGGCCCGCTCGGTTCGTGGAGGCGGACGCCGGTAGCTTCTTCGCGGTGGACGCGGGCGGGTTTGATCTTGCCTACCACTTCGCCGCTCCGGTCGGCGGAAGGCTGAAGATCGAGGGGGATCCGCTCTTCAACGCGGACTCGCTCCGCCTCGACTCGCAGTTCTTCCGCTGGGCGGCGCATGGTGGCGCGGAGACCTGTGTCTATCCTTCGTCTTCCGCTGCCTACGGCACGACCTTCCAGCGAGCCGACTCGCATGCTTTCCTTCGGGAGCCGATGTTCGAGCCGTTCAGCGAGGCAGCATTCTCCCCCGATGAGGTCTACGGACTGACGAAGTTCGTCGGAGAACACCTCGCGAAGAAGGCCGCCAACTACGGCGTGAACACGCTTTGCATCCGGCCCTTCTCGGGGTACGGAGAGCGGCAGAGCTTCGACTACCCATTCCCCTCGATCGTCCGTCGTGCCGTGCAGCGCGAGGATCCGCTCCTCGTCTGGGGCTCCTCGTATCAGGTTCGTGACTTCGTCCACGTGGACGACGTGGTCGAGGCGACGGTTCAGCGACTTCGACACCCGGTCAACGGGTACGTCGCGATGAACATCGGGAGAGGGATCCCGGTCACGTTCCGGGATCTGGCCGAGCTGGCAGCCGACGTGGTGGGCTACAAGCCGACGATCCAGATCGACGACACGAAGCCCGAAGGGGTGAGCTGGCGCGTCTGCGATCCGACCTACATGAGAAGGTTCTGGGCCCC
>JGI20214J51650_10001760_pt1 | contig 13806 bp, 9 predicted proteins | sample WetSurMetagenome_FD_51650 | JGI IMG/M metagenome (IMG submission 51650) | reverse complement strand
CTCTTTTTTTAACCATCAATCCTCTTTTTATATCATCAGAATTTAATTTTTCATTCCAGGTAACAGAGCTATTTACGTTTAAAACGTCTATTTCACCTTTTTTAAATTTTTCCAATTCAAGTTTTCTATCCTGAATTATATCAAACCTGATTAAATCAAAATTATTTTTTCCTTTATTAAACTTTAAATCTTCTGCCCAGTAATCACTTCGTCTTCTAAACATAATTGATTGACCTTTTGTAATATCCTTTTCAGTTATGCAATAAGGTCCGCTTCCCGGTACAAATTTAAACTGGTATTTTTCCAAAAAATCCTTTCCTGATGTATCTTTAATGTAATGCGCAGGTAAGATTTTAAATTCAATAGAGAAATACCAAAATTGTTGAAAATTAATTTCCTTGGCTTTGACACTAATAATATATTTGCTTTCAGCGACAGGTTGTTCATATTTCGAAAATATTTCGTTCAGAGATGGGTCTATAATTTGAGGGTCGGTATACAATTTCCACGAAGCAATTACATCTTCGGAAGTAACTGGCATTCCATCTGCCCACCGGGCGTCCGGATTTAGCCTGAATTTAAATTCTTTTTTATCATCGGATATCTTCCAGTGTGTAGCAAGACACGGAATGTAATCCTGAGTAACAGGGTCAAAATCGAGCATTGCTTCGTAAATCGTCCTGCTCAAAATTTCCTGAAAATATGAATTTGAATTCTGACCGATTGTTCTAAGAGTGGCAGGAAACTCGTTTAACGACATTATTAGACTTCCACCTTTTACGGCTTTAGTATCACCAATGGTATTATAATTTTCATTAGATTCCCATCCATCGCCTTTAAATCCTGCACCTCCCAATTCAGCAGGTACATTAGGGTCTGTACCAGCAGGTGTATCATATTGCTTAATCGATACAGGTTTGGTATCAAATTTTTTATATGGTTTTTTATGGCTACAATTTATTGCTATAACCGCAAAAATTAATATAAAGATAAAACCTGTAAGGTGTCTTTTAAAAAACATATTAACTCCATTTTAATCCGAAATTGTTAATCAAAAAAATAATGTAGATTTTATGATTTTAATGTTTAGTGCTTTTATAAACAATTTATTCTTTCCAACAACCAGCATTTATTTAAAACAGGTTCGGTAGTACTTGTTAAATGTATCAGGTATTCTTTGTCGTATTTGACTTTTTTCTTCAATTTAATGAATACTGCTTTTTCAAAAAGATTTAAAAAATTCGTTGTCTTTTGTCCTAATCTTGTTTTAAGGTCATCACTATTTTTAAGAAACTTTCTGAAGTTATCTATCTGGTATATCAGGTTATCGATATAACCAAGGTCATAATATAATTTTAATGTTAAATTTCTTGTATCGAATTTTAGCATATGATTATCCAATGAGACTTTATTAATATATTCAAGTGATTTATTGTAATCTTTTATTGTGTAATACAATTGTGCATAACCTAAATTATATAAATCGAATTCATAATCCGATCTTACTTTATCGTGATAGTTATTTATGAAGTCTTTTGCCCACTCAATTTGATTCATTTCCAAAGCTACAAGAAATATGTTTCTGAACATAACATAATCCATATTATTTTTTCTTGAATCGATTTTTTCGTTTTTAAGAAAACCATTATACAACTCAAATAACTCATTGTCAAAATAGTTTGCTCTTAATCCTTTATTTCCTTTGTTAGAATTGAACATACAAATATTCGCCAGCTTTTTATAATGAGTAGATATCTCGTCTTTATCAAGTTTATTCAGATTAGAAATAAGAATTTTCTTGTATTCAATATATTTATCTAAGTTTTCAATGTCGTTTGTTGATTCTTGCATTGCGGAATACAAAGAAATAAAAAATCCTAAATTACTTTCTTTTTTTACGACTGACAATATTTCTTTTATGTTAAAGAGTTCGAAAAGTTTTAGAGATGATTTATTTTTATAATCAATTCCGTGGATATCCATAATGACCGAAATGGTCAAATAGGATGATATTATTTCGGCAATAAAAAAGGTGACGAACGAATATAATCCCTGGAGAAAATCATCAACCGATTCTGCAACTTGTTTTTTATTAAATTTTTTATTGGAAATATCAAAATCTAATTTCAATTTTCCTATTTCATAAATCCTTAGTAGGTGATTTATTCCAAGTGTGTCTTTTTTAATGAATTCCTGATAAAAATCTTTAATCGTTTTGTAGAAAATTGATTTAAAATCTCTTTCCGAATATTCATTAAGAAGACATTCATTACTTCGGAATTTATCCTTCGAAATATTTTCAATTGTAAGATATTTCTTCAATAGTATAGACAAATCGAAAAATAAATTAGTTATAGTTGAATCTTTATAGATGCTGTCCCCATATAATTTTTCCCATAAGTTTTTTTTCGATAATTTATCATCATTAAAATCAGGAATAAAATTTAATAGTTCATTGAATAACTCAATGACTTTATGGCTTTCGTTATGATACGGGGAATTTAAAAATTTTGTAAATTTTTTAATATCGTCCTTTGTGAAGGATTTCAGGATTTTAATTGAGATGTGATTCAGCATAGTAATAGATTGTTAAGCGATGAAAAGGGATTATTACATACGAAATAAATCCAATAAATTTTAATAATACTGCATATATAGAAAAATACAAAAAAAAATATAAAAAAATCAAGCGATATTTATAAAATAGTTTCTTATTTATTACTAAAGCGATAAAATTAAGCAAATATATGTGATTTTTACTTATAATCTTACATTTGTTACGAAAGTATGAGCGATATATAGTTTTTCTTTTCTTTGACAAAATAATCTATTTCCTATAAATTATCAAGAATTAATTTTTAAAATAAATCTTTATTTAAATTAAAGCATTTATTTTATACCAAACGGAGGAATTTTAAATAGTAAATAAATGGGTAAAATATAACACTCAATTGGTTATAGGCGATTACCCGGCAAAAAATATATGAAACTATATAAATATTATTTTACAATATTCATAATTAAAATTGAAAAACCAAATGGAAAAAAATTACAAACAAATCTATCAGAATTATCAGAAAGGATACGCGGTGAAAATTCATCAGCTTTCATTTATGATAAAAGCTATGTTTATTGCTTTTATATTATTGCTAACAGGTTATCCGTCTTACGCAAATAACATAAGCTTATCAAGTATCAATGTTAGCGGACAAAACACAACTTTGCACTATTCTTTAATTCAGTTTAATGTATCATGGGAAAATTCATGGCGGACAAGCAGTTCCGATCCATTCAACTGGGATGCCGCCTGGGTATTTATAAAATACAGGGTAAATACGGTTAATGGTGGCGATGGTATATGGAGACACGCAACGATTAATACAACCGGCAGTGTTGCTCCTGTTGGTAGTACAATTTCTGTCTCTGCGGATAGTGTAGGAGCATTTATCTATCGTAGTACTAATGGTACGGGTACTTTCACCGTTACAGGTGCACAATTGCAGTGGAACTATGGAGTAAATAAAAAGAATGCAACCGATTATGTTGCTGACAATGATATAGTAGATATACGTGTATTTGCAATAGAAATGGTATACGTACCGCAGGGGAGTTTTTATGCGGGTGATGGTTTTACATCTACTACATTTGGTGTATTTGGTAGATTTATGAAAAATACATCGTCAACAGCATTTGAAATAACGAGTGAAAGTGAACCATCAACTTTAGGAGGTCCGTTATCTTCCACATCGAATCTACATAATAATAATACTCAAAATATGGACCCGGTAGATGATTTTAATAATTCGGCAACACAGACTTTACCCGGTGCATATCCAAAAGGTTACAATGCTTTCTATTGTATGAAATATGAAATAAGTCAACAGCAGTTTGTGAATTTTTTAAATACGTTAACTTATACGCAACAAGTAACACGAACACCAATTTCACCTGATTCTACTGCGGGAAGTTATTTCTTTAATGAATCTCATGATAGTTATCGACATAGAATTAAAATAAGTACTCCCGGTATAGCAAGCACAACCCCTGCCGTTTATGCCACCGATAATCCTTATGTTTCCTGTGAATATATAAGTTGTCGTGATATGATGGCTTATTTTGATTGGAGTGGTTTAAGACCAATGACAGAGCTTGAATACGAAAAATCCTGCAGGGGAACTCTTTCACCTTTAAGCAGGGAATATGCCTGGGGAAATACAAATATTAATGTACCAGCAGGTATAAATAATGCCGGTAATATTAATGAAACTGCAACAAATAGCAATGCAAACTGTGTATGTTCTTCCAGTGGAGTATATCAATACGGACCTATGCGAGTAGGTTGTTTCGCTACAAGTAGTAGTAATCGTATATCCTCGGGAGCGACATATTATGGTATAATGGATATGTCAGGAAACACATACGAGCGAGTTATTACGCTTGGGAGTAACACCGGTAGGTTATTTACAGGAACACACGGAAACGGAATTCTTAATACAAACGGTAATGCAGATGTTTTGTCCTGGCCCCCGAGTTATGTTGGGATAGGTGCTCGTGGTGGGGCATGGAACGATTATCTATGGTCTAACGGTGAACCTACTGGAGTGGAAACATCAGACCGTTATAAAGCAGTGGGCTATACAAACGTTGGTGATAATCGCTATGCTATTTATGGTGGTCGCGGTTTAAGAACAGCACCGTGAGCGATTTATAAATAAGAATTAATAAATTTACTAATTACATTAAAAAATAATTTAATATAACATAATGAAAAAAATAACAAAATATATAATTATAATGCTGGCGATGCCGGTTTTAATATATGCTCAATATACAGGTGGTGTTGGGAGAGGCGATGCAATGCTGGAAAAAACAAACAGCCCTTTGACTCATACGAGTAATAACATCAATTTAGTACCGGCTTCATATTCATTATTTCAAAACTATCCGAATCCATTCAATCCATCAACGACTATACGTTATGAAATTCCTAAAAATGGATTGGTAAAACTTGTTGTGTATGATGTTCTTGGTCGTTCAGTCGAAACACTTGTGAATGAAAAACAATCTGCCGGTATTTACGAAATAAATTTCGATGCTTCACAAATTCCGAGCGGAATTTATTTCTATAAGCTTACGGTAGATAATTTTAGTGATATAAAACGAATGGTACTGTTAAAATAAAAATATTTATCCTATCAATTTATTTGAATCTGTATACATTTTGTTAAATCCTCTAAAAATGATAGGTAATGAAAAAGAAAGTAAATAAGGGTAAAAAAAAAGATTCGGAAGGAGAGTTTATATATGAATTATTATATTTATCCGAACATTCTCCCGGGTTAAATAAAAAAATGCTTGTCAATCTGATGCATTGTTTATTTGATGAGCGTCTGCCAAAGATAAAAAAAATCGAAGAAAAAATTATAGAAATAGAAGAGTGAAACTTTGAAATTATATACAATTAATAAAAAAAAGATACAACCGTATCAATCAATAGTTATAAGAAAAATAAGAAATTAAATTTATAATAAGACTAATAATATTTCGAAATTAACATAGCAAACTCAAACTTGACATAAGGGTAAACAAATGAAAAATTATCATAAAAAAATTTATTGGGATTATCCTGATAAAAAAATAAGACAGGTAATATCGGTTTCACCACGGATAAAATGCATATTAGTTACCTTGATATTTATTTTAATTAGTTCATCTGCTATAGCAAATAATATATCAGTGACAGGTGTGTTTATTACAGAGCCAAATATTGTTACTCAATGCTCGAATATACAGTTTACAATTTCCTGGGAAAATTCATGGCGAACAAGTTCAGCACCATCTAATTGGGATGCGGCGTGGGTATTCATTAAATACAGAGTGAATATAGTTAGCGGTGGTGATGGCATATGGCGGCACGCAATAATTAGTACATCTGAAAATCCGGCACCTGAAGGTTGTATAATTAATGTTCCCTCGGATGGTACAGGTGCTTTTATCTACCGTAGTAATGATGGTACGGGTACATTTACTGTAAACGGTGCTCAACTCCAATGGAATTACGGGGCAAATCGCAAAAATACTAAAGATTATGTTGAAGATAATGATATTGTTGATATTAATATGTTTGCTCTCGAAATGGTGTATGTACCAACTGAAAATTTTTATATTGGTGATAAGGGAGGTAATTATGGCCGCTTTTACAAAAATAATATTTCAACTTTATACCAAATTACATCCGAATCAGCTTTTACGTTAGGTGGGAGTACTTTAACTAATTTGCATACATATAATACAAATTACACGAGTAATCCCGATGATTTCGATGGCTCAACAACACAAACGCTACCGGGAGAATTTCCAAAAGGTTACAATGCTTTTTACTGTATGAAATGTGAAATCAGTCAGCAGTTGTATGTTGATTTTTTAAATATGCTTACATATACACAACAAGTTACCCGGACACCAATTCCTCCAAACTCTGCTGAAGGAACTTATTTCTACAATCAATACAGACATAAAATAAAAATAAGTTCACCGGGAATTGAAAATACTATGCCGGCTGTGTATACTTCGGATTATCCTTTTGTCGCCTGTGCCAACTTAAGCTGGGGAGATATAACAGCGTATTTAGATTGGTGTGGTTTACGACCAATGACAGAACTCGAATTCGAAAAATCGTGTAGAGGACCACTAACAAGCGTGAAATACGAATTTGCATACGGAACTAATAGTCCTAATAATGTTACGGATATAATTGATGCAGGTACAAATAGTGAAATATCCCAGTCTTCAGGACAAAATCTTGTTGGTATGCGAAATACTAACTATGGTCCGATGCGTGTGGGTTCTCTTGCAAGGAGTAACTATTTTAATCGTGAATCATGCGGCGCTACATATTATGGAATTCTGGATATGAGTGGTAATGTGACTGAATTTACTATAACGGTTGGAAGGAGTATATGCAGAGCATTTACAGGATTACACGGTAATGGTATGCTTAGTACAAGTGGTGATGCAGATGTATTGAACTGGCCCCCGGGTACATCCGGTATGAGCTGGCGTGGAGGAGCGTGGAATGAATCGCCGTATTATTCTCAAAATCAGGTCATGAATGTATCCTATAGAGAAAGTGTAAATAATCCTTATACCGGTCGTACTTCTACTGCCGGTGGACGCGGGGTGAGAACGGAACCATAATCAAATAAAAATAATATATTAATAAATATATTTTTTAACTTAAAATAAACTAATCAAATGAAGGCAATAATATTTATTATATCAGCATTATTAATTTTACCCGGAATATCGAATGCACAATATACTGGCGGTACAGGTAATAGCCATTCATCTTTTGTTGTTTATGGTCAACCTCTTCCCGCGAATCTTTCTTCGTTTACGTCAGATGTTGACTGTCAAATCGTAAAACTTAAATGGGTGACTACATTAGAATTGAATAACAATGGTTTTGATATCGAAAGAAAAACAATTGAAGGAGATTTTGTAAAAGTGGCATATGTGCAGGGAAAAGGGACAGTAAATACAACAACATCGTATGTTTTCGAGGATAAAAATTTGCAAACAGGTAAATACTATTATAGGTTGAAACAAATAGATAATAACGGGAATTTTAAATATTATAATTTGAACAACTCTGTAGAAATTTTGACCCCGATAAAATTTATTTTATCGCAAAATTTTCCGAATCCGTTTAATCCGTCAACATTTATAAGTTATCAGCTACCTGCGGACAGCTATGTCATATTAAAAGTTTATGATATAAGAGGGAGCGAAGTTGCAACATTAATAAACACAAAGCAGGTTATGGGTTATTACACCGTTGAATTTAACGCTAATAATTTTGCGGGTGGAATTTATTTCTATCGAATGATAGCAAATTCGAACGGAAAAGATTTAATTATAACAAAAAAAATGATAATGATTAAATAAATTTGTTCTAATTGCAAATGAATTTGTAAGAGAGAAAGCGAAGAGAAAAAATCTGCCCTGATTTAAGCCCTCCCTTTACTATTTCCGGGCAGATTTATTTTTAAAATAAGTTAGTTGATTTTGATGAATGCGATATTGCAACTATACAAATAATAAATATCTACAAGTTTTCAATGAGAAAAAATATTGATTTTTATTTAAGTCCTATTTTAATCGTCTGTATTTTAGGTCTTGTGTTTTACGTACTCGTTGTTTGTGAAAAGGATAATAAATTAAACCTTATTCCCTTATCCATTGGAGAATCCAGTGAAAATACAAGGAGTGTAAAATTAACCCCTGAAATTAATAAATCTAAATTTGATGAAGTACCTGATTACAAGCGAAAAGATATGATAGAAAAACTTATAGGTGCAGATGTATTAAGTTATTCAATATTTTTAGTATTAGTTGTTTCGAATATGCTTTTACATTATAAAAATAAAAATTATGGATATTTATTATTATTAATATTCTCGGTTTTTCAAAGTATTGCAATGAGCGTTCTAATAAATATTTTTCTATTCACGGAATTTTTAATCGATTGGAGTTTATGGTTCTGTTTTGAGTATTTATTACTGGGTTTGATTTTTGGATTTTTAACGTTTTTAGTGGGAATATCAATTTCAAAAATATTTATGATAAGTAAAATTACAATTTGCAGATACAGAACAAGTTTTTCATTTAATAAATATAATTAACTATAATAAACATTTAAATAATTTTTTTGAAAAAAATAAATTAAGAAAGAAAAATGAAACAAATAAAAGTACTTTTTATGCTATCGATTTTGATAACTTCAACAAATATTTTTGCACAGACCTGGACACAACAGTCGAGTCCAATCTCAGAATCTATATACAGTTGCTCTGCTGTCGATACGAATATATGCTGGATATGCGGTGGTTCACCGAGTGTACTACGAACTACCAACGGTGGAGCAAATTGGACTAACGTTACCGGTGAAATTTCTTCATATACAGTAGGGGCATTGTATTCTATTTTTGGTTTAAGCTCTTCAGAAGCATGGGTTGGTGGAGGAGACGGAAATTTATATCATACAACAAATGCCGGCGTAAACTGGGAATTGGCAACCTTACCCTATCCAATAACAACTTTTATCGATGCAGTACATTTTTTCAATCAAAATACCGGGTTTGTAATAGGAGACCCAACTAATAACATCTGGTGCTATTACTGGACTACTAATGCAGGAAATAACTGGACATCTGCCGGACCATCTTTTACCGGTTTGGAATCCGGATTTAGTAATTCTTATGCCGCAATCGATACAGGGCATATATGGTTCGGAACAAATAATGCTAAAATATATAAAGGAAGTTTGAAAGGAGGATTTGAAGTCTCTGAAACTCCCGGTACTGATAACATATTCGGAGTGGCATTTACAAATGTTAATAAAGGTGTTGCAATTGTGAATACGATGTGGTTGCCTGATGCGAATCAGATATCTTCTAATGGAGGAGTTACATGGTCTGCCGGAACATTTATGCCATATGGTACTCAATATGCAATTAAATCCATTCCGGGATTTCCTTATATTTGGCTTGGAGGTATGGTCGATTCAAATGGCTCAATATATTTTAGTAGTGATAATGGAACAAGCTTTTCGATTCAATCTATCCTTCCCTCTATGAGTTGCGTAAACGCACTTACGCTTGCAAATGTAAATTGCGGATGGGCCGGATTGGCATCAGGAGAGATTTATAAGTATAGAGGAAATCTTAGCGACATTCATAATATTACTACAGCTATTCCGGTAATATATTCGTTAGAGCAAAATTATCCGAATCCATTTAATCCGAATACTAATATAAAATTCAATTTACCGAAAGAAGGATTTGTCAGCCTTATTGTGTACGATATACTTGGAAAAGAAATTAGACAGCTTGTTAACGGATATAAATCAACCGGTACATATTCTATTGATTTTGATGCTTCAGGACTTTCAAGTGGAATTTATTTTTACAGGTTTGTATCGGGTAAATTTGTGGGTGTTAAGAAAATGATGATAATTAAATAATAATTAGTTCTAATATAAATAATAAATTTTAGGAAGGATAAGAAGAAGCATTTTTTTCATAACAGAAAAAAGAACTCAAATGGCAGATGTTATATGAATTGTGAAATATAAGTCTGCCATTTGTTTATACCGAAAGTAAGTATTTTCCGGAAATAATTGATTTTTTTAACCGATATTCTAAAACATTTTTCTCTTTTAATAAATAATAAAGCCTTGTAAATATTAACGTTTACAGGTTTTTTTTATTTGTGAATGTTAAAAGTCAAAGCAATTCAAAGCACCTTTCTCTGTGGAGATTATCCACACATTATAGTGTGTTTATGATCTTTGCGGAGGTCTCGTGATTTGCTTCATAGCTAATAATAAATAGACCTATATACTATACACTATAATTTTTCTAGTAATTCGAATTGTCTTAATATTTTTAATTTGTATTTGTATTTTACAAAAGTAATTGAATATATTTATTAGTTTAATGAAAGATAGAACATCTTCTGGTTCATCCAAATTTTATTATACCGGAATAATTATATTACTTTGCTTACATTTCTGGTATATTTTTTCCTGTTGCAGTAAAAAAGTTTATGACGATTCAAAATTAAAAACCTCTCCAATTTCGATTAAGAAATATAATATACCGGCAGGTGAAGATTATACAGTACCTGCAGAATTAGGAGGAAACGGTTTTGACGGTTCAGGTTGGATAACAAATGATAAAATCAGTATTCTTAATGATGAAAATGTATACAAAGGCGGAAAAGTTATCCTTTCATTGCCAAATTTTCCGGTTACTTTAAGGATTTACGGAAAAGATTATAATAATTATTTCAATAAATCTTGCGGTGGATTATTATATGAATCTTTGCTTCAGCTTGATCCTGTAACATCTGATTTCGCTCCACTTCTGGCAACTCACTGGAAAATATTAGAGGACAGTATAACCTTTAAATTTCGTATTAACCCAAATGCAAGGTGGGCTGAAGGCAATCCTGTGACAGCTTATGATTTTATTGATACTTGGAAGTTATTAATTAATAAGGAAATTTTAGATCCATTTACAAACCAACTAATGGAAACTTATGAAGAGCCAATTGCAGAAAGCAAATATATTCTTACTATTAAATCAAAAATAAAAAGTTGGAGACAATTTCTTTATATTTCAACTAGTGTTGCTATATTACCATCTCAATATATTAAAGATATTTCAGGGAAAGAATTTTTAGAAAAGTATCAATATAGATACATACCGGGCAGTGGACCATATGTAATTTTGGAAAGCGATATTAATAAATATCAATCAATAGCTTTACGGCGAAGAAGTGATTACTGGGGGGAAAACGAAAGATTTAATAAGGGCAAAAATAATTTTGATGTAATAAAATTTGTAATTAATTCAGATAATGTTCTTGAATTTGAAAAATTTAAAAAACAGGAAATTGATATTATTCAAGTTACTAAGACGACTGATTGGAAAGAAAAATTTGATTTTCCTGAAGTTAAGAGGGGATTAATTTTAAAAAGAAAAATATTCAATGAATTTCCTAAAGGAATAAGTGGAATATGCATAAATACAAAAAAAGAACCTTTCGATGATATCAGGGTAAGAAGAGCATTTATTTATGCTTTTAACAGAAAAAAAATAAATGAAAGTTTATTTTTTAATGAATATATTTTATTAAATTCATATCATGCAGGTACAGTTTACGAAAATCCTACCAACCCTTGTAACGGATTTAATTTAGACTCATCTGTGATGCTGCTTTCCGAGGCAGGATGGAAGGATAAAAATTCCAACGGATACCTTGAAAGGAAAGGGAAAATATTCGAAGTGGATTTACCATTTCAAAAGGGAATGGACAGGTATTTGACTATATACCAGGAAGATTTAAGGAAAATTGGTATTAAATTGAATTTGAAAGAAATTGATTTTGCATCGTCGATGAAAATAAGTGTCGAAAAGAATTTCGTCCTTTTACCATTATCATGGTCATCACTAAAAGTTCCGAATCCCGAAAGCAGTTACAGCTCCAAATTATCGGAATCAATAAATAATTTGAACTGTTCAGGAATAGCTGACAAAAAGATAGATGAATTAATAGAGAGGTATAATAATGAACCTGATAAAAACGAAAGAATAAAAATAATCAGGGGGATTGACAGTCTATTAATGGAATACAGCGGATATATTTTGTTTTGGTATGCGCCTTATCACAGGATAGCTTTTCACAATCAATTTAAATATCCCGAAAGCATATTGGACAGAGAAACGGAAATAGAATCGATATTATATTTATGGTCGTTTGATCCGGAAAAATTGAAAATGTATAATGAAGCTTTGGAAGATAAAAGTATAATGCTCGATACGGGAAACTGCGTAAATAAATTTTGGCTTCAGAAAAGATAAGAAAAAATGTATACTTTTTATACAGTATAGAGTGTTTATTTTCCAGTCTAATTTGGATATAATAAAGGGTGAATCCGGATATTTTCATATTAGCTTTCAGAACGTATTTTTTTTATGTATTCATTAGTTTTAATAATTCCTTTTGCTCTATTAATGTTGTTTAGTCCATTGATAGAGGCAGTATAGAGTTCAAATTTCCAAAGAGTAGCAGGAATTAATGATAACATGACTGAAGATTATCCCAATATGTCGGTTTGGGAGTATGACTCTAAAACAATAATTACAGAACCTATTTATTTAGCAGTTTCAATTAAGTTAGTAAACTACCGATAATAAAAGTTTATTTTGAAACATAATATTCCAATTTAATTTTAAGACATCACTACATTTTAATGATACAAATTTTACGAATTATTTTTAATGTCAAAATCAAATGTGACATTTTCGTTAATTCAGGTGCTCAAAAAAAATTCGGTTAGTCAGCAAAGACTAACCGAACTTTTTGTAGCAATAGAAATGTGTTTATTAATTTGATCTTATTTAACAAGTATCATTCTTCTGACAGCCGAGAATCCATCGGTTTCTATTTTATAGAAATAAACACCACTGGACAAAGCAGAAGCATCGAAATCTACAAGATAGCTTCCCGGGTTTTTCACTTCATTAACAAGCGTTGCAATTTCTTTTCCGAGAGTATTATAAACCTTAAGTGTAACCAAACCTGATTTTGGAATATCGAAACTTATCTTTGTTACAGGATTAAAAGGATTCGGGTAATTTTGATTCAAACTGTAATTCATCGGAATCGTTGTATTCGTATTAGCTGTTCCGGTTGGAGAGCTTCCAATAGTACGCATTCCAAAGCATTTATATCCGGGCCAATTTTCTTGTGCTACAGTCCATTGTCCGACAAGTGATGACCACCCATATCCGGGCCATAAAGTGGCTTGGTCAATGTCCATCACTATATATTTACTCCACTGGGAAACTGGAGACCCATCATATCTAATCCCTATATAATATGAACCATTATTCAGTTGAGGCGAAGCTGAAATATCAAATGAGAACCACGTAAAACCGGGCAGACTTGTAATTGGTCTCGCAACCTGATTCGCAAGAGTAAAAACGGGAGTCGTACCGGGAATTCCATCTGTACCAGTTGTGTCGTATATAACAATGTCAAATTTCAATGAATCAGATATCGCCATCATAGATGTTAATGCTATACAAAACCTGTCATACTTCCACGGGTAGGAAGAAGGTGTAAATTTAATAACAGTTCGTACTTCCGTAACTAGAGAATTCCAGCCACCGCTGGCGTTAAAAATCCCGCTATCGTGATATTCGCTTCCGGTACCTACGCAACTATCTCCTATAA